>OLYB01000476.1_pt1 | contig 38743 bp, 33 predicted proteins | sample 1674481 | NCBI WGS metagenome assembly OLYB01 (sample SAMEA103958167, study PRJEB25191) | human gut metagenome
ATTACGCGCGCTGAACGGGCCGCCGCAGGTCGCGGGTTCCGGGGGCGCACCGGGCGGGCTTCGCCCGCCCTGAGGGGGGCGGCTGCGCCGCCCCCCTACCGTGCCAAGGGCACGGGGTGCGCCCCCGGCCAGGTCCCTGCAGCCGCCAGCAAATTAAATGCAAACCGCCGGGCAGCTTCCCCTGCTCCCCGGCGGCTTTTGGTTTTTGCAATATATTGAGGAAACAATGCCATCCCAAGCCGGGAAATACGCCGTTCCATGCCGAAAAACGACACCCGGAAGCAAGCCTATCCCGCTGGCCCTTCCATCCCTTTGGCAAAAACACAGCCAGGGTGCTTTTCGGCTCCCCGGCGGATTATTTTTACGGCTTTTAGGGGGCAGCATTATCTGCCTGACAAACCACGGATTATTCCTTGATCTCTTGGAAGGAGCCCATGCGGCACCGGTAACTGCGCAGCCCGGTGTGGCGAAGCCCCAGCAGCGCGTCCATCTCTTCGGCGGTATTTTGGTACCGTCCGCCGGTGTGGTGCACCAGGATGTAATCCACCTCCCGGATCTTCCCGGCGGCTGCCTGGCAGAAGCTGCGCATGGGGGCCGCCAGGGCAAAGACCCAAATAGGCGAAACGATGGTGACATGACGGCAGGCCGAAAGGTCAATTTCCACGGGCCGGATGGGCATGGCCCAACGATGCATACCGTAGCGGCCGCACCACCAGAAACCCAGCGTGCCCTCGGTCCGTTCGGAGGAGCGGACCTCATAGAGGGCGGCGCCGGTGCGCTCCGCCTCCTCACAGGCCAGCTTTTTGCCGTAGCCCATGCGGGAAAAATAGACCACCAGCCGGGTGGGATCACTGCCGATGTGGGGGTAATCGGCCATGTTCACCGTAAAGCTTTCCTGCCGGCGGAACACCCAGGCGGCATAGCCGGCGGCCGCCTGGCAAAAGCCGAAAATGAAGTAGATGGTGGACATGAAATTAGGCGGGAATATGTAGAACTGAATGCAGATCCACAGCATGAGGGTGACGCCGAAGATGCCGCCCAGGACTACGCCCGCCTTTTTCCGGGCCAGCAGCAGGCCGGCGGCGGCCAGGTTGGTGAGACCATTGACGATGAACAGGGCGATGCCGGAAAAGGCCAGATCCTGGAATACTACCTCCGCAAAGGGCAGCACCTGGAAGTAGGGCAGCATGCCATCCATCCCCATGGTTTTTCCGGAGGGGTCCAGGAGCATCATGGCAGCGCCGCCCACGGCGCCGATGCCGATAAAAAGCGTCCAAAAAACAAGGATGCGCCGGGCTGTTTCGTATCGTGACCTCATGGGACAATGTTCCTCTTTTCCCTCGTTTTTCCTCGCAATACTCACCGGTACTACACCCATCGAGGGAGATTGTCAAGTATTTGACGAAGGCATCCTCACTTTGCGGCATCCAAAAGCTCAACGCGCCATTCCGCCGCGCAAATTATCGGCCGCCGTGAACCCCTCATCCCGTTCTTTCCTACGCCGGCAACGCCTATATCCCTGCCCCCGCAGCGGTCTCTCTCCCATCGTTCAGCGGGGCCCGCCGTAAAGCCCGGCGGCGCTTTGGACGGCAAAAATGCCCGCTAAATCTGCGCGGGCTCCCATCCGGCGAAAGCGGGACTTGCGGGGAAAACGCTTTTGTGCTACACTGTGGCAAAGCGGCCGGAAGGCTGCCGTGATCCCCTACCGAAAGGACGATGAAAAATGGAAAAAATGATCTCCCGCGAAGCGGCCCTGGCCCTGCTGCGGCAGTACAATCAGGAGCCCTTCCACATCCGGCACGCACTGACTGTGGAGGCGGTAATGCGCTGGTTTGCCAACGACCTGGGCTATGGCAAAGAAGCCGATTTTTGGGCCATGTGCGGCCTGCTGCATGATATCGACTTTGAGAAATGGCCCGAACAGCACTGTGTAAAAGCCCCGGAGCTGCTGCGTCCGGCCGGGGTGGGTGAGGAGATGATCCATGCCATATGCAGCCACGGCCACAAAATATGCACCGATGTGGCCCCCGAAAAGGAGATGGAAAAGGTGCTTTTCGCCTGTGATGAGCTGACGGGTCTTATTGGCGCGGCCGCGCTGATGCGCCCGAGTAAAAGCACCACGGACATGGAGCTTTCCAGCGTCAAGAAGAAATTCAAGGACAAGAAGTTCGCGGCGGGGTGCAGCCGGGAGGTCATCAAGGACGGGGCTGAGCTGCTGGGCTGGGAGCTGGATACCCTGATCCAAAAGACGCTGACGGCGATGCAGCAGAGTGAAGCCGGCATCCGGGAGGAGCTGGCGGCGCTGCTGGGCTAAGGGAGCGAATATTCAATTTTCAAGGTGCGTACCGGGTCCACATTTTCTGACGGATCCGGCTGCGGCTGGTTCCCCGCGTTTCACCGGGGGGCCGGCCGTATTTTATTGGGTGCGTAAAAGGCCTTTCACTAATACGGCAAAATCGACTCTTTTTTGCATATGGGGGGTTAATATTTCACTTTTATTTACGGAAGATTTACAATATATGAAAATGTTGGGCGAAATTTACATAAATGATGGATTTTGTTGGGGAGGTGTAACTGGGATTTATTGTGCGATTTGAGGGCAGGTTTGTGGGCACCCGGCGGCGAAAGCCTCCCTTGTGCAAAGGGAGGCTTTGGGGGAGGTGCGGTACTGAGGGCGAGATGAAGCTATCGCCATAGCTTGTGCCGTCAACTCCTCAGTCAGCCTTACGGCTGACCGCTTCCTTTACACAAGGGAGACTTTGGGTTAGTACGCTGACACCTCCCATTACACAGGGAAGGCTATGAGGTTGACACGCTGCCGCTTCGTTACCCTTTGCACGGGAAGCATGGACATGAAAAGGCCCCTGGGCGTTGGTCGCCGCAGGGGTCGTTTTTAATAAAATTTAACCTAAATGGACCGCGTTCTCATCCACCCAACCGTAGATACCGGAGCCGTCCTCTGAAATCAGGTGGAAGGGGTGGGCAGCGCCCTCCGCATAGAAGGTGACCCGGCAGGTGCTGGTGCCCTCAAACTGGCGGGCGGGTTCGGTGCTGCGGGAGGAGGCATAGACTGCGCCGCCGGTGAAGGTGACGCGGCTATCCACCCCAATGACCGTCAAGCCGCTTTCGCTGCTTTTCCGCCCCAGCTCAGCCAGGATCTGCTCCGCGGCCTCCAATAGGGAAAGATTGTGGACCTGGGCCTGCTGACTGGTGGAAAGCTCCCGATAGGCCAAGCGGGCGATCAAAACCTTGATCGAATCGGCGTTGGTGACCGGCTGCGGCAGGGCGTCTATCAGGGCTTCCACCTCCGCAGCGGTGGGGCCGTGGGGTTGGGAATCCGATACGGCAGGCTGTTCGATGGCGGGCTGGCCAATAACAGGCAGGGTAACTACGCCGCCGATGGCCAGCACTGTGGTGATGATGGCAATCAAGGCCAGGAGGCCCAGTGCGATATACAGGATATGTTTTTTCATTTTGACCATGATGTTCCCCTACCGCGCCGCCGGGCGGCGCTGCTGCTCTCTTTATTATGCGAGTGGGCCAAGCCACTGGGCGGCTAAAAAATGGGAAGATGGCAAGGCGCGGCCGATGGCATACTCATGCCCGGCGCAAGACGGGCTGTTGTATGGCGAGGACGCAACGCAGCCAGGGCCCATTTTTTAAGGCCGTCTAAATGCCTATGCAGTGATTATAACAGATGGGGCGGGATTTAGCAACCTGAGAAAAGAGAAGCGCCCGCCGAGTGGCAGGCGCTCCTCCTCACAAGAGAGACAAATATGAAAGAGTATAGGACATTAATCGGGATCAATAATGTACGGTGGTCTCCTTGGGCTTGGTCTCCGCGACCAGCTTACCATTGCGGTAAGAATACAGCACGGATACATCGTAGTTGAGGGCATCATACCAGTTTTTCGCATCGAATACAACGAAGTTGGCAGCGTTGCCTTCCTTGATGCCGTAGGCATCGCCCAGATGCAGGGTACGGGCCGCATTGGTGGTAACGAACTTGTAGGAGTTGCAGATCTCATCGTAGCCCAGCATATGGCCGGCATACAGGCCCATGAAGACGGGGTCACGCATATTTCCGTTGCCCAGGGGGTTCCACGGATCAAAGATATCATCGTAACCGAAGGATACATTGATGCCCTCAGCGGTCAGCTCTTTGACGCGGGTCATGCTGCGGCGCTTGGGATAAGTATCGGCACGGCCGCCCAGGTGAACATTCACGCAGGGATTGGCAACAAAGTTCATGCCACTCATCTTCAGGATGCGCATCAGACGAATAACATAAGCGTTATTGTAGCTGTGCATGGCAGTGGTGTGGGAAGCGGTGACCATATCGCGCATTCCGGTCTCGTAGGCACGGGTGGCAACGGTCTCCAGACCACGGGAAGCCTCATCATCGATCTCATCGCAGTGAACATCGATGAGCTTATTGTACTTCTGAGCCAAATCGAAGCAAATGTTGAGGGACTCAACAGAGTACTCACGGGTGAACTCGAAGTGAGGGATAGCACCGGCAGCGTCGGCGCCCATCTTCAAGGCGTCTTCCAGCAGCTCTTTGCCCTTGGGATAGCTGAGGATACCATACTGGGGGAAGGCGACGATCTGGATATCCATGAAATCCTTGACTTCGTCGCGCAGTTCCAGCAGCGCTTCCATAGCGGTCAGCTTGGGATCGTTGATATCAACATGGGTACGAACATGCTGGATACCATTGGAGGCCTGCATACGGATGGCCTTATTGACGCGATCCTTAACTTCCTGCTTGGTGAGGAAAGGCTTATACTCTTCCCAGCACTGGATGCCTTCAAACAGAGTGCCGCTCATGTTCCAGCGGGGACGGCCGGCGGTGAGACAGGTATCCAGGTGGACATGGGACTCGATGACGGGGGGCAGCGCCAGCTTGCCGCCGCAATCAACAACCTCTTCGCCGGGAAGGGCGGTGAGGTTCGCAGCGATCTTTTCAAACTTACCATCGGTCACACGGATATCCATGGCCTCGGTAGCGTTTTCGATGAACAGATTCTTAAAAAGCATGGGTTTCACTCCTCCTTGAGAGATAATATTGCATTTTCAGACGGAGCTTACTTGTTGGCGCCGGTCAGCTCGCCAATGAAGAAGAAGATGGCGGATACGACCATCGCATTAACGGCTGCGATACCCCAGTGCAGGAAGTTTGCAACAGCGGCAGCGGCGATGATGCCGAGCACATTGAACCAGTTGACAACAGCCTCAGTGTGCTTGCCCTCATACTTACTGCGGTTCTTGAAGTAGTCGAGGATCACGATCATGCCGATGGGAGGCAGAGCGCAGTTCAGAACATTCAGCCAGCCGCAGAAGTTGTAGTACAGCCAGATAGCCAGAGCGGTACCGATGATGCCGGCAACCCAGGTGAGGTACTTCATGGGCTTACCGGTGATGTTGGCGAGACCCAGACCGCCGGTGTACAGAGCGTTATTGTTGGTGGTCCAGATGTTGGCGCCCAGAACGATGAGGGCGGGGATTGCCAGACCCTGAGCGATCATAACATAGAAGATATCCTCTTTGCCGGTGAAAGCACCGCCGATGGCGCCGAAGCAGAACATCAGGGTGTTGCCCAGGAAGAAGGCGATGACGGTGGTCCAAACAGCAACCTTACGGTTCTTGGCAAAGCGAATGAAGTTGGGGGTAGCGGTACCGCCGGAGATGAAGGAGCCGATAACATAGCCGACACCGGTGAACAGGGAGATCTTGCCGGCAGACTGACCGAAGATGGCAGCAAGACCGCCGCCCTCTACGCCTGCGGTGATCATGGAATAAACACCGAGGATAACGATGAGCGGAACGGAGATATAAGCAACGATCTCCAGACCCTTCATGCCGGTAGCCGCGGTAGCGGTCATCAGCAGACCGGCGATGATGGTGAGAACCCACTCATTGACACCGAGCAGCTCGGCAGCGGGAATGGAGAACATGGCAACGCCTACGCCGAACCAACCGATCTGGGTGAAGCCCAGCAGGAAGGAGGACAGGTAGGAGCCCTTGGTACCGAATGCGCGACGGCACAGCAGGTCCATGGTCATGCCGGTGGAAGCACCGATGAATGCCAGAACGCCGCAGTAGGCGGAAAGGATAACACCGCCGATGATGCACGCCCAGATGAAGCCGGAGAGATCGAGGCCGTTACCGAGCTTGGCGCCGACGCTCATGCTGGCGCTGAAGAAGGTAAAGCCTACCATTACGAAGAACATGTTCCAGAAGCCTTTGCGTGCCGACTCGGGTACTGCTTCCAGAGAATAGTCAGCATCGACTTTTTCGACTGCCTTTGCAGCCTTGGTGTTTTCAGACATTGTGAAAAACCTCCTCAAAGTTGTTCAGAAGCCGGCCCTCTATGTAACCGGTTTCATCTGACATGTTCATCATAGCACGCCCTAACGGCCTTTGTCCACCCCCTTTTGCACGATTTGGTGACAAAAATAACTGGATTTCCTTGTGAAAAGTGCCGAATTCGCGAAACCGATTACATGGATTTTGACGGTTTGTGCAATTTTCTTTGCAAAATATAGGCTGATATGCTATAATTAGTGCCGAAAAGAGAGAATGTAACCGGTTATATGCCGGACCGGCGGAAAGGGGTGAGGCTGCCATCAATATAAAAGAAGTAGCCAAAGCGGCGGGTGTTTCGGTAGCGACCATCAGCCGGGTGCTGAACCACCCGGAGCAGGTGCAGCCCGAAACCAAGACCCATGTGCTGGCGGTGATGGAAAGCCTGAATTATCACCCCAACTGGTTTGCGCGCGGGCTGAACCTGGGCAAAACCAGCACCATAGCGCTGCTGGTGCCGAACATAGAAAGCCGGCGCTACCGGGAGATTATGTCCGGTGTGGAGACGGTAGCCCTGAAAAAGCAGCACATTGTGATGCTGTGCAATACCCATGCCAGCCCGGAGGAAGAGGCTGAGTACCTAAAAATGGTGGTGGGCCGGCAGGTGGACGGGCTGATTCTGGCATCCTCCGTGATGGGGCAGGAGCAGCGCAACGCCCTGCTGGGTCCCAACCTGCCCTGGGTGCACATCGGGCCGGGTGAGCCGGGATTATGCAGGAACCTCTGCTATATAAATTATGAGGAAGGCGCCTATCAAATGACAACCCATTTGATAAAAATGGGGCAAAAGGAAATTACGCTGCTGCTGGATGAGGCACCGCTGGTGGAAATGAGGCAGATCACAGCCGGTTACCGGCGGGCCCTGCGGGAGCTGCTACCCGACGCAGAAGAGCAGATCCTGACGGAGCAGGACACCCCGCGGGGCGGGTATCTCATCACCCAGCGGCTGCTGCAGAACGATACCCTGCCCAGGGCCATGATCACCGCGAGCAGCGGACAGGCCAGCGGCGTGCTGAAAGCCCTGCAGGATGAGAAAATCCTGGTGCCGGAGCGCATGGCACTGGCCTGCCTTTCCGATTCCTCGACCTGCGCCATCCTGGAGCCGCCGCTGACGGCGCTGGAATCGCCCAGCCGAAGACTGGGGATGGTGGCGGCCCGCATGCTCTTTGATAACATAGAGGACAACGGCGAAGAGGGCATAGGCCCGCAGGAAGTTATTTTGCAGCCCAAATTGAAGATCCGCCGGAGCTGCGGCAATACCAAGCCCATTTATGAGCTGTTTGGATGAAAGGAAACGAATGGGGGTAAACGCAATGTCATTGAGTACCGAGTATATGGGACTGAAGCTGAAAAATCCCATCGTGGTGGCGGCGGGGCCGTGGTCCCGCGATGGCGCTTCGATCCAGCGATCCATAGATGCCGGGGCCAGCGCCGTGGTGACCGAAACCATCACGCTGGAGGCCAACCAAAACCCCAGCCCCCGGCTGTACCTAAGCGGCAGCGGGCAGCTATTCAACACAACGCTGTTTTCCGGCATTCACCTGGAGCAGTGGGAGCAGGAATTTGAGTCACTGCGGCGCGGCGACTGCAAGCTCATCGCGAGCATATGGGGCAACACCCCCAGCGAGCTGGCCTACCTGGCCGGCAAGGTGGAGCGGATGGGCGCCGATGCCGTGGAGGTGAGTCTTTCCGCGCCGCTGGGAACCCGCATGGATGTGGGCACCGTGCCGCGAGAGATCTTCGGCTTTATTTCCGCGGTGACCGAGGCGGTGGATATCCCCGTTTCGGTAAAGCTGAGCTATGAGGCCTCTAATTTCAACGGATTTACTTCCTCGCTGGAGGAGGCAGGAGTAGCCGGTGTGACCGCCATAGACGCCCTAAAGGGGCTGATGGGCGTGGACCTGGAGCACCACCGGGCGCTGATGCCCACCTACGGCGGATACAGCGGACAGTACATCCGGCCCATAGCGCTGGCGACCATTGCCACCCTAAAGCAGACGACCGGGTTTCCCATCTGCGGCTGCGGCGGGATTAACTCCGCCCACGATGCCCTGGAATTTATCATGCTGGGGGCCCAAAGCGTACAGCTGGCCAGCGTACTGCTGCGGGACAGCTACGAGGCGATCCCACGCATCCTGGGTGACCTGGAACGGTGGCTGGAGGACCATGGGTATTATTCCATCGAGGAAGTGTGCGGGCTGGCGCTGGGCTCTCTGCAGGCCTTTGAGGAGCTGCCGCCCCGTCCCCTGACGGCCCACCTGACCGGCGGCTGCAACGGCTGCGGCAAGTGTGTAAGCAGCTGCCTGTACGGCGCTATGACAATGGAGGCGGGGAAAATAGTACTGGATGCGGCACGCTGCACCGGCTGCGGCATGTGCGAGGCCATCTGCCCGGAGAACGCGCTGGAGCTGCGGTGGTAAGAAGATCCGCGGCGGCGCGGAAAAATTGGGGAGGGCAAGGCCGCGGCGAAGGCAGGCTTATGCCCGGCGCAAGACGGGCTGATGCCTGGTGAGCCAAGGCACAGCCATCGCCGATTTTTACAGCCGCCGGACTCTCTGAAGGAAATATAATATAAGCCCCCGATTGAATAAAGCCGGGGGCTTTGCTGCGGGGCGGGGAGGGCTCTCCCCTGCCCTATTGCAGATTGACGACCGGCGACAGAAATGGTATGATGAGAAAAAGGGGGAACGCCCCCGAAAAACATGAAAAGGAGCTGTATCTCATTATGATGTATCCCAACGCCACCCATGGCCTAGAGCGAGTGTATCAATCTCAGGTCATTGCACTGGTTGCCGCCGTACTGATGATCATTCCGGTCATCAATATACTGGCCGCAATCGCGCTGATTGTTTCTCTGGTGCTGTATATGATCGGCATTAACGAGGCGGGAAAGGACGACGAAAACTACAAGACCGCCTTTACCTTGATTATCGCGCAGCTGGTCATCAGCGTGCTGAATTCCCTCATCGGCGGCGTTATTTTTGATCTGGTGAATGAGGCACTGGCACTGGCGGTGCTGTACTTTGTATGCATCACCACCAACAAACTGCTGAAGAACATCGGCGCGGATGGGCGTATTACCGACCGCGGCGTAGTGGTTTGGAAGATCAATGTCATCTGCACCATCGTGGAGGTGGTATGCACTCTGCTGGCGCTGATCCCCAGTGCTTCCCTGCAGCTGCTGGCGGCCGTTGTGACACTGGTGACGGCCATCGCGCAAATCGTAGGATCCATCCTGTATATCCTGTACCTGCGGGATGCCACCACGGCGCTGAAATCCATTGGCGGACCGGCAGCGGATGTATATGTAGGACCGGAGCTGTAAACACCATTTGGCAATAAAGGCACTAGCACCCTCCCCTGCTGTGGGAGGGTGCTTTTTTGCGGAATTGACGGTATAGGCGTTATATGTTACAATTAAATTGTATGGGGAAACATAAATTTTAGTAAAAAAGGAGATGTGTATGATGACTTATCCCAATGCCGCAGCAGGGCTGAAAACGCTGTACCAAGCCAAACTGGTAGGGTTGATTTCCATTGTGCTGGTGATCGTCCCCATTGTGCAGGTATTGGCAGTGGCTGCCATGCTGATCGCTGGTTTTTTGGCCCTGGTGGGCCTGGCCCAGTGCCGTAAGGACGATAAAGGGTACCGCACCGCTTTTAATATGGTTATTGCCGGCCTGGTCACAAACCTGGCCGCCAGCCTGGTTTCTGCTTTTGCAGGGACCGAGGGGGTAGCTGGCATTTGCAGCAATATTCTATCGATCGCTACCGATGTATTATCACTGGCTTCGCTGTACTTTGTATGCATTACCACCAATCGCCTACTGAAAGAAACGGCTGCTGCGGAAAATCTGATTGACCGCGGCATCGTGGTGTGGAAGCTGAATGTGGTGTGTACTGTTATTCTTCTTGTGTGTTATCTGCTGCGGATGATCCCCGGCAACATCGCAGCCATCATCGCCGGGTATCTTGCGATCTTCGCCGTAATCGCCCAAATCGTTGGCAATGTGCTGTATATCCTGTATCTGCGCAATGCTTACCGGGCTTTGGAAGCGGCGGTTCCGCCGGAGGAAGAGGTACAGCAAATGATGTAATATGAGAATAGAATAATACAAATTGTATATTATGGTGGATGAAAAGAGCCGCCCGTAAGGGCGGCTCCTATTTTTGTGCGATTACAGGATGTGGGTGGCGTTGGCATCAAAGTGGACAAAGCAATTTTCGCCTTGGGCAAAGATGCGCTTATTCTTGGGGTTGTACTCGGTGAGCTTGACGAGGGTCTCACCCACACGGACATGGTAGTTCTGATAGGAACCCATGAAGCAGCTGACTTCGACCTTGCAGGGCAGACCGCGATCCTCGGTGAGGGTGGCGGATTCCGGACGGAGCACCATGGTGACCTCCTCCCCAACCGAAACGGGGCGGGTAGCTTCCACATGGGCGGTTTCGCCCTCGATGGCCAGTGTGGCGGTATTGCCCTCCAAAGCCAGCACCTTGCCGCGCAGAAAGTTCGCTTCGCCAATGAAATCCGCAACGAATTCCGAAACGGGGTGGAAATAAATTTCCTGCGGGGTGCCGATCTGCGCAACGACGCCCTTATTCATAATGATGATCTGATCCGACAGGGCCATGGCCTCAGACTGATCGTGGGTGACATAAATGGCGGTGATGCCGACCTCCTGTTGGATGCGGCGGATCTCAGTACGCATGGAAACACGCAGCTTGGCATCCAGGTTGGAGAGGGGTTCATCAAAGAGCAGGACACCGGGCTCCACCACCAAAGCACGGGCCAGGGCCACACGCTGCTGCTGGCCGCCGGAAAGCTGGTTGGTCATGCGGCCTTCCATGCCGGTGAGCTCCACCAGATCGAGGATGCGCATGACTTTTTCACGGATCTCCTCCTTGGGGAGGTGGCGCAGCTTAAGGCCATAGGCAACATTATCGAACACATTATAGTGAGGCAGCAGAGCGTAGCTCTGGAACACCATGGCGGTATCGCGCTTATTGGGGGTCAGCTCATTGATGGGCTCGCCGCCGAGGTAGATCTCGCCGGCATCGGGGCTTTCAAAGCCCGCGATCATGCGCAGCGTGGTGGTCTTGCCGCAGCCGGAGGGACCCAGCAGGGTGACAAAGCTACCCGGCGCAATATCGAGGTTGGCATCATGGACGGCGTAGAAGTCCTTGCCGGTTTTAGGATCTTGATAGATCTTGGAGATATTTTCGAGGCGGACGCCTTTTTTCACTTTTTCCATCAGTCAGTGACCTCCTTTATTTTCTTGCTGGTGCCGAAGTGCTTAATGAAGGTATTCATGAGCAGGACGGAGCCATAGGTGATGATGATAAGGATGGTGGCAAAGGCACAGGCCAGGCCATAGCTGCCCTTTTCGGCGAACTCGTTGATCTGCACGGTGATGAGCAGGAACTGCGGCGTGACCAGCAGAATGATGGCGGAAATGGCGGTAATGCTGCGCACGAACGAGGTGACCAAACCGCTGAAGAAGGAATCCTTGATAAGGGGGAGAGTGACGGTGGTGAACACCTTGCCGCTGCCCGCACCCAGATCATAGGCGGATTCCTCGATGCTCTTATCGATCTGCCGCAGGGCGGAAATACCGCTGCGGGTACCGGTGGGCAGGCTGCGCACAATGAACACGATGACCAAAATGGCACCGGTGCCATACAACCCCTGCATCAAGCCGGTATGGAAGATACCATTGGCAAAGCCGCGGATATAGCCGACACCCAGTACGGTGCCGGGCACCGCCATGGCCAGCATGGAGGCAAACTCGATGAAGCCCTTGGTCTTGAAGTTCTTTTTGACCACCAGGTAGCTGATGATCATGGAGAGCAGTGAGGTAATGGGCGCCGCAATGAGCGACAGGACAAAGGAATCGGTGAAGGCCTGCAGGCCGTGATAGCGGGTGAATACACGCTCGAACCATTTGAAGGTGAGGTGGAAATCATAGCCCCATGTATTAAAGAGAGCGCCGAAGGGCACGCAGATATACATGAGGATGACGAAAATGGCGATGGCACTGCACAGCACGGTAAGCGGTACCCGAACGCTCTTATCGGTGATGAGCATGCGGGCCCGGCTGGCCTTGCCGGTGAGGGTGGCTGCTGTTTTGCGCTCGAGGTAGTACTTCTGCACCAAGAACATGATGAAGGTAATGGACAGGAGCACCACGGCCATGGCCGCCGCGCCGATCTTATCGTAGGCACCGGTGATTTGCAGGTAGATGGTGGTGGCCAAGGTATCGTAGCTGCCGCCGATGATCATGGGGTTGGCGAAATCGGCGATGGATTCAATGAAGGACACGAGGAAGGCATTGCCGAGGCCGGGCAGCATGAGCGGCAGGGTAACACTGGTGAATACCTTCCAGCGGGAGGCGCCCATATCACGGGCAGCCTCCTCCAGGCTGGGGTCGATATTTTTGAGCAGGCCGCGGAGCATAAGGTAGCAGACCGGGAAGAAGGTCATGGTCTGTACGATGACGATGCCCCAGAAGCCATAGACGCTGTTATCGTAAATATGCAGCAGGTAACGGGTGATGATGCCCGACTTACCGAACAGCATAATGATGGACAAGGACAGAACAAAGGGGGGCGAGACGACCGGCAGCATGGAAACTACCTTGAATAGGCCGCCCATGAATTTACCGCGGACCTTGACATACACTTCGACATAGGCGAACAGCAGGCCGATAAGGGCAGAGCCGATGCCTACCATAAAGCCGACCTTGAGGGTATTGCCAATGGCGGTGCGGAAGGTCCACATATCAAAGATACGCTTGAAAACAGAGAGGGTGAAGCCTCCCCCATCGGGAGAGATAAAGCTATCCACCAGCAGGATGGCCAGCGGATAAATGATAAACAGAGTGAGGAACGCGATCAATACGACGACGGTAGTGACCATGATGGGATCGGCAAAGAGCTTTTTGCGATCCAGCGCGGCGCCTTGTCGTTTTGTCATGTGGCTTCCTCCTTTCGCTGAAAAAATGAGGGGAGCTGCGGAAAAAAGGTGAGGGGGACGGCTTTGCCCACCGTCCCCCTTTTCATTCTACTGAATGTTCAGTTGTGATGCGGGTGGAAATTATTCAGTCTGGAAACGGTCATCCGCAGCAGCACCAAGAGCCTCAAAGATATCGGAGATGTACTGGGTGGTGTTCTGCTTGGCATCCTCGAAGTCATAATCCATAACATTGGTGGGATCCAGGCCGAACTCAGTAGCAGCCTCGGGCTGGGTGGCGTTATCGAGAACGAGGAACTGATAGGAACCGGCACCGACAGCCTGGTTGACACACTCGGGAGAAAGAGCGTACTCGATGAACAGCTTGGCAGCATTGGGGTGCTTGGCGCCCTTGAAGATGGCGGTAGCGCCGATCTCGAAGGAAGTGCCGGAGGACGGAATGATCAGGGAGATGTTCTTATAGCCATTATCGAGGATCTGATAAATACCATCATGCAGGAAGCCAATGCCGATGACGCACTGGGCGTTGCCGACATTCTTGGAGGGGCCGGAGCCGCTCTTGGTGTAAACTTCGATGTTCTTATCGAGGTCAACCAGATACTTGATGCCCTCATCGTGGCCGTACATCTGGATCATGGTATTGAGAACCAGCTTGGCAGTACCGGCGGTATTGTAGTTGGACATCCAAATGAGACCCTTGTACTCTTCCTTGAGCAGATCGGGCCAATCCTTGGGGGCTTCCAGACCCATGCGGGTCAGCTCATCGGTATTGACCATGAAGCCCAGGATACCCTGGTAGATACCATACCAGTAACCATCGGCATCGCGATACATGGGCTTGAGCAGGTGCTTGGCGTTGGTGGCCTCATAGGCTTCCAGCAGACCATCCTTGGCCATGATGTTGTAAGGATCGGTGGTGCCGCCGAAAGCGACATCAGCAGAGGGATTGCCGGCTTCTTCCTGGATCTTGGCCTGGATCTCGCCGGTGGACAAACGCTGACGGTTTACCTTGATACCAAAGATCTTCTCGAAGGTATCGCAGGCAGCGGAAAGATACTCTTCCTCGCAGCCGCCGTAAACGGTGAGCTCACCCTCTGCCTGAGCAGCAGCGATGAGGTCTTCCATCCCGGCAAAGCTCTCGGGATAGGTCTTGGTACCCTGATCGTTGTCATTGTTGTTCTTGTCGCCGCAGCCGACCATCAGGGTGAGGACCATGATGACAGCAAGCAGCATAGACAGTGCTTTTTTCATTTTTGTTTCTCCTCCATTAACTAAAGTGTCTTTATAATTACCGCGGATGCGGAAATTACCGGCCAATGACGCCCTCCTGCTTGCAGACAGGCAGGAGATCCCCCTAAGGGGATTGGGGCTTGTTCCTCTTTATTATAGACCCCTGTCTAATGTTTGTCAATTATGACAATATAGACTATTGGAATGCTATTTATTTGGCTATTTTGCAAAATAATTAGGCAAAAAGTGCCGCCCTTTACAGAAAAGAGCGGCACAAGGGGGAAAATTACAGTTTTTTGACGGCCCCACGGAAGGCGAGATCCAGCAGAATGACCACGGCAGTGACGCCGAGGAACACCAGGAACGCCGTAACATAGGTACCGGAGCCGGTCTGGATGGCGCCGACAATGGTAGCACCAAAGGAAGCGGGCAGCATGCTCATATTGGCGATGCTGAAATTGGTGCCGTAATTTTGGGTACCGAAGCAATCGGCCGTGACGGTGGAGGTCATAGTGGGCATGCCGCCATAGGAGAAGCCGATGAGCAGCAGGCCGGCCACCGCCGGAATGGCCCCGCCGCCGCGCAGAGAGAAGAGCAGCAGCAGGCAGGAAAGGATGAAGCAGCCGACATCGGTGAGCATGGCGAAGGTGTTGCCCTTTTTATCAAACAGGGTGCCGAACGCCAAACGGCCAAGGCCATTGCAGACCGACTGCAGCCCCACGACCAGTGCTGTGATGCCGGTGGCCACACCGGCTTCCACCGCGATGTAGCGGGAATGGCCGATGACGCCGGTGCCAATCATATTGGAACAGACGATGATGAAGAACAGCAGCCAAAAGGCAGCGGTCTTGACCATCTGGCCGGCGGTGTATTCCCTGCGGGTGGGAGCCGCCGCCGAACCGGCCGGAGCGGCCATTTGAGGATTGGGGACGACCCAGCGGCTGCCGATGAGAAGGACAACCAGTGTGGCCGCGCCCAGCAGCAGGTAGGCGGTGCGCCAGCCCATGGCGGAATTGAAGAGGCGATCGGCAAGATTGCCCATGATAAGGGTGCTACAGCCGAAGCCCATAAGCAGTACGCCGGAGGCAAAGCCCTTTTTATCCGGGAACCAGCCCACCACGGTGCCGAGGACGGCATTGTAGGAGAAGCCGACGCCAAGACCGATGAGCCCGCCGTAGGAAATATACAGCAGCCACAGGCTCTGGGCGGTGATGCGGGAACAGAGGAAATAGCCCAGGAAGCACATCACCGCGCCAATGAGGACGGTAACACGGGCGGAAAGCCTGCGGGTAACAAAGCTGCCGGCCAGGCCGCCGATGCAGAAGCAGGACATGACGATGGTGAAATTGAGACCCAGCTGCGCGCTGGTCCAGCCGAATTCCACCGGGAAGGGCGAGGAGAGGATACTCCAGGCGTAGATGGTACCGGTGAAGAGGAACATGATGCAGCCCGCAGCCAGAATAGCGGCACGGGTGGGCAGTTTACGCTCAGCCATAAATATGCGCGGTCTCCTCTCCACCGAGTACACGCAGGCAGCCATCGGCCAGGGCCTGCATCTCGTTTTCGCCGGGGACTACCACAAACTCGCCGAGGAAGCCGGCGTAATCCTTGACCATCTCACAGAAGGACTTGGAATAAGCGATGCCGCCGGTGAGAACAAAATAATCGACCTTGCCCTTGACGAGGACGGCCAAGCGGGCCAGCCCACGGGCAACGCCCAGGGCCATAGCCTCATAAACGAGCTGGGCATCGTGATCGCCCTCTTCGGCCATCTTTTCCACCACACGGCTATCGGAGGTGCCGAAATAGCTAGTGAGACCGCCCTGACGCTGCAGGAGCTTCATCGCGCCGTTATAATCCAGCTTATCCTTTTCAATTTTACGAACCATCAGATAATCGGGGATCAGGCCGGCACGCTCCGGGCTGAAGGGGCCTTCGTCATCGGAGACGATATCGATAATGCGGCCATTGCTGTGCAGGCTGAGGGTGATGCCGCCACCCATGTGAGCGACCGCGACATTGCTGGAATAGTAGTCCACGCCCTTTTCGCGGCAGACCTTCATGGCAGCGGCGCGCATATTAAGGTTGTGGGCCTGGCCGACACGGCGGACATCCTTGAGGCCGGTCAAGCGAACCAGCTCCACAAGTTCATCAACGGTGACGGGGTCATAGATATAAGCCTTGACGCCAGCTTCATTGGCGATATCATAGGCGATAGCGCAGCCCAGGTTGGAGGCGTGGTGATTGATAGGCCGCTCCCGGAGGGCCTCAATGAGGGCGGGAGTGACCTCGTAAGCGCCGGAGGAAACGGTGGTAACTGCGCCGGTCTCCTCATTGACATAGGAGGGCAACAGGCCACCACGGGCGACAACGCCATCCAGCTCGGTGACCTTTTCGCCATGGGCGGCCAGGGCATCCCGGACCAGCTTGGTGCGCATATCCTTCTGATCATAGATCATGGCATATTTTTTGATCTCGGCGGCATCGTGCTCGATGCTCTCCTTCCAGACCTGCTCACCATCATGGTAGAAGGCGATCTTGGTGGAGGTGGAGCCGGGATTGATGACAAGAATCTTTTTCATGGGAGATATCCTCTTTTCTTCTGCGATTATTTGTTCAGTCCGGCCATCAGGCAGCCCAGCGCGATGGAGCACAGCTTGGTCTCATCGTTATCGGCACGGCTGCACATGACAATGGGAGTATCGGTACCGACGATGACGCCGGCGGCCTTTGCGCCCAGGATATCGCCCAGGGTCTTACCCATGATGTTGCCGGCTTCAATATTGGGAACGATGAAGATATCGGCATCACCGGCGACCTCGGACTTGAAGCCCTTGACCTCGGCGCAGTGGGCAGAAACCGCCAGATCCATGGCGATGGGGCCTTCCACCAGGACATTGGGGCCGAATTCACCGGCTTCGCCCAGCTTCTTCAGCTCAGCGGCATCCACAGTGGCGGGCATCTTGGGATTGACCTTTTCCTTGGCACAGAGCACAGCGACCTTGGGATTTTCGATCTCCAGGGCCTTGGCGACCGGCAGGCAGTTTTTGATGAGGCCGATCTTCTGCTCCAGGGTGGGATACAGCACCATACCGCCATCGCTGGTGATCATCAGCTTGTGGTAGGCGCCCATGGTATCAAAGGTCATAACATGGCTGAGCAGGCCGTGGACTGGCAGACCGGTCTCCTTATTGAGAATGGCTTTGAGGAAGATGTTGGTATCCACAAGGCCCTTCATGAGGAAATCGGCTTTGCCCAGGCGAACCAGCTCGACAGCCTTGGCGCAGGCTTCGACCATATCATCGGCCTGGACCAGCTCGGCATTCCGGAAGGTGACGCCCTCCTCCTTCATTACACGCTCGATAGTGGGGATATCACCGACGAGAACGGGGCGGATCATACCGGCCTCCTCGGCAGCGGCCATGGCCTTGATGGTATCCGCATCCTGCGCGGCGGCGCCGGCCAGCGCCATCGGCTTGCCCTGCTTTGCTTTTTCCAGCATCTGTTCAAAAGAAACGATCATTGAGAGTCCCTCCTGATATTTTTTAGGATCGCCCGCTATGGGCAGTGTTTTCCACCTACTATTATAGGAAAGGGAAATTAGCCTGTGAAATGCACCATTTGAATGACTGTTATTCCACCCTAAGGAATGACTATCATTCCAAAACAGCATTTCCTTTTTACATGTGGAAGGTGTATCATAAACTCATCGGAAGTCTCCTGGAGCGGGAGAGTTCCGGATAGTATTTGAACCGTTTCCTCATACTTCTCCTTATTTGGTTTTCCGGGGTGCCACACTTTTTTGTCAAGACACTACGACCTCCCAATGTCGATCGTCACTTTTACATGGCACACCCCTCCCCTGCCGGGCATTCTCCCCCGGCAGGGGATTCCTCTATATATGGATAAATCTTTTTGCGGAAAATGCATAAAAGGTATTTGTCGTTTGCAGCAAATTATGATAGAATAAATGTATACAGCATTGAATGCATCTTCTAAAAAGCCCAAAATCGGAGGTATGCCATCATGACAATTTTTCAGTTGGAATGCTTTTGCGCCCTGGCCGATTCCTTGAACTTTACCCAAACGGCCAACGCCATGTTTATAACCCAGCCTGCGCTTAGCCGGGCTATTTCCTCGCTGGAACAGGAACTACAGCTGACCCTGCTGCAGCGCACCACCCACAGCGTGACCCTGACCCCGGCCGGCAAAATCTTCTCCAGCGAGTGCCACAAAATGCTGAAGGAATTTCAGCGCGGCAGCGAACGGGCACGCTCTGCCCAGGCTGGCCAGATAGGCAGCGTGCGCATCGGCTTTCAGCGGGATAACTTTGAGACCTACATTGTGGACTTCGTGAATCTGTTCCGCCGCAGCCACACCGATATTACCCTGGAGCTGCTGCCGCTAAGCGTCAACGAGCTGAACAACGCCCTGCAGGAGAAGATGGCGGACGCGGTGATCTCCGGCGGCCCCCCTGCCAATGAGTCCATCCGCAGCCTGATGATAGCCAACCTGCCAGAATGTGTGGCGCTGCCGCTGGACCATCCTCTCGCGGGCAACGATATCCTGGACATGCGGGATTTGAAGAACGAGAAGTTTATTGCTATGGCGCGTTCCATTTCCTGCTCCGGCTTTGAATCCATCATTCAAAAATCGCTGGCGGCGGGCTTTGAGGCACAGATCGTGGCGCAGGTGGACCTGCTGCCCACCTTGATGACCATGGTGGCCTGCGGCCAGGGAATCTCCATTCTGCACCGGGACATGCTGCCGCGCAGCAATGGGCGTATTGCATTTGTGCCGCTGCGCAGTGTTTCCTACTTCCGCCGCTGGCTGATGTGGGACATCAACAACGATAACCCCTGCCTGCAGCCGCTGATCGCGCTGGGACACAAGTGGCAGGATGACCTGGAATACCCCGTAGAATAATAAATAGAACAGAATAAAATCCCCCGGAAAAGAGCCAAATGAGCCTTTCCCGGGGAATTTTTCGCGCAAAAAAGCAACCCGGCGCAAGACAAAATGCCTTGCGCCGGATGCCGGTATTATTCTGAAAAAGAGAGGATAAAAGAGGACCTATGAGAATTATTTCTGCTCCCGACCGATGGCGAGGCCTTTTTCAAAGGCTTCTTTATTGAGCGGCAGCAGCTTGGGCTTTTTGGCCATCTTGTGCTCGATGGTGGACCAAACGACCTCAGGCGGGACGACCTCGGTATAGCCTACATAGACGCCCAGCATGATAACATTCAGCACCTTGGCGTTGCCCATTTCCAGGGCCATCTCGGTAACGGGGGCCTTGACCAGCTTGACATCATCACGGCCGATGTCATCGCTGACGATGGAGCTATTGATGAACAGGGTGCCGCCCTTCTTCAGGGTGGGCAGGAACTTCTTAAGGGACGGGCCGTTCATCACGATGAGGTCATCCATGACATCGCCCAGCGGCGCGCCGATCTCCTCATCGGAGATGACGACGAAGCAGTTGGCGGTACCGCCACGCTGCTCGGCGCCATAGCTGGGGAAAAAGGTTACATTCTTATTGGTAGCATCACAGGTGGCAGAGGCCAGGAATTTGCCCAGAGTCATAACACCCTGACCGCCGAAGCCGGCTACGCACAGATTAGTTTCCATTTATGCGCTTCTCCTTTCATCAGCGATCGCGGATCACACCCAAAGGGTATTCCGGCAGCATTTTTTCTTCAATGAACTTCAGAGAATCCAGAGGATCCAGGCCCCAGTTGGTGGGACAGTTGGTGACGATCTCTACCATAGAGAAGCCCTTGCCGTCCAGCTGGTTCTGGAAAGCCTTGTGGATGGCCTGTTTGGTCTTGATAACATTTTGAGGGGTATTGCAGCTGGTGCGCACCAGATAAGCGGGAGCAGTCAGCTGATTGAGGATTTCGCACATATGCATGGGATAGCCGTGCTCCTCAGCAATACGGCCCTTGGGAGCAGTAGAGGCCTTCATCCCGATAAGGGTGGTGGGGGCCATCTGGCCGCCGGTCATACCGTAGATACCGTTATTGATAAAGATAACGGTGATGTTTTCGCCGCGGTTGGCAGCGTGGATGGACTCTGCCATGCCGATGGAGGCGAAGTCGCCATCGCCCTGATAGGTGAACACCAGGGTATCGGGATTGGCGCGTTTCATGCCGGTGGCCACGGCGCAGGCGCGGCCATGGGGCGCGGTGGTGGTATCGTAGGCGATATAATCCATGTGCAGACCACAGCAGCCGATGCCGAGAACGCTGGCAGCGCGATCAACAAGGTTCATCTCATCCAGCACTTCGCCGATGAGCTTGATAACAGTGCTGTGCATACAGCCGGGGCAGAAACCGGAAACTTTATCCTCCTGAATGGTTTTTGTCCGCGAATAAATCTTTTCCATTCTTTCCCCTCCTTTACTTATTCAGCAGCTTTTCTACTGCTTCTACTACGGCCTCACGGCTCATGACATTACCGCCGGAGCACAGGCAGGTCTTGATGGGGCAGCGGCCGCGCACGGCGCGATCCACATCCTCTACCATCTGGGCGGGAATGGACATCTCGACATCGAGAATGGCATGGCAGGTGCCATAGTCCAGTTTATCAAAGGCAGCCTTGGGGAAGGGGTGAACGGTGATGGGACGGATGAGACCGACCTTCTTGCCTTCGGCGCGCATCATCTCCACTACGGATTTGGCAATACGGCCGGAAATACCATAAGCGGCGATGACTACTTCGGCATCCTCGGTGCAGTATTCCTCTACCATAACATCCTTTTCCCAGGAAGCATACAGAGCAGCGGCTTCTTCATTGACGCACTGCATCTTATTGGTATCCCACTGGCCGGGCTCGATCCAGGAGCGGTTGGGCAGATCCAGCTCGTGGCCAATGCAGGCCCATTTCTTCTTGCTCTCACGGATAGCGGCGACTTCTTCCTCGCTCTTCATCTCGGGCAGCTCTACCGGCTCCATCATGGTGCCGATAACGCCATCGGCCAGAATGAGGACGGGGTTGCGGTCACGGTCGGCCAGGTCAAAGGCCTTGTAGGTCAGATCCACGGCTTCCTGCACGGTGGCGGGAGCCAGAACGATCATCTCGAAGCCGCCGTTGCCGGAAGCCTTGGTGGCCTGGAAATAATCCTGCTGGGCGGGCTGAATGGCGCCTACGCCGGGGCCGCCGCGGGAGATATTAGCATAAACGATGGGGATACGGGCAGCAGCACAGTAGCTGATGCCTTCGCTCTTGAGGGCGATGCCGGGGCTGGAGGAGGAGGTCATGGAGCGGGCACCGACAGAAGCGGAACCGTAAACCATATTGATAGAAGCGACCTCGGACTCACCCTGGACAAAGTTACCGCCAACTTCCGGCAGGCGGCGGGCAAAATACTCGGGAATTTCGTTCTGGGGGGTAATGGGATAGCCGGCAAAGAAACGGCAGCCGGCACGAACAGCTGCTTCGGCGATCGCTTCGCAGCCTTTCATCAATACTCTTGCCATAGCTTTAGTCTCCTTTTATTTGTATACTTCGATAGCGCCATCCGGGCAGATGCGCGCGCACATACAGCAGCCAATGCAGTCATCATTGACCGGCTCCACATACTCGTAGCCCTTGGAATTTACCTTAGTTCCCAGAGCCAGAACATTCTTGGGGCAGAACTTGATGCAATACTGGCAGCTTTTGCACCGCTCGGCAATTACAACGACCTTTGCCATACCATGAAACCTCCTTCCGGATACGAAATGATATGTATTTATCTTTTAGCGCAGGGAACTTTCTCCCTGCAGCCACGGATACCTGAGATGCAGCTCCAGCGGGAGAACCGGCAGATCATCGGGCTCCTCTTCTCCGGCGTGGAGCGGCTGATAGATGGCTGCGAACTCCATAGTGCAGTAGGGATCCAGCATTTCGCGGGTCTTGGCCAAACCCGCCTCATACTCCTGCCGGGTGGTAAACAGCCCATTATTGGGATTGGCCACAAATCGGAGCTTGGGCAACTGCAGATGAGTCACTTGCAGAATCTTACTGAGGGTGCCATCGATATGTTCAATATCGCAGGACCAGGGACGGTAAGCATTGACGATATAATAGACCGCTGTCTTTTCGCGGTTGAGGGCCGGAGCATAGCCGCCCACCGCCCGCGCGCCGATATCATCGCCACCGACATCCATGACGACACAGCATTTTGGATCCCGCAGCAGGCGGTTGACGCCGCCCACCTGGGTCGGTGCATCCATGAACTGCTTTTCAAAGTGGAAGTGGACGCCCAAGGCCTCCATCTCTTCCGCCAAGTCACGAGAGCGGAACAGGGGCTTTGTCATATCCAAATCGAAGAAATGCACGGGTAGCGGCTGGCACTGAGCCAGGTGCGCGGCGAGGTTCAGAGCAATCTCGCTTTTGCCGCTGCCGGCTTCACCCAACAGCACAAAGTTTTTGTAATTGGCACAGTTCTGTTCCAGGTACTCTTTCCAGCCCATCCAAACCAGCTCCCCTTTCTTCTATAAATGGCTGTTTTACACCTTCCATTTTAGTAACGATTGGATAGTATGTGAAATGCAAAGAGTGTATAAGTGTTATCACGCCCTAATTTACGCCGCCTTCTTTTGGTGAACACGCAGCAAAGAGAATTGACAAGAAAGGCAAAATACAATATAATAATGCCGAAATGCTAATTCCGCAAAATAAAATTAAAGGAAAACCTTGAGCGGTTCCGCCTAAACCCTGCCGGGCAGGGCGGCTCCGCCGGATCGACCTGAGCGATCCCGGGTTGCAGGAGAAATCCGGCAGCCTTCCGTCCCACTTTTGAAAAAAGGCTCTTCCCCACCACGATGCCGGCCCCGATGGGGTGCCGGTTCCCTGTGGCGTGCTCCGGGCCTGGTAATACAGGCCCATTTATTTTTTGCTGCTTTTAGTTTTCTGCTGTTAAAATAGAAAGGAGACCCCTATGACCCCCATTCCCGTGGAACAAGCCCTTACTCTGCTCTTACAGGCAATTCACCCCATCGAAGCCGTGGAGCGACTGCCTCTTGGCCTGGCGTGCGGACGCATCTCCGCACACACTGTGCTGGCCCGACTGTCTCAACCACCTTTTAACCGCAGCGCCATGGATGGCTATGCCCTGTGCAGCACCGACCTGACTGAGGAACTGACCCTTTCACTGCAATCTCCCACAGAGGCCCTGCTGCCGGGACATGCTATGCCCATTACGACAGGCGGGCTGATGCCGGAAGGCGCGGACTGCATGATCCAGCAGGAAGCCGTTACGGTAACTGCTGGCAAGGGACAGCTACGCTTTGCTCCAAAGGCCGGGCAGAATGTATGCCAGTGCGGCGGTGAGATGGCTGCCGGTACCTGCCTGCTGAAAGCTGGTGAACACATTATCCCAGCACATATAGGCCTGCTGGCAGCTGATGGTGCCGCTGAAATAATGGTGCGGCACAGTCCCCGAGTAGCCATTATCTCCATCGGGGATGAATTGCGGCAACCAGGAGAACCCCTGGGGAAAAATGAGGTATATGACTGCAACGGGCCGATGCTGACTGCCCGGCTTGGCTGCTTGAACTTTGTAACCGAATACCATCTATGCCGGGATGAGATGGCCAAACTGCGGCAGGTGATAGATAATGCCCTGAAAAGCTGTGACGCAGTGGTTACCATCGGCGGCGGTGCGGTAGGCAGTACCGACCTGATGCCGGAATTGTTCTCCCAAATGGCCGAACCACTGCTGTTTGACCATGTTATCATGAAGCCGGGCGGGCATATGGCAGCCGGACTGACTGGAGGCAAGCCTATTTTCTCCCTTTCCGGAAATCCATTTGCGGCAGTCGCGACCTTTGAACTGCTGTGCCTGCCCGCCCTACTGCACCTGGCTGGGTTGGAGCAATGTATCCCCCGCCGGGCCACCCTGCGGCTGCGGGGGAGCTTTTCCAAAGCCAATAAGCGCCGGCGCTTCCTGCGGGCCATGGCGCAGGAAGATACTGTGACACTGCCGGTATGCAGCCATGCTTCCGGTTCTCTGTACGGACTGGCGGGCTGCAACTGTATGATAGATGTGCCGGAAAACTGCCCGGCACTGACCGATGATGAGATGGTGGAGGTCGTTTATTTTGCGTAATACATGCTGCGGTGTACTGCTGCTGGCCGGCGGCAAGAGCAGCCGCCTGGGCCAAAACAAGGCACTGCTGGAATACGATGGTGTCCCTATGATCCGACGCATCGCCGAACAGTGCGTCGCCTTCCCGGAAAAGATCCTCTCTTCCCCCATAGACCTGCCGGTGGAAGGCTTTTGGCGCATTGCCGATGATACCCCAGAATGCGGGCCGTTGGGCGGCATTGTAAGTGCCCTGCGCCAGTGCCGCAGTGAGGCTCTGCTGGTACTGAGCTGTGATCTGGCCTGTTACCGGGCGGAGCTGGGAGATTATCTCCTATCCTTCCTGGATAGCGGGTGGCCGGCCTGGTGCCTGCGTAGCCGGGATGGACGAACACACTATCTGTGCGGCATCTACACCAAGGCAGCCCTGCCCGCACTGGAGGCCATGCTGGCACAGAACCATCTGAAGATGGCGGAAAGCTTTGCAGCGACGGGCGGCCATGTGCTGGAACTGCAATATACAGTCTTTCCAGACCGTATGATGGCCAATATCAATACTTGGCAGGACTACTATACCATCTTCCAACCGCCAGTTTTTGCCATTAGTGGGCTGCATAATACCGGCAAAACCACACTGTGCGAAAAGCTCATTCAGCACTTTAGCGGAATGGGCTACCGTGTAGCCGGAATCAAGCACGATGGACACAGCTTTGAACCGGATGTGCCCGGTACCGATAGCTGGCGGCTGCGAAAAGCCGGGGCTAATCCGGTGATGGTTTACAATCGGGAAATTTTGGCGTATAATGAAAAAAATGTTTATCGTGCGGATCAATTAATAGAAGCTGCCCTGCAAAATGCCAACCTGGTGCTGCTGGAGGGCTTTAAGGACAGCCGATGGCCTAAGGCAGAGATTCTTATGGAGGGCGAGCCCAGTGTTTCCCGGGAGCCGATGGCGCTGATCTCCGACTGGGGATGGGAGGGCGGCCTGCCGCACTATACCCGCAATGATGTGGAGGGGATCGCCCGGATGATACAGGAAACCCTGCACCTGGTACCTCCGAGCGGTGAACATGATGAGTTTGGAAAGGATAAAAGGGGAAACGATGGCAACTGAGGAAAAAAACAGCAATGTACTAACAAAGGCACTCTCTATACTGGAATATATGAGCCGACAGAAAAAGCGGGTATCTATCCAGGAGCTTTCTCAGGAACTGGGGATCTCTTCCCCTTCCGTGCACCGCATCCTGCAGGCACTTAAAGCGGATGGTTACATCCAGCAGGAGAAAAATAAGCAGTACTCCCTGACCTATAAACTGTTGGAACTTTCCAGCTACTCCATGATGCACGATGGTCTCATCGAGCAGGTTCTGCCCTTTATGAACTACTTTGCGCAGCAGAAAAACTGCCAGGTGGGCCTTTCGGTGCTGTACGAGGAATCCATCCTGCACCTGGCCACGGTAGGACAGTTTATTGTATACAATGATAAATACGCCCTGCCTGGCACGGTACTTCCCGCCTACTGCACCGCCGCCGGAAAACTGTTCCTTTCCCAGCTGGATGATGAAACGCTGGAGACCTGGGTGCGCAGCCACAACCTGGTGCCCTATACCGCCAATACCATCATTGACCCCGATGAACTGCTGAAGCAGATTCGCCAGACAAGGGAGCGTGGGTATGGCATTGTCATCAGTGAACTGTATGATTTTGTGGCCTGCATCTCCATTCCAGTCATCAGTCAGGATAATCGGGTGCTGGGGGCGCTGAATTTTTCCACCAAGCCGGAACACTTTGATACCCTGAACAATGAGAAGTTCATCTCCGATGTAACAAACACTATCCGCAACGCCCAGTTCCACTAAGACAATAAAATACACGATCCCCCGCCGGGTACTGTACCCAGCGGGGGATCGCTTTTAGGGTTCAAGGAGGAGAATGCATTTTAGTTTTTCGTATCTTCCGCTTCCACATCCACCATTTTCAAAGCGCCGGTGGGGCACACCAGCACACAGGCCGGCTGCATGCCATGCTGTTGCCGCACAATACAGCCATTACACTTGACCATCTTATTGTGCGAATTGAAAGACGGCGCACCCACCGGACAAGCCATAGCGCAGCTGTGGCAGCCGATGCAGTTGGTGTTATCGTAGACGGTCAGGTTGGTGACAGGGTCCTTGCGCAGGACGCCCACCGGGCAGCCTTGAATGCAGGGAGCGTCATCACAGTGCATGCAAGAAACAGAGGTATAGAGGTATTCCCCATTCAGCTCAAAATCGGCCACCCGGCGAAATGGTGTCATATGGGCGATGTCGATATCGTTCTGATCCATACAGGCCACGGCGCAAGCGCCGCAGGCACAGCATTTATCCACATCCAGTACCAGTTTCATCTTCATGAATGGGACACCTCCTCATCTCTGATGATCCGGCAGCGGACACAGTTATAGCCGGGATAGCCGGAATACTCATCCAGATGGGCTTCCGGAACCAGTTCATTAGCGTCAGCTTCTTTGTAGCCGTGGTAGATCTGGAGCATCCCGGGCATCATCTTACTGCTGGGATTGGCGCGAACATGGATCCGACCGGTCTCATTTTCCACCCACACCCAGTCATTCAACTCAATACCCATAGCCGCGGCGTCATCCTCATTCATATCCACCATAGGGTCCGGCCGCAGACTGCGGGTCCATGGGACATCGTGCAAGCGGCTATGCAGCACAAATGGCAGCCGTGCGCCAACCGAGAGAGTAAACGGATAATCCCCGGTCTGCTCCGGATCGTAGGGATCCTCATAATCCGGAATGGGAGAAAGGCCGCAGTTCAACTGCTCCACGGTATAGGAAGAAAGCTCAAACTTGCCGGTGGGGGTATCGTAGCCACGGTTGGTATACTCCCGGCCCACATAGGGCTTAAAATCTGGTACTCGGATGGGCAGATCGGCCACCAGGCAGTCCTCCACGGTAAAGTGGAGATCCTGCAGCATCCAGTCCACACATTTGCGGTAACCAGAAGCCAGCAGCGGGTCATCCAGTCCCAGTACACCCACCAAATCGGAGATGATGGTGGAATCGGGGCGGGACTCCCCTACCGGTGGGACAACAGGCTTGATGTAGGTGGCAAAGCCACCGGGATAAACCTTAAATTCTTCCCGTTCCAGCGAAGTGCATACCGGCAGCACAATATCAGCATGCTTGCAGGTCTCGGTCATAAAGAGTTCGGAGCTGACCACAAAGTCCATGGTATCCAGCGCTTCCAGGATTTTATGCGGTTCCGGGAACATCCGGTGATTAAGGCCGAAGGCCATGATGGCCTTGATGGGATAAGGGTCCCCAGTAAGCACATGACGGTGGAAATCGGTCATCTGCGCTTCCGGAATAAAGCAGTTCCACAGTGGGAACCGGTCATAGCCGATGCGACGGTTTACATTATCCGGGGTATTGGCGTGGATGAACTCATGTTCCCGGGTATCAAAGTTGGCCCACTGGTGAGAGTAAGTCTCGCCCGCCGGGATATTGCCGCCCTCGGTATCAAAGTTTCCGGTGATGGCAGAAAGCGACATAATGGCCTTGAAGGTTTGATAGCCATTGCGGTGGTGCACAATGGGCGCACCGCTTTGACTGATGGAAGAAGGCTTATTGGTAGCGTACATCTCGGTGGCACGGTAGATATCATCGGGATCCAGTCCGGTGATCTTGGCGACACGCTCCAGCGGGAACTGCTGTACATAAGCCTTGTAAGCCTCATAGCCGTAAACATAGTTTTCCACATAGTCGTGGTCGATCCAATCATTATCAATGATGATTTTTGCCATGCCAAAGGCCAGGACAGCATCGGTACCGGGGCGAATCTGCAGGTGCAAATCTGCCAACTTGGTACTCATGGGAGTCACACGGGGATCGATGACAACAATCTTCATCCCGCGTTCCTTAGCGGCATACAGGCCCTTCAGCTGAACATATTTGGAGTAGTAGGGATTGGCCGCCCAGCAAAGGAAGGTAGCGGAGCGGTTGGTATCATTCACCGAGAAGCGTCCGGTCATATCCTTCCAGGCTTCTACGGTAGCCATGTGGCAGGTGCTGGATTCGGTGCCAAAATTGGGGGAACCAAAATCATGCGCCAGCCTCTGCAGGAAAGAGCGGTACCACTTGGCATAGCCGGAAAAGAATACCACTGATTCCGGGCCGTACTGTTCCTTAATCTGGGGCAGGCGGCGACCGATCTCGGCATAGGCCTCCTCCCAGGTAATTTGTTCAAACTGGCCGCTGCCGCGGGGGCCTACCCGGCGCAGAGGGTGCTGCAGCCGGTCGGCACGATACATAAATTCACGGTTGGCCAGGCCCTTGGGGCACAGCATGCCGTTGCTCATGGGATAGCCGGGAACACCCTCCACCTTAAGCACCTTGCCATCCTTTACATAGGCATTGATGCCGCAGTGGAACAAAGGCTCGCAGATGGAGCAAAAGCTCCGCTTGACCTCTATGCCGGTTTCCTGGCCAGGGATCTTAGCCTGCAACAGTTTTTCCTGTTCTGTCATTCTGCCATCCCTCCCAGTATTTGTATCAGTTCATTGGGCAAGCCGCTCTTAGCCAGTACGCCCTCCTCTTCCCTATTCAGAGGCTGCATGTGACGATTAAAGTAATGCAGGATGCAATTCTTCACCACACCGCTAAGAGCATAGCAGTTCAGCATATTGATGCAGACCAGATGGCCGTTCTGCTCAGTGATCTCGATATACTGGCCATCACGGTCCAGCAATACACGCCGATCTCCAGGCAGGTTCTTATCCCCAAAAGAGACAAAGTCAATTCCCATAAAGTGGGTGATATTATGCAGGATGTTGCCCTCACAGCGGGTGGGGATACCCACCATATTGCGACCGGCAGTCTCGCCCTGCACATAGGCGCTGGCATACAATCCGATATTACGGGTATCCCCCAGCATCAGGTCGCAGCCTTCGCAGCAGTCACCGGCGGCATAAATGCCCTCGGCAGAGGTCTGCATCATGGGATCCACCACAATAGCTCGGTTCATCTTCAGCTGATCCTGTGCGATCCAGCGGATATCCGCGCGGGTACCCACGCACATCACTACAATATCCGCGCGAACAGTGGTGCCATCACTCATGGCGATGACCCCGGTGCCATCCTCCAGATGGGCTTCCTCGGTCTTGGCACCAAAGTGCAGCTCTACACCCTTTCCGGTCAGATATTCTTCGATTCGCTCGCTTACAGCCTCATAGGCAGCTGTCGGGAAAATATGCGGAGCCAGATCGGAGAAGATGGCATGGATGCCACGCTCCAGCAGCAATTCAATGATTTTGATACCGACCATGGAAGCGCCCACTACCAGCGCGGAATGGATGGGGCGATGATCCAGCGCTTCCTTTAGGCGCTCAGCATCGTGGACGGTGCGCATGGTAAAAATGCGGTCGGCGGGGATGTCCCCCACCGGCAGATTCACTGCATTTGCACCAGTCGCAATCAGGATCTTATCATACTGCTTCTTTTCGCCGGTCGTCAGAGTCAGTTCCCGGCGGGCAGCATCCAGTGCCGTAATTCCTACCCCACTATGCAGGTTGCAGGGGTATTTGGCCAGAATCTCCTCGGCCGTCCCATAGGGGAACATGGCCTCGTAGGGGATCTTGCCTTTTACATAATAGGTCGTCAGCATCGGGTTGGCGGGCGGATGCGGGAAGGTGGAATAGGCATCCACCTCAGCCTCGCTGCCGCTTTCCCGGATGGCGCGCAGGGCATTATACCCCGCACAGCCAAACCCGATAATTGCAAATCGACTCATAGCTTCCTCCTGAAAAACGGTTATGGTACTACTTCATCAAGCTGGGCAGCCAGGTAACAGTCTGCGGAATGAGCAGGACGATGGTAACGACAGCCAGCTGGATACCCACCCAAGGCAGCGAGGCCTTAAAGATGGAGCCAAGCGATGCTTCCGGCACACAGCCCTTCAGTACATATACATTCAGGCCCACGGGCGGGGACAACAGGCTGATCTGGATCATCATGACGACCATGACACCAAACCAGATGGGATCAACGCCAGCAGCCTTCAGCACGGGGTAGAAGATCGGGACAGTGAGCAGGATCATACCCATGGTATCAAAGAACATACCCAGGGGAATGTAAACCAGCAGCAGAACAACGACCATCCAGAATATCGGCATGGAAGCCTGGATAAACACATTGGCAAAGGCAGAAGCGAAGCCGCAGCGGGTGAGGAACAGCTGGAATACCGCAGCGCCGACTGAGATCATCATAATCATGCAGGTGGTCTTGATGGTATCAAAGAAAGCATTCTTCAGCGCTTTGAAGGAGAGCTTCTTATTGATAGCCGCAACAATGATAGCGACCAGGCAGCCGATGCCGGCAGCCTCGGTAGCGGTAGCCCAGCCGGCATAGATAGCACCGAGCACAGAACCGAACAGCACCACGATGCTCCACAAGCCCTTCAGGGACTTCAGGCGTTCCTTGGCGGTGAACTTTTCGGTGGAACGAGGGGCCAGCTTGGGATTGATGATGCAGCGAATGGCCAGGTAAGCACACATACCTACCGCCATAATAACACCGGGGATAATACCACCCATCAGGATCTTACCGACCGATTGCTCGGTATTGATGGCATAGATGACCATGGGGATGGAGGGCGGAATAAGAATGCCCAAAGTGCCGGCACCGGCGATGGTACCAAGGGACAGACGGCGATCATAGCCGTAACGGTCCATCTGGGGCAGGGCAATGCGGGTCATGGCAGCCACCATGCCAACGGAAGAACCAGTAGTGGCAGCAAAACCGGCGCAGGTAAATACGGTAGCCATACCCAAGCCGCCAGGGCAGCGGCCCAGCACCTTATTACCGATACTGAACAGCTCATCGGTAACGCCAGCTTCATTGGCCAGGTTACCCAACAGAATGAACATAGGGATTGCCACCAAAGAGAAGGAGAAGATGGCATTGTAGGGGGTGGTGCTAAGGGCATAGAACGCCAAATGGCTGCCCTTGGTGATAAGCAGGCCGCCCGCGCCTACGATAAACATACTAACGGCAATGGGGCAGCGCAGCAGCATAAGAACGATAAGCGCTACAAACGCGCACAGTCCGATCATCAAAGGGCTCATGCCTGTACCTCCTTTTTCTTGGTGATGGTCTCAACGGTATCCGCGATGACCTGCAGCGCCATAATGGTAACACCCAGCGCAATAGCAAAACGCAGAACATATACGGGCATTCTCATGGCAGCCAGGTAAATTTCGCGTGCGGCAAAGGAGGTCGCAAAGGATTTCCAGCTGCAATAAGTAAAGGCAACGAACAGAATGGACTCCAGCACCAGGGAGATGATATCCAGAGCGCGCTGTCCGGCTGGTTTCAGATTTGTGTAAAGCAGATCCACGGTAATGTGGCCCTTATAGATCTGCGTAAAGGAAAAGCCAAAGTAGGAAGCGGAAACATACATAAAGACGCAAATTTCGCTGCAGCCCAGAATGGGATGATGGAAGATATTTCTCATGATTACTTCGGCAATCATCAGCGCCCAAATAAGCGCGATGAGAACACCGGATGCATATCCGGATATCGTGCTGATTTTCTTAATGACTTTCATTGGCAAAGCCTCCTCATAGATTACAGAAGGGTCTTTCTTCACGGCTTTTTAGCAGGAATGTCTTACTTCCGAACAGACCGACAGCCGGAGGAGGGGGCAGCCTCCCCCGGCTGTTCGGTTCCCGGGATGGGGTTTGCTAAGGAATTTTGCGGGTCAAATTATTTGCCGTATACCTGGTAGGCAATATCCATCGGCTCATACTTTTCTACCAGAGCGCGATAGGTATCCAGAATCTCCTGGCCATTGTAGCCATAGGAATCAGCCTTGGCAACAAAGTCGGCAACGGTTGACTCCAGCTTTTCAGCCCATTTGGCCTGCTCGGTTTCATCCAATGCGATTACGGTCTTACCAGCGTCCTCAATGGCCTTGATGCTCTTCTTCAGCTCGCCGCCCATCCAGTCATCGCTGGAATACTCATCAACAAAACGATCATAAACGGTGCGGAACGCTTCCTGAATATCAGTGGGAAGGCTGTTCCAGGTCTTCTCATTCATGTACAGGCTGGAGGTGGTATAGGTGCCGATGCCGGAGAAGATGAAGTAATCGGCAACTTCCTGCAGCTTGTAGCTGACAGCCAGAGTCACGGGGATACCGGTAGCAGCAGCAACGGTATCACGCTCCAACGCCTCATAGATCTCGGAAGCATCCAGCGCAACAGGGGTAGCGCCCAGCATGGTCATCTCGCTGTTTACAGCGCCCATGGCACGGATCTTCAGACCCTGCATATCGTCCAGGCCATTGATCGCCTTATCGGTGGATACGATAACAACCTCGGAGGGAACGACAGGGCCCAGGTTCACTACGCCCTGCTTCTTGCACATCTCGGTGAAGGGCTCATAGGTATCGAACATTTCCTTCAGCGCCTTGTTGGCCACCCACTCGGAAGTGGTGGAATAAGGCAGCATGGCAACGAACAGCGGATAGAACTGGCTCTCATAGAAGCCCTCAGGAACAAAAGCAATATCGGCCAGGCCGCCGCTTACCGCTTCCAGCGTCTCACCGGATTTGGTCATGGACCCACCAAAATAGGTCTCGAAGGTCACACGGCCTTTGGTCTCCTTGGTCACCTGCTCCAGGAAATACTTCAGGCTGGCACCGTCAACACCGGTCTCCGGCAGATGAGTGGTAAATACCAGGTTGTAGGTCTTACCATTGTCTTCATTGGTTTGGCCGGGGTTGTTGCTTTTGTCGCCGCAGGCCACGCACAGCAGAGCCATGCACAGGGCCATTACTACGGCAAATACTTTGGACAGCTTTCTCATTTTCTAACCTCCTATAATATCTTGCTTATCTATTGTAACAGGAGAGCGCTCTCCTGTTGCAAACAATTATTTTTTACCGATTTTGTCTGTTTTTGAACTTTTAATTTTGTAATACGGAATTTATTTTCTCCATTATAAATTGTTCATTCAGATTTTTCAATCTGTTTCTGAATGATTCGTTATACCTAATTTGCATGACAGCGCTGCGTAAAAATGTCCAATTACATTTGCATTCCATTGTCATTCCGCACAAATCTAAGCGTTATTTTAGCACATCTCACTAAATAAGTACCTGTTTTCTGTGATTTTTACTGCATTGCCCTCCTTTATTTGGCACGAATGTCGCTCTGCTATTCCGTATAATTCGTTCCTCGTTTGCCTCTTTTCAGAATAGCGTTGCGTCAAAAGCAAACCGCCGTCGCTCTCTTATCCTGTATAACAAAAAAGAGCCTTTAGGCTCATTCACATTTTGTATTGTTTTTCTTCTTTTTCAATGCACACTCTCAGCGTAATAAAAAACATCCTGTACTATAAAGCCCAACTTCTCCACAAAGGTGTGGTAGATGGATTGACTTTCTCACCCACCAAATAAAAAAGACGCCATATGGCGTCTTTTTTATTTGGCAAAGAACCGTAATTTTGATAGAAACCGTACAAAGGGGTGCATTGTTGAAAATGAAAATCAGAACAGTTGCTTGGCTTCCAGCTGCAGCAACTTACTGACCTCCAGCGCAATGTCATTGAGTGTACAGTTCAAGTCGCCACGGAACCACTGCTTATACAGGTTCACGATCCCACCTGCAAAATAGCAGACACGGAGGCTGACCATTTTGGAGTGGCGCATATCCTCAGGAATATCGCTGTCATTCAGCATATAGTCGGTGAACACCTTTTTCAGCTTTTCCATGAACATCTCGGAGCCGTTGGCCTTGATAAGGATACGGTAAAACTCCGCATCTTCTTCCAAGTGTCTACTGAGTTGCAACAGCAGTGGGGTAGGATTACGAAAGAAGTTTGTAAATTCAAATTCTTTCAGTACTTCCAGCATCTTTGCAATGATCTCGTTTTCGATTTCCTCGGTCACACCCCGAACATCCGGGTAATGGGCATAGAAAGTCGCTCGGTTTATATCCGCCCGATTGACAATATCAGTCACCGTGATTTTAGAAAGGTCTTTTTCTTTCAACAGCACCGTATAGGCTTCCCGAATCATGCGCCGGGAACGGATCGCACTGCGGTATTCTGCTCTCCCGCCGGTCTTTTCTCTCATAAGTGCCTCCAATATCTGATAATTTCAATACAAGTGTATGATTTTATATATTCTAATTAAAATTGATGGTTGTGTTTCACTGCCTGAAATAATATACTGCAATCGAAATCAAAAGTCAACAGTTGTTTGAAATCAAGCAACTGCCGACCGAAAGGAGCTATGACTTATGAGAAACTATGACAGAGTACATCCTCGCAAGCCAGAGGGTATTGAGGAAAGAAAGGCTTATATTGTCGGCGGCGGTATCGCCGGTCTGTCGGCTGCGGCGTTCCATGTCCGTGATGCGCAGATGCCCGGCAAGAACATCCGTTTATGACCAGCTTCCCGTGTTCGGCGGCTCAATGGATGCCGCAGGCAGCGCAGCGAATGGCTATGTATCCCGTGGCGAGCGTGAGCTGGAGCCGTACATGGAGTGCCTGTGGGATCTGTTCGGCAGCATTCCTTCCCTCTATGAGGAAGGCCGCACCGTGCAGGATGAAACCCGTGAGTGCAACAAAAACTGGGAGATTGACTCCAAGCACCGCCTGTGGGAGCAGGGCTTCGTTCCCCACGACGAGTCCACTATGGGTGTCACGCCGGAAACCCAGGAGCAGATGATCAAAATGATGCTGACGGAAGAAGATCAGCTTGAAGATGTGACCATCAAGCAGTGGTTCAGCCCTGCGTTCTTCCAGAGCCAGCTTTGGTACTACTGGAGCTCCATGCTGGCATTCCAGCCCTACCACAGCCTGATTGAGATGCGCCGCTATGCCGTGCGCTTCATGCACCAGCTCCACCTGATCCGCAGCCTGCGCGGTATCCTGCGCACCAAGTACGACCAGTACGGCAGCCTGATCCGGCCGCTGGAAAAGTATCTGGCTGATCACGGCGTGAACTTCGTCTCCGGCGCAACGGTCACGGATATGGACATCCGCATCGACGGCAATGATAAGACCGTGACGGCACTGCATATCGGTGAGGGCAGCGATGCGCAAATCGTTCCCGTTGCAGAAAAAGATCTCGTGTTCTTCACCAATGGCTCCATGACCCAGAACTTCACTCAGGGCAGCATGACCGAAGCTCCTGTGATGAACCGCGACACCGTCCACAAGGGCTGCTTCTCCCTGTGGGAAAAGCTGGCTGACAAGTGCCCGGAGTACAGTCATCCTGAAAAATTTTCCTTTGATCCCGACAAGAGCAATTTCGTTTCCTGCTCTGTGACCGTGCGCGACTATCCGCAGTTCTTTGGCTATCTGGCGGAAAAGACCGGCAATCCCACCGGCAAGGGTGGCTACTCCACCTTTGTGGACGCACCGTGGTTCATCAACTACAATATGCCCCTGCAGCCCGTGGCTCCCGACCAGCCGGAGAATGTCCAGTTCATGTGGTTCTACGGTCTACACGCCAATAACTGCGGCCTGGAGGACAAGATCGACGAAATCATGCCCCATATCACCGCCATTCCCGTGGTCATGCCCTATATCACCAGCCAGTTCATGCCCCGCAAGCTGAAAGACCGTCCAGAGGTCATTCCCAACGGCAACAAGAACCTTGCGTTCATCGGCCAGTTCGTGGAGCTGGAGGGCGATGTGGTGTTCACCGTGGAGACCTCTGTCCGCACGGCTATGATCGCCGTCTATCGCCTGCTGCACCTTGACCGCCCCATCACGCCGCTGTTCCAGGGCCAGTACGATATCCGTATGGTCAATGTGGCGCTCAAGACCCTGCTAGGCAAGGACAAGATCGAGGTCAGCGACCTGCCGAAGGTCAATCCGCTGAAGCTGCCCCAGACCATGCACGAGATCGTGGAAGCCATCAATCAGATTCCGCCTGTGCCGGAGTATTATTCCGAGCGGAAAGAAAACCAGTAAACCTCGCCAAGAAATTAAGAACGCCCAGCTATCAAGCAGACTGCTTCCTAGCTGGGCGTTGATCTACTTTATCCATCAATCTCTATGATACCATGGAATTTGAAGGTCATCCGTCCGTCGGTGTGAACGGTTACCGTGTCGATAATGATCAACCAGAGCTTTTCGTCAAACTCGGTGAGGGCATCCAATTCCTGCACCTCAAACATAAATGCTCCGATGGCTTCTGCCTGGGCTTCCCGAGCAGCCCTTGTGGCGCGGAGCTGCTCAAGCTGTGCCTTGGTATTTTCGTACCGCTCCACAAACCCATTGTACCGGGCGGCGTACTCCTCCTGGTTCTGCGCCGTTTGCGAATTCTCTGCAATGCAGCGTTTTGTCAGTTCGGTCACCACATCGATCTCCTCAAGCAGACTCTCGATTTCTGTATCAATGCCTGTACAGTCTGTCAGGGTGGCTTGCATCAATCGGCAATCCTCAAGGATGTTGTCTTTGCTTTCAATGATAGCGTTAAGGGCGGTCACGAACCGCGCTTTAATGGTTTCCTCGTCCAGATGCGGCGTTTCGCATTTGTGCTCACCCTTGAATTTGCCGTTGCATTGCCAGATGACCCTGCGGTATTTTGAGGTCGAGTTCCAGACTTTCGAGCCAAAGTAGGAGCCGCAGTCCCCGCAGACGATGCGGGAAGAAAAAATGCTCTTTCCGCTGTACTGGCGGCTGATCTGCTTGCGCCGCGCAAGCTCCGTCTGAACTTTGTCGAACTCTTCCGGCGTAATGATCGGCTCATGGCTGTGTTCCACATAATACTGCGGCACCTCGCCCTCATTGACCTTCCTCTTTTTTGTGAGGAAATCGACCGTGAAGCATTTCTGAAGGAGTGCAGCGCCCTTGTATTTCTCGTTTTGAAGGATGCTTTCCACTGTATTGCTCTGCCAGCGTTGTTTTCTCGATGGAGTCGGAATCCCATCTGCTGTCAGCTCCTTTGCGATGGCTCCCGGCGTCAGCCCTTCCATGAAACGAGTATAGATTCGGCGGACAATGACCGCCTCTTCTTGCACGACTTCGGGAAAACCGTCCGCTCCTTTGCGATAGCCGAGGAACTGCTTGTATGGGAGGTTGACCTTTCCATCGGCAAACCGTTTTCTCTGTCCCCGGGTAACATTCTCGGATATGGAGCGGCTTTCTTCCTGTGCCAAGCTCGACATGATGGTAACTGACTTTGTCAGAACAAGAGGTACAATATGAAATCGATAGAATTATTCAGCGGAACGGGCGGGCTTAATTACATGTAAAAGCAAAAATCCGACTGCCACAAACAGTCCCATCACCGCCAGATAGTCCAGCAGGAAAGCGATGAGCGGTTCGGAATAATCAAAGAACACGAAATGGCTTTTCAGCAGCAGGTAAAGTCCCACATCCCGGCGGATGAAGGCCACGGCTCCGTAGGTAGCGAAAGAATATCCGGCAATTCGGAGCGCCCATGTGCGTATTTTGCTCGGCTGCAAGTGCTTCCGTGCCATGGTCAGAAGCATATTCCAGTGCATTCCCAAATGCAGGCTCATCAGCACAAAGCCCCAAAAGGCGCAGAGAATATGCAGCTTTCCGGCCAATTCATAACCGCCGTGCTTGGGAAGAAACGCAAACACATGGCGAGACAGCACGATACCGCTGACCATAGAACCGACCATACACAGAAAAATCAGCCCGATGAGTGCCGTCTGCACAAGCCGCAAGGGCGTATAGTGTCCCTGCGGCACTGCGTTGATCCACCTGCGGTTCAAAACATGATGTGCCACGAACAGAGCGAACATTCCCATACCGATCCATTCGTGGGTGGCCTCGCCCACAAGGCCGTAGGCCATCAGAAGCAGCATGGACACCGACATGGCCGCATCTACGGCGATTTTTATTTTGAGAGTTGGTTTCATGTCCTCATCCTTTGCTGTGAGAGATCACCCAGTTCAAATTGTCTGGTTCATCAAAGACCACATTAGCTCCACCGTGGTAGTTATAAATGCCCTTTTCGTTGAAGAAGGCATTATTGGGCGTTTCAATACGAAGAACCTGGTCGATGTCGGCATCGCTCCAACCGGCGTTTTCATAGGCTTCGTGGAGATTTTCG
>OLYB01000491.1_pt1 | contig 38257 bp, 25 predicted proteins | sample 1674481 | NCBI WGS metagenome assembly OLYB01 (sample SAMEA103958167, study PRJEB25191) | human gut metagenome
CGAAGATGAAATTTCGGCTTCTCTTGCAAACGGAAGCAGCTTTGAGGGTGGAAAGGCCCGCATCTATGCGTTTTTCCAGACTTCGCACACCCCCAAGGAGAATGCCGATTTTCTGAAAAAGGAGTACGGCATCGGCGGGCATACCCATGCCGTATCCAGAGAAAGCGGCAGCTATGAAGATCACGGCAGCAAAGGCATCACGCTGAAAAAAGCGGGCTGTGCAGATGTTCAAATGAATTGGAACAAGGTCGCTTCGCGTATCGCTGAGCTGATTCGGATGAACCGCTATTTTACACCAGATGAACAGGTGCTTTATGACGAAAAGCTGGCACAGGCTACAGCGCGAACCATCGCCTACAACAGCTATAATGCCGTCAAGGAAAGTAATCTTGCGGCCACACTCCCGACAGTCAGTCTGTTCTATGACTGGTACACGGAAGTAAAAAGTCAATATCCTGATGCCATCGTTCTGATAAAGCTGAACGGTGGCTATTTATCATTCCAGGCAGATACGCAATTTGCCGCAACACTTCTTGGGTTGGAGGTTGTTCAACGGGAACACCTTGGAGAACCGAAGCGAGTTTCCGTGTGCTATCTGCCCAACGAAGTTGTGGAAGAATATCTGGACAGGCTTGGCGAGAAGAACAAAACAGTGGTTTTGGCAGATCGTCAACCTGGCAAGGATGACATAGATATTCTTCAGATTGCGCCACAGCCAACACGGCATATTGATGAGCCATCTCAAGAGCATCCACCAGTAGTGCCTACCGACATTCCCCCAATAAGAGAAATTACGCAGGCTGACATTGACGCCGCCTTGCAGAAATGGAACGGGAATTCTGAAAGCAAGCAGGCTGTGGCATCGTACATGGGAGACCATGGTCGGGAGCGGGACACTGCCGCATGGCTGGCAAAGGAATACGGTACAGACCTCAGCCGTCCCTTGCGTGTCGTTGTTACCGGCGTTGATGATGAAGTTGTGCTGCCCTGGCCCAAAGTTCAGCGCCGCATTGCACAGCTTATCCGCGAGGACAAATTCTTCACACAGCAGGAAAAGACTGTACTGGAGCATAATCAGGAGTATCGGCTTCTGGACCGACTTCGTTCTGACTGTGAGTATTTCCTTGGCGCAGGCAACCGTTCGGAAAAGCATTTGTGGACAGGCAGTGTTCGTGCGCAGATCGCCAAAATGCGGGAACTGTACGATACGCTCCCTGAAAAGCCTGAATGGCTGACCAAAGAGACTATCGATGATTATGCCGAGCGGATGGCACCGCCGTATCTGGTTGTTGCGTACCATCATTTTGAAAATGGGTTTGATGATAAGCTGGACTACCAGACATTGGCCGAAGCAGAAAAAGCTGCGCAGGGCTATGTGGACGGTACAATGGAGGGTGACGGCTTTCAATATGACGGTGCGGCTATCTACAACCAGCAGACACGGAGGTATCTGCGCGTCTATGGCAATTACCCGGATGAACGGGCACACGCGGAGGCAGCGGGACGTGATTGGGTCGAAAAACCGGCAGCATCTACGGAAAGCGACATCGCCCCCGCAGACCGCTTCCATGTGGTAAGTCTTGACCAAGGCTTCTATACCCGGTATGCCATATGGGACGATGAGGCCGACGGTTACTATGTTGACGCTGACGGTGTTGCAGAGGAATTTACAAGCGAATGGCAGGCGGAAGAATACCGGCTGAAGCTGCAAGAGCAGGTACTTATGGAACGGGCAAAGGGGCTGATCTCTGACTTCTGCCAGAGTGAATACGGTTCTGAACCAGATTTCAGCGACCCAGCGAAAATCGGCATTGCCTACACGACCATCACCGACGATGAAATTCCCATACAGGTGAATATCGATCTTGTGAATTTCCGGTTGGAGCGGGGCCTGAACGGTACGCATTTGGAGACCCGGCAGTACAGTTCCCTGCAAGACCTGATTGCCAACGAGTTGGAAATCCTTGATTTCAGTGACCTCGTTCATGTGTCAGATGAAGATGTAGAGCAATACCGCTGGCATAATCGTGAGGAAGCGATGGAGAAGGCACCTGAAGTAGTTGAACCTGCGCCCTCAACGCAGAAAGGGAATCTCTCCTATTCGGTGGGCGATACCGTCTATCTGGACAACAAGCCCTTTGAGATCACCGAAGTTGGACTTTTTGACGTGCATCTCCGCGACCCGTCACAGACATATCCCATCTTTCGCGTGGAAAACAAGGAACGGCTTCCCGCGCTGCTGCGCCGGGACGAGCGCAACGCCCACCTGTTTGCTGCAGAAGTATCGGAACAAGAGCAGCCTGCCGCAAAACCCGCTGTGTTCTATCCTGCCGATAAAACGCACTTGCCCTATGACATAGTAATCCAGACGCTTCACATCCCGGAACCGGAGCATGCCCCGCCCGCTGCGGAACCCGCCGAGCCTGAACCTCCCGCCATGAGCGAGGAAGAAAAGCTGATTCTGGAACATGAGGGACAGGCAGCACTTTCGGAAATGGGTGAGTTTACCCCCAACCCAGATGATGTCATTTCTCAGGCCGAGATTGACGGGCCTCCCGCACACAGCCCTGCGGTATCCATCCTCATTGACGGTCAATGGCAGGAGTTCCCCAGCACTTCCGCAGCAGAAAAAGCATCCTATGCCGACTTCAAGGCAGCAAGCCATCGGAATGCCCAGAACTTCCGTATCACAGATGATGACCTGGGAGCTGGTGGCGCAAAGGCAAAATTCCAGGCAAATCTCAATGCCATCCAGCTGCTAAAGCACTTGGAAGCTGAGGGATTGCAGGCCAGCCCAGAACAGCAGCAAGTTCTCTCCCGCTATGTGGGCTGGGGCGGCCTGCCGGATGCTTTTGACGCAAGCAAGCCCAGCTGGGCATCCGAATATCAGGAACTGAAAGCTGCCCTGACCCCGGAAGAATACACCGCCGCCCGCGCATCCACGCTGAATGCCCACTACACCAGTCCCACGGTTATCCGTGCTATCTACGAAGCTGTAGAAAATATGGGCTTCCAGACCGGCAACATCCTGGAGCCGTCTATGGGTATTGGCAATTTCTTTGGAATGCTCCCGGAAAATATGCGAGGCAGCCGTCTCTATGGCGTGGAACTGGATTCCATCACCGGACGGATCGCCAAGCAGCTTTATCCCAATGCCAATATCACCATCGCTGGATTTGAAACCACAGACCGCAGAGACTTCTTTGACCTTGCGGTAGGCAATGTGCCTTTTGGCCAGTACAAAGTAAATGACCCTGCCTATAACAAGCTGGGTTTCAACATTCACAACTATTTTCTTGCCAAAGCACTGGATCAGGTGCGGCCCGGAGGCGTAGTTGCGTTCGTTACCAGCCGCTATACAATGGATTCCCAGAACCCCAGTGTCCGCAAACACCTTGCCCAGAGGGCTGACCTTTTGGGTGCTATCCGGCTTCCCAATACAGCCTTTAAGGCCAACGCCGGTACAGAGGTGGTGTCGGATATTCTGTTCCTACAAAAACGTGACCGGGCAATAGATATAGAACCGGATTGGGTACATCTGGGGCAAACGGAAGATGGGTACGCCATCAACAGCTATTTCCTGGACCACCCGGAAATGGTCATGGGCAGAAACAGTTCCGAAAGCACTGCGCACGGCATGGATTATACCGTGGAGCCGTTGGAGGATATTTCCCTTGCAGACCAGCTCCATGAGGCGGTGCGGCACATCCATGGCACTTATCAGGAGGTGGAACTGCCCGATCTGGGAGAAGGCGAGGAAATCCGGGACACTATCCCCGCCGACCCGGATGTGAAGAATTTCTCCTATGCCCTGGTGGATGGGGAGGTCTATTTCCGGGAAAACAGTGTCATGGTACGTCCCCAATTGAACAATACCGCCAGAGAGCGGGTCAAGGGCATGATTGGCCTGAAAGACTGTGTTCGGCAGCTCATTGATTTGCAGATGGACGAATACTCCCCGGACAGTGCGATTCAGCAGAAACAAGCTGAACTGAATACCCTCTATGACAGCTTTACGGAAAAGTACGGCATTCTCAACAGCCGTGGAAATCGGCTGGCTTTCTCGGATGATTCAGCCTACTATCTCCTGTGTGCCCTGGAAATTCTGGATGATGATGGAAACTTCCAGCGCAAGGCGGATATGTTCTCCAAGCGTACCATTCAGCCCCACAAGGTTGTGACTTCTGTGGATACTGCTGTGGACGCCCTGACGATCTCCATTGGGGAACGTGCCTGTGTGGATTTGGGGTATATGTCCAGCCTGTCCGGGAAGTCCATAGACGAGTTGACCGCCGACCTGCAAGGTGTCATCTTCCACGATCCCAAGTTGGGCACTTTGGAAGATCTGACCAGTTGGGTCACAGCTGACGAATATCTTTCCGGCAATGTGCGGCAAAAGCTGGCTGTTGCCCGGCTGGCCGCCACGTCCGACCCGGACTATCAGGTAAATGTAAAGGCGCTAGAGCAGGTACAGCCGAAGGACCTCGACGCCAGCGAAATTGCTGTGCGGCTGGGTGCCACCTGGATACCGCCTGAATACATTCAGGATTTTCTCATGGAGCTTTTGGAACCGCCATTGTCTACAAGACTTTCCGTGAAGGTTCTGTTTGCACCGTTCACCGGTGAATGGAACATCACCAACAAGCGCTACGGCAACGGCAGCATCAAGGCAACCATCACCTACGGCACAAACCGCAAGAATGCCTATGAAATCACCGAGGCTGCGCTGAACCTGCGGCCTGTGCAGGTGTTTGATACAGTTACCGACGCAGAGGGAAACAAAAAAAGCGTGCTGAACCACGCCGCCACCGAGGCTGCCTACGCAAAGCAATGCTTGATAAAAGACAAGTTTGAAGAATGGATTTTCAAGGAGCCGCAGCGGCGGCAGGCGCTGGTAAGCCTGTACAACAGCAAATTCAATTGCATCCGCCCGCGGGAATATGACGGCAGCAATCTGCGCTTCCCCGGTATGAACCCGGAAATCACACTGCGGCCCCATCAGCGCAACGCCATTGCCCACGTGCTGTACGGCAACAACGTACTTCTGGCACATGAGGTGGGGGCTGGGAAAACGTTCGAGATGGTCGCCAGCGCTATGGAGAAGAAGCGCCTGGGTCTTTGCAATAAAACACTGATCGTAGTGCCCAACCATTTGACCGAGCAGATGGCGTCCGAGGCGCTGTTGCTTTACCCCAACGCAGAAATTCTGGTGGCGCGCAAAACGGATTTCGAAAAGGCCAATCGCAAAAAAATTTGTGCCCGCATTGCTACCGGCAATTTTGACATCATTGTAATTGGGCACAGCCAATTTGAAAAGATACCGCTTTCCGATGAACGGCAGAAAATGTACCTGCAAAAGCAAATCGACGATGTAGTGGCACAGACCGCTGCGCTGAAGGCCCAGCGCGCCGAGAATTTTACCATCAAGCAGATGGAGCGCATGAAAAAGCAGCTGCAACGGAAGCTGGACAAGCTCAACGACCAGAGCCGCAAGGATGACGTCATCACTTTTGAGGAGCTGGGCGTGGACAGCCTGATGGTGGACGAAGCACACTACTTCAAAAATGCAATGGTTACCACTAAGATGACCCGCGTGGCCGGTATCTCACAGACCGAAAGCCAAAAGGCCAGCGACATGTATATGAAGTGTATGTACATGGACGAGCTGACCGGCGGGCACGGCATCGTGTTTGCCACCGGCACGCCGATTTCCAATTCGATGACTGAAATGTACATCATGATGAGGTATCTGCAATATGGGCTTTTGGAGCAGGAAGGCCTGCTGAACTTTGATGCGTGGGCCTCTACGTTTGGCGAGAGCGTTACCGCGATTGAGCTGGCCCCCGAGGGCAACGGCTACCGTTCCAAAACGCGGTTTGCAAAGTTTTACAATCTGCCCGAGCTTATGAATATGTTCAAGCAGTGTGCCGACATTCAGACCGCCGATATGCTGAAGCTGCCGGTCCCTGAAATCACGGGCGGCAAGCCCACGATTGTAAAGCTGCCGCCCAGCGAGCTGCAGCGCCAGATGGTGGCGGCGCTGGGTGAGCGGGCCGAGGCGGTGCGCAACCGCCTGGTAGCCCCGAACGAGGACAACATGCTGCGCATCACAAATGATGGCCGCAAGCTGGCACTGGACCAACGGCTGATGAATCCTCTTCTGCCCGATGACCCCGACAGCAAGGCGAATGCCTGCGTGGAGCGGGTCTTTACCATTTGGGAAAGAACAAAGGCGCAGCGCTCCACGCAGATGATCTTCTGCGATTTGAGCACACCCCGCGCGGACGGCTTTGATGTGTACAACGATATTCGGGACAAGCTCGTGGCGCGCGGCATCCCCAAAGAGGAGGTACAGTTCATCCATGATGCCGATACGGAAGCCAAGAAGGCCGAGCTGTTCGGCAAAGTCCGCAGCGGTGCGGTTCGCGTGCTGATGGGCAGCACCCAGAAGATGGGCGCAGGCACCAACGTACAGACGCGGCTGTGCGCGCTCCACCATCTTGACTGCCCGTGGCGGCCCGCCGACATTGCCCAGCGCAATGGACGCATGGTGCGGCAGGGCAATATGAATAAGGAGGTTTCGATTTTTATTTACATAACGGAGGCCACATTTGACGCCTACAGCTATCAGTTAGTCGAAAACAAACAGAAGTTTATTTCGCAGATCATGACGTCAAAATCCCCTGCCCGAAGCTGTGAGGACCTGGACGAGGCCGCGCTCTCCTATGCCGAGGTAAAGGCGCTGGCTGCCGGAAACCCGATGATCAAAGAAAAGATGGACCTTGATATTCAGGTTGCGCGGCTTCGCACGCTGAAGGCCGCCTACAACAGCCAGCACTACCGACTGGAGGACGCCGTGACCGGCATCTTTCTGCGAGAGATCCGCGGCACCGAATGCCGGATTCAGGCGTTTGAGAAGGATATGCAGACCGCCAAGGACAGTCAGAGCTATGACAAGGACGGCAAGCTGGTTTTCAGCATTGAGCTGGACGGCACGACCTACGACAAGCGCGAGGACGCCGGTAAGGCACTGCTCGGACTGGTGGGTGCTGCTGTGCGGGCTGACCATCATGTTTTGGTGGGGCACTATGCAGGCTTTGAAGTCACGGTTGCCTATGTGCCGCTTTCCAAGGTGTTTGTGGCACATCTGGTCGGGCAGGCCACCCATACCACAGAGCTGGGCAGCGACGCTGCCGGCAATATGGTCCGCCTGCAAAACGTTGTTGCTGCCCTGCCGCAGGAGGTCAGCGGTCTGCGCAACAGTCTACAGCAGCTGCGCGTCCAGTTGGACAGCGCCAAAGAGGAACTGCAGCAGCCTTTTCTGCAGGAACAGGAGCTGAACGAAAAGAGCGCGCGCCTGGCCGAGCTGGATGCCCTGCTGAATGTGGGCAATGACGCCCCGGTTTTGGAGGGTGAGGCCGAGGTCGTAAACGAGGACGATTCTGTGCGAACGCCTAGAGAGGAAAACGAACTGGAACGCTGAAATCGACAGCCTTGCATTATTTCGCAGACCATGTATCATAGAGGTAGGAGGTGGATATTATGCCCATTCAACGTAAAAATCTGTTCCTTACCTGGGGAATCCGCATTAGTCTCGTGCCCGTCATTCTGGTTCTTCTTGCACTGGGCCTGATTGCAATCGTGTTGTATGCCATCTGCGGAGTTTGCGGCAGGTTTTTGGCGGCACTGGGCGGTCTGGCTGCTCTGTTGGCGCTATTCGATAAGTGCTACCAAGAGGCGGCAGTATCCGCCATCGTGGCATTCTTGCTCAGTCCTTACGGCGCGCCGCAGGTGCTGTTCTGGTTGGGCAGAAAGCTGCTCGAGTTTGCTGGTAGTCTGTATGATTTATACTACTGATTGGAGAAATTTATAATATGAAAAAATGTCTGTTATCCATTCTTTTAGCTACGGTGTTACTCTGCGCCTGCGCGCAGCAGACCGATAACACCTTGCAAACGCCGGAAAGCAGTACGCTGGTAGAACTTACCGTTGCTACTGAAGAGACTGCCATTGAGACACCTGCGCCGCTTGCCACGGAAAGCCCGGCACCAACGTCCACACAGACTCCAGAACCAACTGCCACACCGGCACCGACTGAAATTCCCATACCGGAGCCTACTGCAGCGCCTACCGAAGCGCCGGCAACAGAATCAGCTGTAACAGCAAGTCAGCCTGAACAGGTCAGCATGAGCTACGGTGCAGTCCCCTTTGACCTGGCGGCGGGCAGTGAGGAGTGGTGGAGCATCGACAGCTCGGACAGTGCCTACTGGGCTGTGCAGGAAAACATCAATGCTATGCGCGCTACAGCTGGTCTGTCCCCTTTGACGATGGACAGTGGTTTGAGTGCTGCCGCCGATGCACGCTGTGAGAGCTTTGTGGCGGGCGGGCCGTTCGACCACAGCGGTATGACGACCCGCAGTGAGATCTGCGCCGCAGGTCCGATTGGCTCGGCCAGCAGCGTATGCACCTACTGGCAGGGCAGCCCTGCCCACTATGCCAATATTATGGAGCCCAGCTTCACCAGCATGGGCGTGGGCTGCTGGTTCTGCAGCACAGCCGAAGGCCAGTACACTTACTGGACCGTAACCTTTCAGTGATTGGAGAATGGATATGAAAAAGCAAAACTCCCTGTATCGGATGACTACATCCGAAATGCAGATCATGACCTACCTTTGGGATTCCAAGGAGCCCGCCATCGCCAGTCAGATCGTTTCCGATTTGATTCCGACCCAGAACTGCACCTGGAAGCCGCGTTCTGTCTTTACCATCCTGAAGAGTCTTTCAGAGAAAGACCTGATCCACGATGTTGGGTACGTGAGAACCGGCAAGACCTACTCCCGCAAGTTCGCTCCCAAGGTGAGCCGCGCAGAATACCTGGCTATGCAGGTCATGAACGAGCTGCCGGATCAGGAGCTGCCGGAGTTTTTGGAGTTCTTTCAGGGGAAAATCGGTTGAGCGTTACAGGTAAATCAAACTCTCAAGTGTCTGCTTTTTTTCGGCAGGCACTTTTTTATATAGATAAAATTTAACAGCGGAAGGAAGTATGTTCAATGAATTTCAAATTTAAGCTCAAGCAGCGCGTAGCGGCCTTATGTATAGCGGCTATGATGTGCTGCTCCCTGTTCCCGGTTAGGGCGTTTGCGGAGACTCCGCTGCCCGATGCAGATGGTACGCCTATCGTGGTGCAGGACAACGAAAACGTCACACCGGATGCACCGCAAACTGATGAAAGCGGTCCAGACCCAGGTGAAACTACCCCTGATGACAACGAAACTCCTATAGTTACCCAAAGCGCCGACGAGGATGCGCCGGTGGAGACATCCACCGACTATACCTTCGACGGCGCTGTTTTGTACACAGACTTACCGGATACGCCGACTGGTTCCTATATGGGCAGCCAGGGCTTGCCTGTTGCCACAGGTGAAACAAAAACCGGCATTTCCGCCTGGCCGAATGACCAGTTGGAAGAAAACACGGACAGTTACCTGAGTGCGGACACCCTGAACAGCGACGACCTGACGATGATGGCTCCGTTGCTGGAGGGTACCGACTATGCCGTTGCGCCCATCCTGGCACAGGTGGAATACCCTGCAGACGGCAGCAGTCTGGATGTGGTGCTTCCCAATGAGGTGACGGTGCTGGACTTCTACGGTGTTCCTGCCGATGAGACTACGCCCAGCAGCCTTGTGCACAGTGAGTATTCCGAAACGTCCGCCGCGGTTATGGGGCTGTATGTTCAGGCAGATGCCGACTTTTCCGCGCAGCTTGTCTACACCGCTCCGGATGGCAGCACGCTGACGAAAGCGCTGCACGTTGTAATTGACCGCAGCCGCACCATGGCCGCACCGTTCGCTGAAACTACAGACGTCGCCGCCTACGCCGAGCGCCCCACGCCTGCCGTTACCAGCGGCAAAATCACCAAGGTCGAGAAGGTCAACGGCACATGGCTGATCTGGTTCAATGGCGAGGAAGCCTACTGCTGCACCCATGGTGCCAACGGCCAGCCCAAAGGCTGTCCGCTGTATACTTATACGAACACTTCTCTGGTCAGCGCGGATCAGTGCATTCCCGGTGACCACTACGGCAACCAGTACCGCATCTGGGGCGGTCTGGACCAGCTTTCTATGGACTTGTTGCCCGATACGCACGCAGTTTTTTCCGCAGAAGATACTGAAGAAATCTCTCTTTTGGATTTCTGCTACACGATTTACGACGATACCCAACTGTGGCTGATTGAGAACTACCCTGAGAGCACTGCTGCAAAAATCTATCTGGAATCCGCGCAGGCCCTGCTGGACGGCGCTGTTGCCTATGCAAAGCCTCGCGGCTACTACACCTACATTTATACCCCTGCGCGCAGCAGTTGGCAAACCGTTGCCCTGATTGGTCCTGAAATCAGTGAGGAGGAAACGGAAGAGCCGAAGCCTGTCGTACAGGAGTATTATGCCAGTTGGGAAGCCCCTGCACAGTCCGCCAGCGGCACCGTAGATCTGACCTATGGTATCACCACAGATAAGATCCAGCTGAAAACGCTGGAAAAAGTGGACGGTGCGACCATTGAAATCGAGCCTATCACCAAGTCTGGAACAATTGACGGCGGCAGCTGGAGCATCTCCCCTGCCGGTGTGCAGACTGTCACCACAAGCGGCCACACCAACGACGACAATTATCAGAACAACGGCGGTGCAGCATCTGCCAGCTGGTCTGTGCATTACACTGTATCCAAGACCGTAGATGGCCGCAGTGGCAGCGTCGGCCCCTATACTACGAAGGAAGCTGCAGACGCAGCCGCCAACAGCGAGCGCGATTCTGCGGTTGCCGCCATTCAGGCCGAAGCACAGAGCGCTGTAAATAATGCTATTGCCAGCGCGCAGGCACAGCTTGCATCTTTACAGTTCCGTTATGACGAAGTCACCATCCCCTACGGTTTTGAATCCTACTGGGGCAGCAACGGCAACCACCAGATCATTACAGTGCCGGCCAACTCCAACAACGCCTACAAGATGCGCAATGCTGAGTGGTCGCTGCAGATCAAGATCAAAAAGACGGACAGCGAGACAGGCAACCAGATTGCAGGCGATGCCCGGTATGAAATCTACCAGTGGGACGTCGTGACCGGCAAATACCAGCCCACGGGTGGGTACAACACCTACAGCGTCCAGCGCCAGGGCGACGGGACCTATGCCGTCATCAACAGTGCCACCTATGCCACAAACGACACGATGCGCCACACCCTGTACTACACGCAGCGAAACGAGGGCAAATTCATCCTCGTGGAGACGAAAGCTCCTACCGGTTACTTCGGCGACTGGACAGACGTTGACCATCCCGGCACGGCGGGCACGCCGCTGGGCAAGCGCGCCTACTATGTGGAAATTACGGCTGACAACAACAACTCCGTCCTGTGGCTGGGCAATGGTGACTACAACGCCGACATTGCCACTGCCGATAAAGGCGGCACAAAGCTGGTGACCAGCGGCGGCGTGGAAACCACCGTCACCATCTATGACTCCCCCAAGGATGCCTCCCGGAGCTATACCACCGATGCCAGCGGCAAGGCAGCCAACGAGGACGGCTACACCACAACGGCAGCGGACGGCATCATGAAGAATGACCGCACGCTTGGCGAAATCAGCATTTCTAAGGTCGATCTGGACGCACAGCGGTATGTGACCGGCGACGCTGCCCATGGTAATGCCGCGCTGGACGGCGCGGTCTATGACCTGTACGCCGCCGAGGATATTACCCACCCCGACGGTGTGACCGGCATCGTGGACTACTCCAAAATCGTAGATGCCAACGGCAACCCCATCTGGCACACGACGATTCGCGACAACAGCGGGCAGTGGATCAGCGATTATCTTCCCGTGCTGAAAAAGGACAATCTCGTAGCCAGTGCCAAAATCGAGGACGGCTGGCTGACCTTCTCCAACCTGTACCTCGGCAAATATTATGTTGTAGAGCGCTCCACCGGCACGGTCATTCCGCTGCGTGAGGGCGCTCTTGCTGTTTCCGGCACCTATCCTACGGTGGACAGCCGCACCAAGGCAGCTACCGGGCAGGTTGCCGCGCTGGCAGCCAGCAACGGGCAGTATACAGATTGGGTATACAAGAACCAGTTCAGCACCATCTCTAAGAGCAAGGCTCTGGACGGCACCTGGACCTACGATGCCTATTACTTGTCCTATGCGCCCGGGTATCTCTGCGACGAGCACAACTACTACATCACGCCCAGCTATGCAGACGAGGGCTGGTATGTAGAGAAAACCACCTTTGCCAATGACACAGCCGCCTACAACGGCAACTACCATATCCACAAGGATAACGGCCTGACCGAAAGTCAGGATCAGGTCGCCAAGGGCAACGTGGAGATCAGCAAGGTCGTCTCCTCCAGCGGTCAGTCCAATGGGCTGGAGCTGGAAGGCGCTGGGTTCACCTTCTATCTTGTGTCCGACTTGTCCAAGGTCGAGCAGTTTGACCAGACCCGCACCGGAAACTACACACTGCAAAGCATTCTGGATGCCTACATCAACAAGGAATACGACAACGAGCACCCCAAGTGGGATTTCTCTGGTGAGACACAGGCCATTGCCAAGACCTACGAGGTCAACGCCGATGAAATTGCCGCCTATAACAGGACGCTGACTGCGGCGGGTGACAACAAGAACGGCAAGGGTGATGGCTGGCAGACCACAGGGCGTGCCAATGAGTATCAGCTGGCCGAAATCTTCAGCAATGACTCCGGCTGTATCCGTGTGCAAGGGCTGCCCTACGGCACCTATCTGGTCGTGGAGACCGCGACGCCGCACGATTTGTTCCAGGCGGAGCCGTTCCTGGTCAGCATCGACCCCGAGCAGGACAACAATCCTTGGGGCGCGATGGCCACGCCGAAGGACAGTGTGATGAAAGCATCGGATTCCTATCAGAAATTTACGGTACTGGATGAGGAGATTGAAGTGTATTTAAAAATCACGAAACTCGATACGGAAACCGGCAAACCGGTCCTGCTGCCGAACACAGCCTTCCAGATCTACTGGCTGGATGACAACGGCAACTATCGGCTGGAAAACGGGAAGCCCAAGCTGGTCACGATGACGGACACGGTAAACGGGCATCTGACCAAAAACGTGGATACCTTCTACACCAACGAGGAAGGTATCCTGACCTTACCTGAAAAGCTGCCGCTGGGCAAATACCGCATTGTGGAGACTGTCGGTCCGGACGGCTTCTACAACGAATGGGCTGACAGCGGCAACTACTATGTCGATTTCGATATTTCCACGGACCGCATCTACAAGGCCACCGGTGATGACAATGAAAACGGCATGGACACGCTGGTTATCGGCGAAGACTACTGGAATGAGGAAACGCTGGGTAAGCTGACCATCCGTAAGACCGGCAATGCCTTGACAGGAAAGATCGAAACCTACGATTTGATTGACCCCTGGATGACCGGCGAGGCCGATTCCGACTTTGCCTATACGCTGCGCCCGCTGGCTGGTGCGGAATACACCATTACGGCTGCCGAGGACATTTACACACAGGACCGCCAGCTGGATGCCAACGGCAGCCGCACGCTCTGGTATGCCAAGGGCGACGTGGTAGCGGTTGTTACCACCGGTGACAGCAGTGCAGACACCGCTGTGTTTGCGCCGTCCCGTACCAAGGCAACCTATGATTTTCTGTCGGTCATCCATGACGGCACGCTCGGCGAGGTCAGTATTACCCTGCCGCTGGGCAGCTACCATGTGGAGGAAACCAAGCCGCCCTATGGCTATGTTGGTACTACGGACAGCTATGATGTGACTTTTTCTTGGGATAATCAGCTGAACGATGTAGTCATGGCAAAGAGCATCGTCAAAAATGGAGACAGTGAACAGCATTTTGATGTTGTACGCGCATCGGAAGCCTCTGCGGAACTGGCTGAACAACAGACCCTTGGTTTCTACAATGACCGTGAGCATGCCCGCGTGGGTGTGTACAAGATCAATCAGGAAACCGACAAATATCTGGCCGGTGCCGTGTTCAACCTGTACACCCGCGATGACATCTACGACGTGAACGGCAACAAACTGTTCTCTGCCGGTGATTTGATTTCCACCAGTCCCGAGACTGTTGCGGACGGCTACACCTATTTCAACTGCGATGTTCCCATCCGCGGCGAGTGGTACGGCCAGAGTGACCGGCTGGATGCATCGACAAACAGCGGCAATTACTTTATCCGAGAACTGCGCGCCCCGCTGGGATATTATCTCAATGACGCAGAAATGGATGTCACCTTCACCTATGACGGCGAAATTCTGCAGGTGCTGGACAGCACCTGCGCCAACAAGCCTACTGAAATGTGGGTGAGTAAACGAGATTTGACCAACGATGAAGAACTGCCCGGTGCTACGCTGATCATCAAGGATACGAAGGACAACGTTGTGGACACCTGGGTATCTACCGATACGCCGCACCGTGTGACGGGTCTGCATTTTGACGAAGAATACACGTTGGCAGAAAAGCGTCCTGCTGATGGGTATGCCGTTGCGGATGACATTGTGTTCCGCCTGGAACGCAAAGCAGATGATGACGGCCATGAGCTGGACGAGGCAGACGTCTACTATCTGAAGGATAAAAAGAAGCTCTGGATCATTCCCTGGGAGAAATGGGAGCTGCTGGACGATGCTACGGTCATCATGAAAGATGACATTACCAGGGTACAAATCTCCAAGGTTGACATTGCCACGGGTAAAGAGCTGCCCGGCGCTGAGCTGGTCATCAAGGATAAGGACGGCAACACGGTTGCACAGTGGGTTTCCGAGGACAAGCCCCACTATATTGAAAAGCTGCCTGCCGGTGACTATACGCTGACCGAGATCACCGCCCCCAATGGCTATCAGCTTGCGGAAAGCATTGCCTTTACCGTGCTGCCCACCGGTGAGCTTCAGACTGTCGTTATGAAGGATGCACGCATCCCCGAGGAAACACCGCACAAGGACACGCCGAGCAATACACCGCAGCCGACGCCGGGAAGCACGCCCGCGCCTACCCCTGCACCGGCAAGCACGCCCACGACAACGCCTGCGCCGATGCCGGTTATTCCCCAAACGGGCGATGTGTTCCCCTTTGCACTGCTTTCGGCGGCGGTATTTGGGTCTATCGTCGGTTTCGGAATTCTTGCATACAAGCGCCGCAAATCCAAAATGGATGAGAGCGAGCAATAAAGGCATATGAAACACGTACATGGTATGGGCGACTCTCGCGGGCCGCCCTATTTTTATTGGTGAATGACATGAAACATATCATCTGTTCGAGCTTCGGCAAAGACAGCAATGCCACAGCGCTGCTGGCCCTACAGCATGGCGAACCGCTGGACGAAATCATATACACAGAGGTCATGTTCAGCAAGGAGATTTCCGGCGAGCTGCCCGAGCATACGCGGTTTATCTATGAGACAGCAATTCCGTACTTTGAAAAGCGCGGTATCCCCACAAGGGTTTTGCGCGCCGAAAAGACGTATCTGGATTGCTTTTACCATGTGGTGAGCCGCGGCAACGCACAGGGAAAGATTGCGGCTTTTCCGCTGGCTGGGCGCTGTGCAATTCAACGAGATTGCAAAGTACCGCCACTGGAAGCCTATAAGAGGAGCTTGCCACCGGGTACGGTTTCCTATTTGGGTCTTGCAGCGGATGAGCCGATCAGACTGGAACGGCTGAAGCCTGACCAGGTATCTCTTATGGCAAAGTACGGCGTGACAGAGCAGGATGCGTTTGCCATGTGCAGGCAGGAGGGGCTGCTGTCGCCGCTGTATGAGCACAGCCACCGCGGCGGGTGCTGGTTCTGTCCCAACGCATCCATGACCGAACTGCGGCATCTGTACCATGCACATCCTGATTTATGGCAACTGATGCTGGAATTGCAGGATACACCAAATAAGGCGACGGAACGCTTCAATCGAAATTTCAAATTTGCCGAGCTGGACCTACGGTTCCGCTTAGAAGGCGAGCAGTTGAGCTTTTATGACCAAGAGCTGGAGGTAGAGAGATAATGCCAAATCAAAAAAAATGCCCCGTGCATGGGTATATGCGCGCATTCCCGGTGACTGTGCAGCGATCCGCGCGAGCTACGATGCCTGCTGCAGGCAGGCCGGTGACGACGGCTGCACGGTAGTCGGCGGCAGCATCGATTATAAAGGGCACGGCCCGCTGCGCGATGGATATCAGAGTATGCTGCGCAGTATCAGAGACAGCAAGGTCAACTGCGTGTATGTCAGCCGTATGCGCCAGATCAGCGGCAAGGAGCGGTACCTGTACGCCTTTTTCAAGTGCGCAATGAAGCACCATGTAAAAGTCCGCACACTGGAATACAGCCTGCCGGACCGCTTGCAGCAATACAGGTTGGGAAAAAGAATCGAAGCATACGCCCGACGCACCGGCGCTCCGCTGCCGTGGTGAGGTTGAAATATTATTGCAGAGAAAGCGAAGGTGATACCGTATGGTAGAAGAAACGGCCATCCGGGTGCAAATCAGCGCAGCCAAGCTTACCGGACAGGGCATCTTTGGGATATTGCAGGCGGTTGCCAGTATGCTGCAAGCACGGCAGTACGGGCAGCAATCAATTCAATCACTGAATCGGCAGTCGCAGGCTCTCGCTTCGGTGGAACTGAACGACAAAACGCTGCCCTATGTCAGGCGGCAGCTCAAGGAATACTCGGTGGATTTTGCCATTACCAAGGACAAGGACACCGGGCAGTTGAACCTGTGGTTCAAGGGGCAGGACGTGGACCGCATCCAGACCGCTATTGAAAACTGCATTGCAGCGCGCGGCAAAGAGCGTCCCATCAGTCTGCTGCAGGAGTTGTCCGAACGGGCTATGCAGCGCACGAAGGAGCTGAACCAGCACCGTCCGCCGATGCCCGAGCAGGAGCGAGGTGAGCGGCTATGAAGGAACAGCGCACAAAGCAAATTTTGATCTGTCTTGCTGCAAGTCTGGGCTGCTTTTGGCTGGGTAACCGAGCAGGACTTCTCTATGTATCGGCTGCCGGAGCAGTTACGCAAAGACTTGCCGCCGCGGTAAATCTTAGCAAAATTGTACTGCATCCCTTGCAGCTATCCCCTGCGCCGATTCCTGTGGGCTGTGGTGTTGGGGCTATTCTGCTGGCGGGTCTTGCTTACCTCTGCATAAAGTACAGCGGTCATCGGCTGGTGCCGCAGAAGGAGTACGGCAGTGCCCGCTGGGGCACAGCGGCGGACATTGCGCCGTTTCTCCATGAAAAGGCAAGCGAGAATATCCCCCTGACGGCCACAGAGTCCCTGAGCCTTGCCATGAAGATGCCGGTAACAGCGGAGAACAACTACAACCGCAACAAGAACGTCATTGTGTTCGGACCGTCCGGCTCCGGCAAAAGCTACAGCGTAGCCGGCCCGCAGCTGCTGCAGTTTAACAGCAATTATGTACTCAGTGATCCGAAGGGCGAACTGCTGGACACCTACGGAAATGTTCTAGTATCGCAAGGTTATGATGTGAAAGTGTTCAACCTGAAGGACCGTGACAAGTCCGACCACTACAATCCGTTTGCGTATATCCATGACACGGATGACATTGTGGTTGTTGCCAAGAATCTTATCAAAAACATGAAAGAGGACCCGCGCCAGAAAAACACAGCCGACCCTATATGGGAAGAAGGCTCTACTTCACTGCTGGAAGCGCTGCTTGCCTATGTATATTTTGAGCAGCCACCTGAGATGCACAATATGAACAGTGTAATGGAGCTTTTTGTGCTGATGCAGCATCGTTACGGACCACAGGGACGCAGCCAGTTGGACGATATATTCGAAGACCTGGCTATGGAAAAGCCTGCGTCATTCGCAGCGCGCCAATATGGACTGTACCATATGGCACCGGACAAAACCGCACAGAGTATTGATGTATCTCTCGGTATGCGTATGAGTGCGTTCAATATTCCATCCATCATGAAGATCTGCGAAGATGATACCATTCGTCTGGAAGAGCTGGCCAGTGGCAAAAAGGTGGCGCTGTTCGTTGTCACACCAGACACCACCACAGCCTATAACTTTCTGGCAGCGGTCATGTTCCAGCAATGCTTTCAGATTCTTGTGCATACCGCAGACAATCGTGAGGATCACTGCCTGCCTCGCCATGTGCGGTTTCTCTTAGATGAGTTTCCAAACATCGGCATGATTCCGGACTTCCAGATTCTGATCAGCACCATCCGCAGCCGAAATATCGGATGTACCCTGATTTACCAGTCAATCGCACAGCTGAAATCTCAGTACGGTGATGACTGGGGCACGATTCTGGAAAACTGTGATTCAGAGCTTGTGCTGGGCGGCGGCAATAACCCGGAGTCACTGGAGTTCTTCGGTAAACAGCTGGGCAAACGGACCATCGAGGTCCTTAACACCACAGAGAACCTCGGCGCACAGGGCTCCTTTTCCAAGAACTATCAAGTAGCCAGCCGTGATCTGATGACACCGGAAGAAATACGCACCATGCCGCGAAATCGTTGCTTATTGATGATTTCCGGTGTTGTGCCATTTTGCTCTTACAAGTTTGATCTTAAAAAGCACCCTAATTACGCATTGGTAGAAAAAGAGGGGCATCGTCCCTTCGACTACGAGAGGCGCGCAGAAAATAACTTTGCAGCCTTTATGAAAAATGTGCAGGAAATCAACAACATCGAACTCGACGATGACGAGTCTGACACATAAACAGAAAGAAGGAAAATTACATGGAAATGGTATCTACAATCACTTCTCTTATCACGAATGTTGTCAATTTTGCAGGTGGTCTGCTGCTGCTCTTCGGCGCAGTCACGCTGGGCACGAACCTGAAGGACCATAACGGCCCCGGCATCAGCAGCGGTGCCTGGTCGATTGCAGGCGGCGTGCTGATCATTGCCGTTGCTACCTACTTTGGCACGCTGACGGTCAGCTGATGGGAGGTATGCGCTATTTTTGAGGATACGATACAAAGCCAACTGGCGGGCATTTCGGGCACCATAAACGCTATGGGGCAGAACTCCGGTCTGCTGAGCAGTCTGACCGATTGGAACAGCACACTGGCCGGCTATGCAGATTCTATCAGCTCCGGCGTGGTCATGCCGATTGCACTTACCGTTCTGGCACTTTTTATGGTTTTGGAACTGTACAATTTCACCCAGACCATAGCCATGAACGGCGGCAGCACAGCTTTTACGATTCAGCAGGTGGCGCTGGTCATGCTGAAAATCACGCTTTGCCGCTGGGCTGTTCTACACTCCACGGAAATTCTAAATGCGATGTTTGAGGTAGCGGCCACGGTGACAAACGGCATAGCCGGTTATGTAGGTAGCGGACAGGTCAACACCGAAGTCGACATCGAAAACGCAATCAGCGCACTGCCGGGCGGCATCGGTAATATGCCTGTGGCCATGGAGCTTATGGTCGTAAGCTGGATGCTGCGTCTTGTCAACATTGTGATCAATACCATCGTTGCGGCCCGCTTCATTGAGCTGTATGTTTATAATGCACTGGCTTCCCTGCCAATTGCCACACTCTGCTATCGGGAGCTGCATGGTATTGCTGTAAACTTTCTGAAAAACTACATGGCGGTGGCGCTGCAAGGGGCCGTTCTCTATCTTGTCATTGGCTTCTACCCTGCCCTGACAGCTTCATTGGGCAGTGGCGGTGACATTACCGAGCAGGCCTGGGCTATGCTGGGCAAATCCGTTATTCTGCTGGTGGCCGTGTTTATGAGCGGACGATTCACCAAAGCTATCACCAGCGCCATTTAATGGAGGAGTTCACCTATGCTCTCAACAAAAACCAATCTCGAAATCACGGAATATCACGAGAAATTCTTTCTCGGGCTTTCACTGCGTCAGCTTGCCTGCTTTGGTGTCGCTGCCGTGCTGGCCATAGCAACCTGCTTCGTTTGCCTGCAATGGCTTCAGATGGATATTCAGCTGGTTTCCTACATCGTAATGGTAGAAGTTCTCCCCTTTCTTGGGCTGGGCTTTATCAGCCATAACGGGTATCCGTTTGAAAAGCTTGTAAAAATCTACTGGGCATGGTACTGCGGCCCCGCCGAGGTCGCAGTCTGCCCCCGTCAGGAGAAAAATTATGTTTTTACCAAAAAAGCACGCCGACTTGCCCATCGAGCCGAGTGTGTTGGAGTCTTTGCGCGCACAGGAGAAATCATTAAAACGAGAAAAAAGGAAAGCCGCCAAAGAACGGCGGCAGCACGCAAAGCAGTTAAAGAAAGCCGAAAAGCATGCAAAAAAGCGCATTGCCGCACGCAAAGCGCCACAGAAAGCCAGTGACTGCCTGCAATACCTGAGTATGTCGCAGGATGGCATCTGCGAGGTGGGGCCGGGACTTTTCTCGATGACGATGGCTTTCACCGATGTGAACTTCCAAATCGCTATGTTGGAAGAGCAAAAGAACATTTTTACGAAATACAGTGAGTTTTTGAACTACTTCGACCCCTCGCTGCATCTGGAGATCAACCTTGTCACCCGCAGCATGGACGAGGAGCAGTTTCGCCGTGACACCTTTTTGCCCATGCGTGGGGATGACCGTGACCGCTACGCCGAGGAGATGAACCAAGTCGTGGCGGAAAAAGCACTGCGCGGTCAAAATGGCCTGATTCGTGAAAAGTACGTCACCTTCAGCCTGCACGCCGAAAATTACCAGCAGGCGAAAGAGCAGCTGGAGAACCGTGCTGCAGATATTGCGGATCACTTCAAGCGTATGGGCAGCAGTACACGAATCTTGTCCGGCATTGAGCGCCTGAGCCTGTTACAAGGTATCATGCGACCCAATGAGGAAATGAGCTTTTCCTATGACTGGCTGCTGGCTGAGGATGACCTTACTACGAAGGATTTTATTTCACCCAGCTCTTACAACTGGCACCCGGAGCATGACGACTCGCGCGCCGTTTACCGTGACCGTTATCAGTTTGGCGATAAAATCGGCAAGACAATGTATCTGCGGGGCATAGCACCGGAAATGAAGAATGGTTTGTTCTCTATGCTATCGGAGCTTCCTTTTGACCACGTCATCACAATGCATGTTGACGCTATGGACCAGGCAGAAGCTGTCCAGGAAATCGAGAAAAAGCTTGCTTATATGCACAAGGAAGAATACGATGCCATTGCCAAAGCACGCGAGCGAAATATGCCCGCCAGCATAGCTGTGAGCTATGATCTGAAATCTAAAATGCACCACACAGAGCAGATGATGGATGACATTACAACCAAAAACCAAAAAATCTTCAAAGTCTGCATCCTCATTCACACCTATGGCGATTCCAATGCGCAGTTGGACGAGCGCGTGCGGCGCATTTGCAGCACCGTACAGCAGCAGACCTGCCGCTTTGACAGCATTTTGTATGAGCAGCGCAACGCCATGAACAGTATGCTGCCGCTTGGCAAGAAATGGCTCGGGTTGGAGCGCACGCTGGAAACCGTCAGCACGGCCATCTATGTGCCGTTCACCACACAGGAACTGTTCCAGCCGGGCGGACTGTACGAGGGCATCAACGCCCGCAGTAAAAATCTGATACTGTGTAACCGCAAGCTGCTGCCCGCCCCTGCTGGTATGGTACTGGGTATGACGGGCTACGGCAAGTCTTTCTCCGTAATGCAGATGGTCACCAATATCATGCTTCGCTGGCCAGATGATGATATTGTTCTTATCGACCCAGAACAGGAGTACACGCATCTCGTTACAGCCATGGGTGGCGTAGTGATTGACATTTCCGCGTCCAGCCCCTCCCATATCAATCCCATGGACATTACCGAGGACTACGGCGACGATGAGGACCCCATCCGACTGAAAAGCCAGTTTTTGCAGAATTTCTGCCAGCTGATCCTGCACAGCTCCGAATTGTCGCCCCAGGAGCGAACCTTTATTGATGTAGCTGCCGGCCTGACCTATCAGCGCTATATGGCAAATCCCAAGCGCGAGGAAATGCCAACGCTGCACGACTTTTATAGAAATCTTGCGCTGCAGGGAGAGGAAGTCAAGCCACTGCTTACGGCGTTGAAGCTATATGTAAGTGGCTCCATGGACCTGTTTGCCCACCAGACCAATGTGAACGTGCAGAATCATTGCATCTGCTTTAATACGGTTAAGCTGGGCAAGTCGATGCAGTCTATCGGCATGCTGACAGTGCTGGATCAGGTTTGGAACCGTATCACTCGGAACCGCGTGTTGGGTCGCCGTACCTGGGTGTTTACCGACGAGTTCCAGCAGTTGCTGGGCAACAAGGACTGCACGGACTTTTACTTTCAGCTGTCCAGCCGCGCCCGCAAGTGGGGTGCGATTCTGACCTCCATCACCCAGCATGTGCGTTCGGTTCTGGACAACGAGGACGCGCGCCGAATGCTGTCCGACTGCGGATATATCAAGCTGCTGAACCAGTCTCCCGACGATGCCAACGATCTGGCTCGGCTGCTTCACATTTCCAACGAGGAAAAGCGGTACATCGAGAATGCAGAGGTCGGCAGCGGACTGCTGATCGTGTCTAAGACGGTGGTGCCCTTCAACAACGATTTTCCGAAGGATACCGAGCTGTTCAGGCTGATGGATACATCTCCTAATCGGAAGTCTTAATGCGTTATGCTTACACCAGCACATCTCTAAAAACAACCTCACGGAGTCTGCCATGTCAGAACTATTCACGCAAAATTATAGCGACAAACCTTTATTCCATACCGATACTGACTTATCGGAAAGCCTGCACAATCAGGTAGATGAAGCATCAAATGGCGAGGAACTGTTGGATAATACTGAAAAGCAAGCCGAGTCGCTGCTGTCGAATGACGATTATGTAAGTGAAACGAAAAATCGTATTTCAGATGATAGCGATGATGCAGCAGAAATCTTATCACATCCCGCCGAAGGCAACCGGAAATATATCACCGGTACCAACACGCCCCGTGCCAGCCGCAGCAATGCCTACTACGAACTGCTGTGCAATCAGCAGACAAACGGCTACCGCTCCCCTGCCATGCGCGGCACAACAGCCGCAGCGCACGGCATCACGAGTGCAAGCGGACTGGTCAGCTATCAGGAGGACTTTGCCACCGATGCCGCGCAGGATGCCGGCGTGCACGGCGCGGCGGCTGGGCTGATTTTGCAGGAGACGTTTATAGGGACTGCTGCGGAAGACGTCGGCATACTGGGCAGCTATACTGTGAAGGGCATCAAGGATGTGCAAGACGGCACGCGCACCGCCGAGGAGGTCTTACACACAGGCGGCGACGTGCTGCGGATGGAGTTAGGAAGCTCTGCGGTACAAATCGGCTCTGCCGGTGCACGTACCGCTCTGCGCTATGCAGAGACCTTCTCGACCAGTGCGGATGATTTTGCTGACCGTGCGCCGGGTATCATCAGTAATACAGGCTTTCAGGCCGGTCATAGCGTTATCAAAGTTGCACAGTTCTTTGCCCATCCTGTCAAAGCGCTTGCTTCTATTGGCAGGACGGCTCTTATTTGTGGCGCAATCGTTCTATTGTTGCTGGTTATTGGGCTGCTAGGCCAGATGAGTGGTACTACAACGACCAGCGTGTTGTGTGCCGACAGACCGGAGGATATTCAGCAGCTTGTCGAAAGTATCAATACATACCGCAATGAAGCTGCCACTGATGAGCTTTGCAGGGCTTTTCGCAACGATGTTGACCCCAACGGCAACCCCTACGGCTACGACACGCTGACCGGCCAGCGCAGCAACAATATGCAGCATGGCGTCACATGGAGCTACGCCAACGGCATTTACAATGACACTGCAGAGATCATCTCGATGGCCGCGGTCTATTATCAGCAGGATTGGCCCAGCTCACAGGAGCTTGCGGCTTTTACGGACGACGTACCTTTTACCCAATATTGCCGCGCCCTCACAGCCTACGGCATGGAAATCACCGCACGCGAGTCCGCACCTTACTCCTGCATCAGCTATGGCGGCTGTGTCAATGGCTACCGCAGCGAAGGCGAGACTGTGACCATCACAGAGTATCGATGCGAAACGCACACCTGTGCCCAAGGCAACGAAGAATGCGGGCACTACCACAACGGAATATGGGAATGGAGTGACGACCACGCGGAAGGCGGCAACCGCCCCGAATGGATCGAAGACGGCACACACGATGTGACCGTCTTTTTTCCTGTCATTTTCCCGGATGGGGCCACCCAGTCAGAGCTGTGTGCCCTGCCGGATGACTATACCCAAGTTGTCGATGGCAAAATTGCCGCAGAGGACTGCACCGGCAGTATCGTGCTGGATGAAAGTGCAAATCTCTACAAGGGCGAGCCGAACGATTGGTTCTATGCCCCGAATGAGCGCACCGCTACTATTACAGTCGAAACCACTGACGGCGACGAAGTCATGACGAAGGACTATACCGTGACCTTTGCCAACGCAACCGCTATCCCATGGTGTCCCGGTGAGCTGCACGACGGCCAGTACGGCCACTATGACCTGAACTGTACAATTTACCTGACCGGCTATGACCGCTATGCCGACCCGGAAACCGAAGCCCCCAATGGTGCGGACGGCGGTACGGGCAATCTGGAGGCACTGGCCGAAAGCAGCAACGACGGCACGCTGACACGTACCGTCATCAAGCAGGACCAGTACGGCAATGCGTATGCGGGCAATGCGGTCACTGCACGCTTTACGAAAACTGTAACGCTGCCGCCCGGCGCGGCGGGCTTCAAGGGCTGGTATGAGAACGGCGCGGACACTTATGGCAACGTGGAATGGGCGTCCTTGCTGTATCGTATGGACTGGGAGGCGCTTTACGGCGTTGCGGACGGCATCAAGTGCCGTTCGGTAGGCTCCGCTTTGACTGCTGAAGAACTGCAGACATTGCTGGCCGGACTGAACATTGACCCCGACACCGCGCGCGGGCAGGTCGTAGCTTTTGCCATCAGCTGCCAAGGTCATTTTGTGTACGGGCAGCCCTCGTCGCTGCGCGGTGGCCCCGGCAATGCCAGCGTCGGGATGAATTTGGACTGCTCCAGCTTTGTGCAGTACTGCTACTGGGCACAAGGGCTACCGTTTGCAGCAGGTAATACAGCCGCCTATGGCCGCACCGGTGACTTGCGGGCAATCTCCCCTGCTGAGGTCCATCCGGGCGATCTGCGGGTCGTCTATGCCTCTGGCGGTGAGCAAGGGCATGTGCAGATGGCGCTTGGCGGTGGTGCGTGGATCGAATGCTGTTATGGCTACGGCGTCTGCGTAAACATGTCTAACGCATGGATGGAGAGCCGCGGTTGCCATTACTTTACCTATGCCGGATTTTAAGGAGGCTTTTATGAAAAGAGTTCTGGCGATTTTGTTATTTGTCCCGTTTGTCATGGCGCTGGCACCGCCCTGCCATGCGGCGGGAAAAGGCGAAGTTGCGGTATCATTGGTAGATGTTCCCTCAGAGCTGCAGGAGCGTTCCGTGCTGATTACGCTGGGTAGCGGTCCCAACGACACGGACGCTGTTCTTGTAACGCTGAACGGCTTGAACCAGTATAGCCAGACTGTGACACTGCCGGAGGGCACCTATTACTGCAATGCCGCTGTGCAATACGACGCCCTAAACGATTGGCCTCTGCGAGAAGTTGACGGCACCACCTTTTTGCTGGTCGAGGATGGTGCTCAGTATGAGCTGCAATATGAGTTTGCAGGTGAGAGTTGGTTCACGGAAGTAACCGGGCAGACACGCTATTATACGCCGCTGCCGCTGCGCCAACCGCCTGCTGATTATCTGCCCGAGGCAGCCCAGATCAGTGCGTACCTGACAGCACCCGCCGGCTTTTCCCAACACTGTATCGTCTACCTGCAGAACCTGTACAGCGGTACAGTATACGCGCTGGATGTATACGAATCCAATCAGCTGGCCGCCGTTTGCACGGAAGCTGACAGCGGACTGTATGCGTTTCTGTCTGCCCGCGTTGCAGGCGATGCAGCGGAGCGCTACCAGTTCGAGTGCGAGCAGAAGGAGCTGAATACCGATGACGGCGCAAGCTTTCATCTGACGGTAACAGACACAAAAAATCCAGACGCCGAGCTGGGCACGCCAAGCCGTGACGAGAACACTGCTGTACAGCGCGCGGCAGCTTATAATGCACCATCTACCGCTGTGCCGTCTGCGACACAGACACCGGAGCCGACCCCTTCTCAACCTGTCCAGCAGAGCAAAAAGCCGGCAAATCCGTTCTGGAATGTGCTGGACTTTTTGCCCATCGTTTTTATCGGAGCCGGGCTGTTCTGGTTTCGCCAGAAGAACCGCCGGGGCGGCCCGAAGGGGTAACGTGAGCGAAAGCGAACGTTAGCAAGCATTGCATGTGAAATTCACATGTGCCATTTAGGGGACACCCTAAAACCCGTTTTATAGTAATCAGCAAAGATGCAGAATGGAGAATTTTGCTTTGTCCACTACTAATCGAACACGGCCCATTTGCAAGCCAGTATACTTCACAGAAGATGAATGGCTATCTGTAGCAACAAAGATGGCAGAAAGTGATATGCCTAATTTTTCTGCTTTTTGTCGGGAAATGCTGCTTACCGGTAAAGTCAAGCATTATGATTTTTCTGTTATAAAAGAAATCTCATCTAACTTGAGTCATATATCAGGTAGCATTAACCAAGTAGCTAAGCGCTGCAACACGAATCAATCTGTTACCACCAACGATGTTGAGCAGTTGCGGCGTGAATATTTACAGCTGAAATCGCTCTATCAGGAACGATTGGTGAAAGCTCTGCGAAAACTAGTCTAATATGTATGCGGCGAAATATTATGCAAACCCCAATCATATCTTTCGCAAGTGGGCGTGCGAGAATGGCTATTTGTTTTTGTCTGTTATTGACGATTTTCACCCGGCTCTGAGTGGCAATCTTCACCTGTTTCTTACATAGAAGGAATCTACTATGGCTATCACCAAAATTCATGCGGTAAAAGTTCAGCTTGGCGATGCAATCAACTACATAGAAAATCCGGACAAAACCGATGGACAGGAATTGATTTCAGGTTACAATACCGCCCCACAGACTGCTGTGCTTGATTTTTCCGTTACTGCAGCAATGGCACGCAAAGCACGAAATGCAAGTGCGAAAAAACAAGGGAATCTTGCCTACCATCTCATTCAATCCTTTTCACCGGATGATGCCGTCACGCCGGAGCTGGCCCACAAGTTAGGTCGCAAGCTTGCGATGGAATTTACCGATGGAAAATTCGAGTTTGTCGTTGCCACCCATATCAATAAAGATTCTATACATAACCATATTATTATCAACGCCGTTTCTTTTTATGATTATAAAAAGCTGCGCACTGTTCCCTACCGCACCGCGCAGCAAATCCGTAGTATCTCTGATCGGCTCTGCATGGAATCACAGTTGTCTGTTATTAAAGATCCGCAACGGCTAGGCCAGCTCTACCCCACTTACATACAGAAGAAACGCACAACCAGCAATCGTACTGAAGTCCGCAAAAAGCTTAACTTCTGCTTGGAGCGTGCCACCAATTATGCCCAGTTCCTGCAAATGGCGCAGGAACTGGGCATTTCTGTTTGCCAGCGCGGCAAGCATATGACCTACTTGCTAAAGGGCGCGGGGCGTGCAATCAGAGATACATCACTGGCCGATACCGACAAGTTTACGTATACCGGCCTCGTGGAGCGCTTAGAGGATAACGCTGTCGAACAGCTATTTATTCGTGAGCGCATAGCTAAGATACTTCCGAATGTCTTAACCTTTGCTGACTTTGCAAAGCTGCTGCAGTCCGAGGGGGTTAAGATACGGGTAAAGAAACAATTCGGACAACTTTTGTATAAGGCTGCCGCCTTAGATGGCACATGGATACCTGCGGATGCTTTAGGAGATGAATTTACACTCGTAGGCTTAGAAAGTGCGATAAAGAATAAATCAGGAATCCTTGACACAAATCATAGTACGTCGATTGCAGAGCTATATCAAGAATTGACTACAAACTATCCGCAGAGTTGTGATACATCTGTCAGACTTACATCACGTCAGATATGTTCTGCCGGCAAGCGCGGTGTTCTGCTGCAAATACAGGATGCGAACGGTAATCCCGCAAAGCTGATGATGGACAATCGGCACATTCATACCACCTCAGACGGTGCCGTGTCCGCTGATATTGGCGCCGCCTTTTCGTATGATATAACCTACGATGAAGGCACACATGGCACAATTCGAGGCACAGACTTGATTCGACAAATTGATGAAGCGAATCTGACGAAGCCATTGACCGTAAGTTTGACCGCTGACCAGATCATTGCCATGAGCCTGCGCGGCGTAACGGTGCAATTGCCGCAATATGGCATTGAGCGGCTATTCATTCCGGAACGCTATGTACAGCGAAACATCGAGCAAGGGAGCTGCGCAATCAGTCTATATCCCGGTTGGCAGTATAGCTATGTGCAAGTCGGCAACGAGAAGACGCGAAAATCAATCAGTGGTGCTGATTTAGCGCAGTCGCTAGGAGGTGTGGTACAACTTAGCGCTTCTGAAAGCAGTTTGGCCCGTCGAGTCGCTAATGTGGAACGCCGTGCAGGAATTGCAAATGCCCAAGAGCTTGGAAAACTCTTGGGCAGCATGGCTGATAATGGTCTGCATTCAGCTGCTGACTTTGATAAACAAATCAGTGCATATCGACGCGAAGAAATGAAGCTCCGCAACGAGATTGCAGAGCTTCGTTCCAAAAGCAAAATTTATGCAGCAATGGCTCATAATCTGCAGGTGTGCCGCACCTATAAATCTGTTTGGTTGGAGTATGCGTCTAAACCACTTGCCCAGAAGGATACCTTCTACAAGCAAAATGAAACCGCCCTGCAGACATACAGCAGAGCGGCTTCACAGCTTGATAGAATGGGAATTTCACAACTTGTTGAGCCGGAGAAAATTCAAAGGCTAGTTTCAGAAACAGAGAATCGAATCTCCGACCTTATTGCCGAATTGGAAAAAATGCAGAAAACTGATAAGGCCATGCAGGAAGATAAGGAAAAGGTCAAGCAAATTCAAGATAATAAAATGGAACTTTTTTCTTCACAAAGATAGTATTTCTTTCTCTTTTCAAGAAAAGATTGCAGAGCATCAATTAATATAAGCATTTCTTAAAAGCGAAAAGTTTCTTTTAATCCCAACCATTTCTGATCTTTGTCACTAAGATTGAGCGCAGTGCCATCTTCAAGCATATATCCCTCTGCACTTGCGCTCCCCTTATACTCTCCCTTTAACTGCGGCCACTCTACTCCAATTTCGGGGTCATTCCAGGCCATGCCGCCTTCATCATTTGGATGCCAAAAATCATCGCATTTATAACAAAATTCAGCTTCCTCGCTCAGGACCAAAAAACCATGCGCAAAGCCTCTCGGAATCAAAAATTGTTTTTTGTTCTCTGCAGACAGAATCACACCGTACCATTTTCCATAGGTCTCAGAGTTGCTTCTCAAATCAACGGCCACATCGAAAACAGTTCCACGCACAACTCGAACCAGCTTTGTCTGCGGATATTGCTTTTGGAAATGCAAACCACGCAACACGCCTTTTGTTGACATGGACTGATTATCTTGTACAAAATGGATATCGATGCCGACCTCCCTCATATCCTTTTCGTTATATGTCTCCATAAAATATCCGCGAGAATCACCGTGGACAGAGGGTTCGATCACACACAGACCATTTATTCCACCTATATTTTTTTCAACTTTGATTTGTCCCATTGTATTTCTCCTATTACTGAATTTCTTTCAAATATCGACTTAATGCATCTTGCCATGTAGGAAGGGGTTCAAAACCGACCTCTATCAACTTGCTCTTATCAAGCCGACTGTTGAATGGGCGAGCAGCCTTGCTTAGACCATACTCCGCTGTAGTCACAGGTAAAACTTTTGTATTATAGCCAACCTGGCGGTAGATTTCCTTCGTGAAATCGTACCAGCTGATATAACCACCCTCATTGGTAGCATGATAATAGCCGTATTTCTCGGTTTCATTCATATCTATCAGCAACCGTGCAAGGTCATATGTATAGGTTGGTGTGCCAATTTGGTCATCGACTACACGTACAGTATCATGAGTCTTCCCTACATTCAGCATTGTTTTAATAAAATTCTTGCCGTTCAGGCCAAATACCCATGCAATGCGGACGATAAAGTATTTTTCCAACGTCTGGCTCACTGCCAGTTCACCTTCAAGTTTCGTCCGGCCATACACATTCAAAGGTTTATAGTCCTTGCAGTCTGGCAGCCAAGGCTCTGTGCCTTGGCCATCGAACACATAATCCGTGCTAATGTATGTCATCTTACAGTTCAGCTTTTTACAAGCGCTTGCAATATTCTGAGTACCACCAGCATTGACAGCGCGGACTTTTTCCACTTTGTCATCGTCTTCTGCCATATCTACAGCAGTCCATGCCGCGCAGTGGATCACAGCATCAGGATTTACTGCTGTGATTACCTTTTCGACAGCATCTTTATCTGTGATGTCTAACGCCACATACGGAGCGTTTGTTACCTCAGAACTATCCTGCACGCCATTGTAGGATTTCTGAATATCAGACCCTACACCTTCATGGCCGCGCTTCAATAGTTCATTCATCACATCATAGCCAAGCTGCCCACCGACACCTGTTACAAAAAATTTCATTTCAATTCCTCCACGGGCACTTATCGATTACTATACATTTATGTTCGGATACTTTCCGGAAACAATGTTCATTCACCAGGCTCAGTTGTTCTAATACCACTGCACAGTCTCGTGGTCGTTCTTCACAAATTTCAGACACGGCATAATGGTGCCGCGTCTTTTTGAAAAAAGAGTCCAATGGATTTAATCCTCAGCACTACACGATTTACTTATAAAATTGGAACTTTTGTGGTTTGAATAGAAGGTTGTCAATTGTCGTCCCCTTTATTATAGATTCAATCAGAATCGGCACAGCGAGACAAATTGCCAATAGTAAAAGCTTTTGTTGTACCATGTTATTTATAAGCATCATTATTGCGTAGTGCATTGTATATATGTATATGGTGTCTTTTCCAATTACGCCGAGAAGTTTACCACACCAAGTCATACCCATAAGCCTTGATACTAACAGAATTAAACACATTCCAGCAAATGACAGTAAAAAAATCAGAAGCAACTTATATCCAGGTACCAGGTTATCTATCTGGGTAAAAAACGATTTCCTATAGGCCGCAAAGATAAGCAATATATAACACCCTGCTCCAAGCGAGGAAACATAAATTTTTGATTTATCCGAACAACTTTGTATGCAGTAACCCAAAATAACAAGTTCCAAAAAGAGCAGTCTTCGTGCTATTGCTGCCTGCCTAAAGGATGCAAAACACATCATTAAAAATATTGCTATGCCGAAATATGCAATTGCTTTCTTTTTCTTTAAAAATTTAATGCAAAGGAGCAATACGGTTTCAGCAATAAAGAGTGTAGGAAAAAACCAAAGCTCTTTTGATGCAGTAATTATGCCGCCTATCAAATGCCCGGTACTTATTGACGATATAGAGGCAAGAATAACCACCCATACAGCATAGGGAAGTAGAAGGGATACTCCCTTTTTAATTACCCCCCCGGAAATTTTTCGTTGCCTTTACTGCCATTAATGATCCACTTATGAAAAAGAACGTGGGATTATGTGTGGTAGCAAATAAAATGTATCTTGTGTCATTAAATGCCCATATATGCGACGCTACAACCAGAATCATCGCTATGCCACGCGCACAATCATAATATTGTATCCTTGGATTTCTTTCTGCCATTGTACTTTCCTTTGTCATTAAAATTCAGTATTCAAGTTGATTTCAACAATTACATCTTCCAAAAGATATCCGTCTTGAGAACCTTATTGTTCGCACCTAGAAGTAAACCTTTTTCCGAAAACGCCTTGGTCAAAACGCTTCCAGCCGCTACAACAGAATTTTCTGGAATTTGTGTTCCGCCTAGAATAGTCGCTCTACACCCTATCCAAACATGTTCGTCTAAAACGATATTCTTCCGCTCGTTTATTGATTCATTTTTATCAACTACTTTGTGAAAGTCTGTATCCATCAAAAGGCAATCCCAGGATATTAACGATTTTGCTCCAATTGATATCTTATTGTCACTAATTACTGAAGTTCTGCCTGTTATATTAACTCCATCCCCAAAAATTATATTGCCATTTGAGTTGCAAATGATTCTACACGCTGATCCAATTTTTGCTTTTCCTTCAAATGTCACTTTTCCCCCCCCCATGCACCAAATTCCTTTTTCAGTCTTGCAATCAATAATACCAACAATTTGTTGTCCAAGGCGTACAGCCCCAAAGCTCCAATCTGACAGTTCCACAACTCCACTGCATTTCTTTAGTTTAAAGTTATTGAACACTAAGACTGGAAATTTCAGTCCGCGCAAACCAAAATAGTGCAAATTAAAGATCAGGGTTTTCAAGGGGGAAACTTCTAAAACATTCAACAGTCTATACCTCTAATCTTTTATGATTCATAGTCAAAGTTACTTTTGTACTTTCATCATCTTAGTCTCAAGTTGCTTTTTAATTTCTCTGGTCAAATCGAAGAAACTTTCGTTTTTCAATAATGATAGTGCCACTATGTAGGCAATACAGCTCAAGGAAATGGCTAGCAATACGCATACCATCAGCGAATAGTTGATGACAACACATAATCTGTGAATAAGCAAGAATGGAATCGTTGCAAGAAAGCACTGAAAAATATTCTTTATCATTGGCTTAAATTGCAATAAGTCTCGGCAAGAGAAAATACTAATAACACAAACACATACTTCGGCAAGTAGCGTTGCAATTGACGCACCAACAACTCCATAGTTTTGAATTAAAAGTGCATTCAATACGCCATCTACGCTCATACCAACGATTGTCGCAATTAAGAGCTTTTTCTCTCGATTCATCGGTATTAAGATTTGCCATGCAAGGAATCCATCTAACGCGGAGAAAAATATGTTGGCCGACAGGACTTGCATCGGGACAGTTGCAGCCTCGAATTCATTGCCTGAGAATATTATTATAAATTCCCTTGATAATGTACAAAGCCCCATAGCACATGGGATAGCCAACAGTAAGAGTGCGTTTATAACTCGTGCCGACAAATCATTGAATTTGCTTTTATTGGTTCCTGCATAATACGACAAGCGAGGCAAGAAAACGACACACGAAGCGTTTATTAACGATAGAACTGATTTTGACAATCTACTCGCAACCGTATAAATTCCGACTGCATCTGTACCAATAATATATCCAAGCATCGTTGAATCTAGCGAGGTATAGATAGTCGACGCAATTCCTACACCAAATATGCAAATAATAGGTTTTATGTGCTTTTTTATGGCATTGGGTCCAAACCTAAACTTCCAGCATAATTTTCGCTTGCCATAAATCCAATTGAGAATACATGCTGCTGCGGTAGGCATCACCAAAACCACTGCATATTGTATGGTGTCATTTCTTTGTTTTACAAGCAGGAACAGTATAACAACAGACACCAATTGAAACAGAATAGATCTCTTAGAAATATAATCATAATCCTCGAAAATTGTACAGATCCATTCTGTATTCAGTCCCGTTGCAGCAACCAGCAGACTACAAACCACAAATAAAAATGTGTACGGCCTTAAATTCTCTACTGTTCTAAGAAAGATCCAAAGCACTACATATGCTACCGCTGTTGATAGGACACTGATTTCAATTATTTCTGAACTAAAAGACTGCAATTTTTCGTATTCATCTCTTAGCTTTGAGCCTTCCCTAACAGCATATGATGATATTCCAAGACCAGCTATCAAAGAAAAATATGAAATCCAAGATTGTACATACTGAACGTCTCCTATTCCTGATGGACCCAAAACACGTGAAGCATAAGGAATCGTTATTAGAGGAACAGCAATTGAAACGAGGTTTTTTAGCATGTAAACACTAAAATTTCTTGACAAGGATTTCGCCACGTGTACTCCTTTTCTCCGCAATTACTAACACCAAAAATACTATAAACTGTGCGCCGCCCCAAAAGAAACCATGTATTACAGCCATCGAAACAACCATTGCTATAATGATTCCAATCGCCAATCTTTTTTCATACTTAGGGATAGAAAGTTTCACATAATGATATATAGCAAAGCAGTAATAGCCGATAGTTAAAACGATTCCCACAACGCCGCCTTTTATCAACGTTGTATAATAGCCATTATGAAGAAATGGAAGCGCGCTTTCTGACGTCACAAGATACGCAAACTGTCCAACGTCAACTGTTGCACCGAAGCCTTTACCAAATATTTTTTCAAGTACTGTATATTTTTCATAAGCCAACTCAGCTCGGTGAACTTCGTAGCCTCGCCAGTTCATAACAACATTATAATCATCCCAACGATTCGAGGCGGATATTTCTGTAACAGACCGCATGACTTTCTTGAGGAAAGTATCCAAAATCTCCGGAGTGAAATAAGACAAGGCAATGGCACCTAATGCAAGCATGAGTATTATTTTTCCCCACGCTGACATACTGTCAAACTCGCCACATAAAATCAAGCACAAAAAAATAATAAGTGTCGTTCGAGAAAATGAAAACACAAACGCCAATACAATCGCTAATTCGATTATTAAATCCATGAGCATTCCAAAGTAATGGTTTTCTATACTAGAAGGCTTAAACAGCATCAAATAAAGCGAAATGGAAACGATAAATCCACTTATACCACCGCTTTCCACGAACGTGGAATAATCCGTTGTGCCATTTACAAATCTAAGGCCTATGCTATACAGTGACATGATAAAGGAAAACAGAATTATTGTTCTATAGACCTCTGCTCCATCAGTTTTCAGTGTATCAACCGCAATACTTGCCACATACCAGCAGAGTGCCATATTGGTTGTAATAATTATATCTCGCAGAAACGGCCAATAGCCTCTAGCACCCGGTCTGTAAATAAGTGCACCAACAAAAAAACATTGAAATATAAGGCAAAATAGAAAGAACCCTCCCGGCATTTTCCGCACAAAAAAGTGACGTAGGTTTGATATCGTATACCACAAAAGTAATACCAGGAAGAGAATCCACTGTAAATATTCATTCATTACTGCACTTGCCAGAAGCAATAACAATAAAGGAGTAGAGAACTTCTTTTCCTTAACTTTATTCATTATCCTTGTCTACTGCCGCCTTTTCTTCAGTATTTTAATCAAGAGCAGTTCCGCCGTCCCCAGCTTATAGAAAATCTGACAAATCAAATTCCCGATTTCTGTTCCTCCACAATACTTATTCAAATACGTCAAGGTACTTTTTAGGAGCTGTGTACGTTGTCCTTTTACATTATAATTTTTCGAAATTGTTACACTATGATTATGGAGATAGCTTTTCGATGTGCATAGGGCCGTCTTTTTACCATATACCTTCATCTTTTTTGCAAGTGTCGATTCTTCACAATAAAGAAACATTTCCGGATCATATCCACCAACGGCAAGGAACGTATCTACTTCAACCATTAGCAAGGATCCTGCAACGCAATCAACATATATCCAGCCATTTTGCGAATTTGTTCTATTTAATTTCGCATCGCTTATCTTATCTAAAATAACTCCAAGAAAGACTTCTCCATGAAGTATTGTTTCTACATTTCCCGGCAGCATCCAGCCCGATTTTTTTGTCTGACCATCCACCCCTCTTTGATTTGCCGACGTAACAGCAACATCTGCATCCTTCCTTATTTTGTCTTTCAATGTATCAACAAGGTCGGCATCGAATTCAACGTCTGGATTTGCAATCAGCGCATATTTTGCAGAATAACAGTCTTTGGCAAATTGTACCCCAAAGTTATTTCCAAAGCCATAGCCGCCGTTTTTAGGAGACTCACAAATTTTCACTTTTGAATTTGACAGAGTTTCCAGCTTTACCAAGGAATCATCCGTTGAGCAATTATCAACAACAATAATATAATCAATGGACTCATACTTTTCGATTTTTTTTACCAAAGAAATCGTCGTATTAGCATCGTTATAATTCAGAATAACACATGCTACGCTTTCGTTTCTTTTCATAGGGCACCATCTATTATATATTTTATATATTTTTTCACACCATCTGCTGAATGAACAGTTTCGAGTCTTTTATACGCTGCTGCACCCATGCTGCAGCTTTCCGTATCAGATAGCTCCAGCAGCCTTTTTATTCCTTTATAAAATTCTGTTCTCGATTCTGAAGGTGTCATTCCGTCTATATTCACTAGAATTGCACTTTCCGAAGACAATGTGTCATGCATTCCATTTAAATCAAATGCGACAATAGGTTTTCTAAATGCCATTGCCTCCAGCAGAGACCACGGAGCGCCTTCTTTCAAAGACGGAAACACAAATGCATCGCATTCCTGAACTGCTTTCAAAAGGTTTGCACGTGGAATATTTCCATAGAAGGCGACGTTCTTCTGAAGTCCATATTCCTCCACTAGCCTTTCAGACTCTGCACGCTCATCTCCATCGCCCAAAATGTGCAGCTTGCACTCGGGATATTCCTTCACAATGTCTTTCATAATAGAGACCAACATCGGAATGTTTTTTATGTCAATAATTCTTCCGGTATAAAGTAAATTTATACCCTTGCTTTTCTTTAGTTGTGTTGGCGTATCAGAGCTAAAGTAGAAGTCTCTATTTAAATCCACACACGCCTCTAAGTGAACAACGACCTTATCTTGCATATGTTGCGGAAACAATTCTTTTGTCGCCTGAGTTCTGGCAATAATTACTGATGCAGCTTTAGCAGGACTCCACACCCAGGGAAGAACGTTTATGTGCCGCCCCATCCAATATTTCACCATGTGAACGAGTCTTTTTTTCAAAGGAAAATGTCCCCAGAATTCCCTCGGGACTTGCTCTGCCCCGCCAATAGGTCCCCAAATAAACGGAAGTCCGAGTTTATACATATAGGTAGGCAGAAACATGTTCCCGAAGGTGATATTCCAAACATAGTCAAATGCTATATTCTGACAATACTTTTTTGCATATCGATATGCTGTATGCTGCCACGCCAGATATTCAAAATAAATCGTTATTTTTCTCAAGCCTCTTGATGATGGCGCATAAAGGAAATGCAAGGTTTCCTTTAGTTCTTCCGGAATGGCAGGTTCCACATACTTTTTCATTTTGCTTCTGGTCAAAACCCAGACATCCTGGGTTTTGGCTGCCTGCAGAGCCCAGTTCCATCCAACGCCAGGTTCGCTTCCTTTGCCTGGTTGACAGGAAAACGCCACTAACAGTATTTTTTTCATTTCCTATATATTTCCCTCATTATTGCTTCACTATGTTTTTTTATCGACACTGCATCTTCGCTTATTTTTACATGGCAATCGTAATTGCGGATTGCCTCTGCAAGCGATTCAGCATCATTATGCTTAAAAATGTTTTCTTTTGGTAAGAATAGCTTTGCACCCACTAAATCCGAACAGATAACGGAAGCTCCGTTTGTTAATCCCTCCAGCACAACAAAAGAAAAAGTTTCCATACATTTACTGGGCACAATCAGCAAATGATTTGCATGATTCCATACTTTATTTTCTTCCTCCTGTGAAAAGCGCCCCATATTATGGAATCTATGGTCTTTGCATACCTCTGTAAAATCTGCACCGTATAGCCACAAATTCCAATTCGAGAATCCCTGAGCGTCAATAATTTTCAAAGCTTCTAGCAGTACATCAATTCCTTTGAACGGATCAATTCCTCCAAGGAAGCTAATATCAAGCGTTGCCTTCTTATCATTTTTTAAGGCACAACACTTTAATCCCGCATGGGTAATCGGTATCATTTTATATTTGCAGTCGGAATAATTCTTCTTATATGCCGAGAGCGCGATCTCGCTGTTTGCATGTATTAAGTCGATGCACTTCATCATATCAGTGTAATAGTTCAACAGCTTTTGATATTCGGATGCTGTTGAACTCGGTGAGATAGTGTCTCGAATCTTTTGCTGATTCCTCTTTCTTTGAAATGCTCGAATGTACTTAAAGACCTTTGTATACTTCATCTTCATATAAAGTGAAGACTGCATTAGAAATTCCTGCTTTTTTGCCAATCCCCGTCCCGTATTACACTTAACACACTTTTCCGGACAATTTCCATCGCATTGCTCATTGTTGTGATCCAGTAAAATGCATACAGGACAAAACGGATAGTAATCATGCGTTGTATATACCATCCGTATGCTACATTCTTTAGCTGCCTCAAACAATTCTTTATGAAATCCCT
>OLYB01000492.1_pt1 | contig 38201 bp, 63 predicted proteins | sample 1674481 | NCBI WGS metagenome assembly OLYB01 (sample SAMEA103958167, study PRJEB25191) | human gut metagenome
AGTTGCGCCAGCAGGAGTCGAACCTTTTGCGCATATCGCTTTTGCGTTATTTTATTGTTTTTGACTACTTCTTGACTACTTTTATTTATCCTCATCATCATAAAATTTAATCATTTTTTCGGTGGCATCTTTTAGCTTGCGCTCTCGGATATGAGTATATATTTTGTATGTTGTCGAGATGTCCGCGTGACCCATGATCTTTTTTGCTTCCAGCACTCCAACACCGGCATCGTATAAGTCCGACGCGAACGAGTGCCGGAACTGGTGAGCCGTAACGGTGGGCTCCATTACAGGCGGCAATGGATTTTTAGCCGCTTTGGGGCCTCGGCGGCTATCTCTGTATCTTGTCTTGCTCTCACTCGGCTGAACGAGTCCCAGCTTCGTGCAATACGCAAGCCATCGGCTGTGATACTCTGCATCGGTTAAGGGCCTTGCCATGCCACCGATAATATATTCTGTCGGCTTGCCCCGGCGCGGCTCTATCTCTCGCTTGAGATGGGGCATAAGCGGGATGACCCGGACGCCGTTATTGGTTTTAGGGGCTTGTATTTTGACACCGCCACCTGACCATGACACTTTTTTACTTACATAGATTTTGTTGTTTTCGAAATCTATGTCATCCCATCTGAGTGCGATCAACTCGCCCAAACGGCAGCCGGTGTACATCAGCATCCATGCGCACAGCCCGAACCCTTCGGGATGCGCCCGGAAAAGAGCAAGCTCCTTGTCTGTAGGTGGTTCCCGGATAGCCGCGGGCTTCCCGGCGGGGGACTTGATATCCTGCATCGGATTGTAAGATGATCCGCTTGCAAGCCGCCACCCCCGGAAAATCCCTCGCAAAATGCTGACTGCGTTTTGGATCGTGCTTGTCGATAGCCCCTCATCTTTGAGAGACTGCCCGAAACTTACGATCATGACCGGCGTAATTTCATCCATCCGTTTGCCCGAAAAGAATTTGACACAACGTTCATAGTTAGACCTATAGGCTGAATCCGTCCCGTCTATGATGCGTTTGAGCAGCTTGTCCCAATAATCAGCGGCAACAATTTCAAAAAGCTCTGCCTTACTTTCGGCCTCCGCTTTTTGGATTAGTGCTTCTTTGTATTTTGCCTCTGCTTCAGATCTTGTTTTTCCATAAAAAAAGCGATATTTTCCATCCGGCATCTTTCTTTTGATCTGACAGCGCCCATCCGGGCGCATCCCTTTACTTTTTCTCGGCATCTCTATTCACATCCCTCACTGAATACGCATCATCGCCCCGGCGGGCTGCCTCGGTGCCGCAGTCACGAGCTTGATACATGATCGACATAATGGGCTGTATGCCGTTTGGATCTGGATCGCGGTCGTTGGCATGATCCAGCTCGTAGTTCGTCCCGATGGTAGAGCATACGGCCACACGGTTGGCAAGCGTGGTGTGCAGGTTGGCAAGCACCTCGGTCAGGACGCCCAGCGGGTCAGATCCATGATCTCCATAGTAGAGGTATAGCCAGCCATCCACCTCGTAATTGGACATATCATCCACCACTGCGTGCAGTATCTGCCGCTTTTCCGCGGTGGTGATGTCGTCTTCCAGATACTCCAACAGGCCCGGATGGATACAGGCGTCTGTGTACCGCTTGGCCGGGACGCCGCACGAAACGCACCAATTGATAATATCGGCCAGCGTGACAGGGGATGTCCCTTGCTCTCTGCCCGCAATGGTCGGGCGGCTTACGCCCATCCGCTTGGCAAGCCTTTCTTGACTGATTCCTGCCTTTGCCCGCGCCATTTCCAGAGCTTTTGCAACTCGTTTGTCATATTCGTTCATAATTTCCACCCCTTTTTCGACAATTCCTCCTTTACAGGATTTTATAAAAATCTGTATTGGATATTTTACAGCAGCCTATGTTATAACAAAACTGTAAAAAATAACCAGCATAGGAGGTAAAAAAATAATGGTTGCTACTATGTATGTACCCGACGATATGGAGATCATCGACGGGATGCCCGCATCAAAACCAAAAGACCCGGATCGCGTCCGGGCCCCATGGGAGGAATGACCATGCCGACCGATACTATGATACTGGGGTACACCCGCAACCGCACCCTGAAGCTCATCTATTCACTCGCTAATTATGGAGCCGACGCCGAGGCCTACGACGAGGTGCTGCGTCTCGCACAGCAAGCCCGCGACGACCTCGATGCCGGACGTGATCCGGCGGATCGGCTGGCCGATATCAACGGCCAGATCGTCGAACTCTGACCCGTGCCCCGTCGTCACCCGGCGGCGGGGTTTTCATGTGTCCACTGTGGACACATTCACAAGCTTTTTTCTAAGAGCTGAGACTTTTTCGCGTTATATTCTTCTTCAGTAATCGCACCCATATCCAAGAGCTGCTTAAACTTCAAAAGTTCATCTGCAACGCTTTCGACACGTCCGTATGCAGATTGCGTCTTCGATTTCTTTTCCATACAGGTCTTCAGCAGAGCGGTCATCCCGGCGGGATACGTCTGCGCTGACAGAGTCTTTTTTCCAAAAGGCAACTCAAAGGAAATCGTTATATTTTCCTTGCCCTTACCTTTTCGAGTCTCCGTTTTTGCCGTAGATGCTCCCACAATCGCGCCGACTGGGCCAGCAATGGCCGCGCCGACCACGGCACGACCGATTCCACCTCTTGTCTGCGTTACGGTAAAATCTTCCGAATCCGACTCGTAACCTGATACTTCGTCGAAGGCGTAGATCATACGAGGGCCTTTGTCTCCGCTTCGACGACCAAAATAAAAGAATCCGTTTTCGTCGTCCACAGAAACATAAAGTGCATCGGCATCGTAAAGAGAGTCTGTTTCCTTAAACTGTTTCCGGCGTTTTTCCTGAACTGCCCAAAAATCAGCCAACTCTTTTGTCGAAAATTGGGACGCCTTAAACCCGACTTTCGAATAGAAAAAGTTCATACAGTTGGCACAGATCAATCCGTCTGCGCTTCTTTCCCGATTCAATAGGCCCATTTTTCCACCGCAAACAGGGCACAAATTTGCCATAACTTGTCCTCTTCTCTTTTTAATATTCGATTTTTATAAATCTAATCCCCGATTTATACCCGGCGGGGCTGATCGCCAGCGCGGGCATAGCCGCCCCGGCCAGACTTGCCACCATGCACAAACTTGCAACCACAATTTTGCTACATTTTACAAGTTTCATGATTCTTTCTCCGTTCTCTTGATTTTTGTCAAATATAGTTGTAATATAGTATCGAAAAGTACAACGAAAAGGAGTGTTTTGAAAATGACCCCAAAAGAGTTTATTGACTACCTACGCAATCATCCGGAATTTTGGGACGATTTCGAAGCGCTTCTCATTGTTCACTCTGCCAACATTTCTAAAAAAGAAGCCTCGGATAATATCTGAAGGTCAGCCCCTTTTAGGATAAGAGTTTCGGCTTTCTTCTGCTTGCTGCTCTTTCCATCCTCAACATTAGGATGGTATTCATTACTTCCCATAATTAAAAAGTTTGTTTTTTTAGTTACGCCATCTGTACAAATACCACCCAGATTGGAAACAAGTTGTGCGGCTTCTTTTCTAGTCATTGACTCAAGCTTTCCGGTAAAAACACATTGTTTGCGATACAAGGGATTCCAAGGTTTTTCATGACCCTCTTCTGCAACAATGTTTTTGGCTCTAAAATCTTTTTCGTGATTTTTTTGCTTTCTGAGTCTTTCGCGCTCTTCTAAGTCGATTCCTTTTTCCAACGCTTCATCTGACAGCTTTTTGAAAATTTTCCAAGTTGTTTCACAGTCTGCTAAAGCGCGGTGAAAAGTTTCTGGAACGATCTTATACTCATCGGCCAAATCTTTAAGTCGGTGATGCTCCAGATCAGGCCGGATTTCTCTGCTCAAGCGAAGCGTATCAACAAAATTGTTCGAGAAATCGGTGAAGCCGTTTCTATATGCGGCGTCATAAATGAAATTGATATCGAAATTTGCATTGTGTGCTACGACAATATCATTTCCAACAAAGGGCAAAAATTCAGAAAAAACCTCTTTCTCGTTTGGTGCATTTTCCAAATCTTCGTTTTTAATTCCGGTTAAATCTTCGATAAATTTATCGATTTCAAATCCCGGATTTATCAAAGATGAAAACTTTTCAACGATCTCACCGTTTTGGATTTTCAGAGCTGAAATTTCAATAATCCTATCAAATTGAAAGTCCAAACCGGTTGTTTCTGTATCAACAACAGTGAAATTTGATGGAAATTGTAAAAGATTTTTTCCTTTATGGTCTCGTTTAACCGCTTCGGAATCGGGTCTTTCAATAATTTTGGGGGTCCCATCCGGCTCAAACTTTACAAAGTAGATCATATTATTCACCTTTAGCTTTTTTTATTAACTCTTCCATTTGCCTAACGATTTTTTCCTGATCCACTTGAGGGAGAGAATAAAAGTCATCACTCAACGCTTCGAACCTGCCAAAGTTGGCGGGTTCTTTTTTTGTACCGATAAGTTCTTCAGCCGGAACGTTTAGAACTTCTGCAATTTTTCTCCAACGACGGCGAGTTGGTGCCGCACGTCCCATTAACCAATCGCTTACATTTCCGGTAGATGCGCCGATTTTCTCGGCGAAGTCTTTTTGAGACATATCAAGCTTATCCAACATTTCAAAAAGCTTTGGACAACGGCATTCGTCTGGAATTTTTTCCATTTTGTCACCTCCTTCTTTGTTCAAAGTAACGATTTTAGAGTTTTTCGAGATTTCGTATTGAGTTTTCGAGTTTTTCGAGTTATAATAATACCGTACTCAAGAGCGAGACCCCCATCTCAGACCGCTTGAGTGCTCAAGGGTTTCTCCTAGAAAGCTGCTTTGCACACATACTGGATTACCCTACCGCGCGGGCGGGCTTCAGCCATGAGCCCGAACCGGCAAAAGGCGCTATCGTACAGCGCTTTTTGCAGCCTTTCCCATTTTGACCGTGGGAAAGGAAACAGCGTTGCCAAGCCGAAACAGACGTAATTAGATTTCCGCAAGTCTATTATAGCCCGTTTCCACTTGCTTGGCAATGTTTTATTAGCCTTTTTGGGAAACATTTTACACAAGCGAGGTGGAAAACGTTGCAGACAAGTTTCAGCGTCACATGGAAGGCGGAGGCCGTCAAGCAGCTTGCTTTGCGCGGCTGGACATATAACGACCTTGCCCGCGAGACCGGGCTCAGCAGAAGCGTCATCAACCGGTATATGAGCGGCAATTATTCGAACGATAATCCCCGGTCACTGATCGATCGGGCGTTGGGGATGGGGTGAGCGGATGATAAGGAGCGCAATTTTTGCTTGTATGATGTGCTTTTTGGCGGGTGGCTGCCTGTGCGCGTTGTTGTTTATCGCCGCAATGAAGCCGCGCCGGGACGTGTTTGCCGGGTGGGCCGCCTATCTGCTCATCGTTTTCATGCTGGCCTATAAAATCGGAGGTGCGTTGATCTTATGACCTGTTACATATTTGCAGACCTGATGGTTCTGTTTGGCCGGGACGCCTACCACGCCCAGATGACCGAGACGCTGCTGCTGGTGTTCCTGCTGACCCCGCTGGTGATCGGCGGGCCGTATCTGCTGGCCCAGTGGGACAAGTTCAAGCGGAGAGACAACGCCCGGCGGCGTGCCGCTTTCCGGCGGCGCATGGAAAGGACGGCGCGGTGATGGCACGGACAACGACGGCGAAATACACCCGCACTTGTGTGACCTGCGGGGCAGAGATGCACAATGTAGGCCCCACGCGGCAATACTGCCCGGCGTGCCTCGGCAAGCGTGCGGCAGAGGCGATGGTTTTGAAGAAAAAGCGCCTTTACGAACAGAAAATGAGGGAGAAGATGGAGCGGGAGGCGCTGGAAGAAAAGGCCCGCAAGGCCTTTCCGCACCCGAAGAAGCCCACTGAAGACAACAGCATCGGCGCGGTATGTGCCCGCGCCATCGCGGCCGGCCGCACCTACGGCCAGCAAGTCGAATTTGAGCGCAGACAGAAGGAGTTGAAAGACCGTGGCGAAATCTAACCGTAACGACGCATGGCACGACAGTTATAAAGCCATTTTTGCAAAAACCGGCTGCATCCGGCTGACGCTGGAACAGGTCAGCGTGTGCATGGGGATCCCGGCCCGGTATGTGCGCAAGCGCTACCCGGACGGCTGGGCGAATATGGCGGGCCATAAGGGCAAGGGCCGTGGGAACACCATCCGGCTGGACACCCTTTTAGATCAGGAATTTAGGACGTACTGAAGGAGCGTGTGAGAGTATGCCAAACTGGTGTGAAGGTAAACTTAAAGTTCGTGGCAAGAAAGAAGACATCATGAAGTGGCTTGCTGAATGCGTGTCTGTGTGGAAGCCTGATGTTGAAAAGGGCAAGCCGCTTTATGACGCTCTGGTTTATAAAAAAGACGAGGATGGCGTTTCTTATACATACGATGAAGAGTTTGATGAACTTCACGTCAATGTGAAACATGACGCTCATATCGCAGGAACTAGGCGAAACTTTGTTGAAAAGCATGAAAATGACTTCTCTTTTGGAGCGGAAGACGGCAATGAAATTATTGTCTTACCTGTAAAAGCCGCTTGGGCGCTAGAGTCTGAACCGTATGAAGAATTATCAAAGAAGTATGGGCTGGATTTTAGGTTTTACGGATATGAGCGCAACATGGAGTTTAATCAGGAAATTGAAGTTGTCAAAGGGGTAACAACAATCGACCGAGAAATCAAATTCAAAGACTACTGGTGGGAGTGTCCTGATCCGATGTTGGGAGGATAAACCGGCTCCCCGGCTAAATAGGATTTTACTCCAATGATGGTAGGAGGATAAACAAAAGCCATCACCAGAGCGCGAGAGCGCAAAACCGAAAAAAGAAAGGATGGTTTGGATGCCCACAAAAAACACTCCCCGGCGGCGTGCGCCGTCTGCGGGCGCTTCTGGCGGCGTTTCGGCGAAGCCGGTATGTTTTCCGGTCGAAGTGCCGAAACCCGCGCAAACGGCCCCGGAGGGCTGCCGCGTTATCACTTTGGCGGTAGACAAGGAAGCGGCCCGCGTGATGCTGCTCCCGGATGACGCCGCTGTCCGCAAGCTGCTGGATGACGCCTACGGCCCGGCGGGCTGGTGCATGCGCCGGTATTATGCCGGGAGTCAGCTCTGGTGTCAGGTCGGCGTTTACTCGCCCGATACCGGCGAGTACGTCTACAAGGACGCCGCCGCTATGTCTATTCCGGCCAATAACCCGGCCAAGATGCAGGAGATCACGAGCTTTCTGGCCGCTGCGGCGCTCTGGGGTGCCGGGGCGGACGTGCTGGATGTCGGCAAGATGCTGCTCAAGGCCGCGCAGGTGCCCATTGTGGAGAGCACGGACAAAAAGCGCTGGATGCTCGGCACTGCGCTGCGGGTAGATCGCTTCGCGCGGGACGACGCTGGCAAAATCACCATGGTGCAGTTCGCCACCACGGAGGGTAAAAAGATTTTATGGCCCGAAGCGACGTGATCGGCGAGCTCCCGGTCGTCTATGACCCCACAAAGCAAAAGATCGTTGTGGAAAACTCGGCGGAATTTGTTAAAACGCAGATACGCCAGAAATTAGACGACCTCGCCCACGGTTCCCCGCTGCGGCTGACCATTACCGTGGAGCGGCAGCGGAAAAAGCGCAGTCTGGAGCAGAACCGCATGATGTGGGCGCTGCTCACCATCATGGCCGACAACTACAACGCCGGAAAGGCGGGCGGCACCACCCCGGAAGCCTGTTATATCGAGATGCTGGAGGAATACGGCCTCGAATATGACTTTTTGGAGCTTCCGGTGGCCGCCGTTCCCATCCTGCGCAATGCTTACAGACTTGTGCATATTGTGGAGCTGCTGGACAATGACCGCTGCACTGTCAAGGCGTCGATGGGTTCAAGCAGCTTTACCAGTGCCCAGATGTCGGCCTTTATTGACGGCATTTTCGACCGTCTGGCCGAAATGGGCGTCAACGATCCGAATGTAACGCAATATTGGCAGGAATCGCAGGAGGTGCCGAGGAAATGACGCAAAAACGCCTAATTGATGCAGATGACCTGAAAGACACGTTACTTTTGGAGGGGAATTTGGTCTATATCCACACTTTGCAAGATGTGGAACGGTATATCGACAAAGCTCCCACAGTACTGCATGATTGCATTTGCCGGAATTGGCACTCGGCCAACGAAATTCCCCCTTTGCACCATGTTGTTGAGGACGGTGATGATGACGAAGAGCCTCTTGAATACGAGTCGAGCGAAAAGCTTCTTGTCTACACGGAAAATGGGCGAACCGTTGCAAATGTCCGGTATGTGAAATCTGAAAACTTTGTCGGCTGGGATGATTGGAGCGGCGGCCTGTTCAACACGAAGGTCACCCACTGGATGCCGCAGCCGAAACCACCGATGATGGAGGCAGAATAAATGAGCGCGTCTATCATGCAATCCCGGCGGGAGTGTTATGTCTGCCGGGAAAAGTACAACGTGGCCACGGTGGCCGGGCTGGAAGAGCACCATGTGCTCAACGGCCCGCTGCGGCCTATGGCGGAGCGGTACGGCCTGAAGGTCTGGCTGTGCCACCGCCACCACAACGAGCCGGGGTACAGCGCCCATTTTGACCACCACCTCCGGCTCGACCTGAAGAAACAGGCCCAGCGGGATTTTGAGGCACTGTATGGGCACGACCGCTGGATGGAAGAAACGGGAAAGGATTATCTGAAATGCTCAACGTTGTAGCAATCATGGGGCGGCTCGTCGCAGACCCGGAGCTGCGCACCACCGGGAACGGTACCAATGTGTGCAGCTTCCGCATCGCGTGCGACCGGAATTTCGTCCAGAATGGGCAGGAACGGCAAGCGGACTTCATCAACGTTGTCGCGTGGCGGCAGTCGGCGGAGTTCGTGACAAAGTACTTCCAGAAGGGCAGTCTTGTTGCCGTGGAAGGCTCCCTGCAAAGCCGCCAGTATCAGGACAAGAACGGGAACAACCGCACCGCGGTGGAAGTGGTGGCGCGACAGATCAATTTTGCGGGGCCTAAGAAGCCCGGCGGGCAGCCCGTGGATGACGGCGGCGAAGCGCCGCCCAAGGACTACCGGGAACCCGCTCCCGCTTACTCGCAGGGCAGCGCGGACGACTTTGCGGTGATCTCCGATGATGACGATCTGCCGTTCTGATCCGCAGGAGGGAACAAACGTGAAAAACACGACGAAAAAACAGAGCTACATCCTCGTCCTCGACTGGATGGTGGACAAGTACCACCTCAAGGGCAATGAGCTGCTGGCCTACGCTCTGATCTATGGCTTCTCGCAGGATGGCGACAGCGAATACAAGGGCAGTTTTAGCTACCTGACCCGCTGGCTGGGCGCTGACCGTGCAACAATAATCCGGGTGCTCAAGCGTCTGGAAAGCAAGGGCCTGATCTCCAAACGGCAGGAACTTGTAGCCGGTCAGATGGTCAATCGGTACGTCGCCGAGGTGCCCGAAGAGGTCAAGGAGACCGTCGAGAGCAAGGCCGAGACGCCCAAAAATCCGGCGGAATCTCACCCGCCTGACCAGTGGCAAAACGCCACTAGTAGCAAAACGCCACTAGTTGCAAAATGCGACGGGAACCAGAGGCAAAACGCCACGGGGGGTAGTGGCAAAACGCCACCCAGTAATACTACTGGGTATACTACTGGGTATACTACTCCTTCGTGCGCGCGAGGCGCACAGGGGGGCGGGCCTACCCCGAAGGATGTTTTTTCCGAGTACGCCGGAGCGGACAAGTCTCTGCTGGAAGCCCTGACCAAGTTCGACGCTTACCGGGCATCCCGGCGGGGCAAGGTCTGGGACGCTCAGGCAGCGCGGGCCGTCTGCGACAAACTGACCCATCTGGCGGATGAATCAAAAACAACAAAACGCACAGAGTACATGATCGCCAGCATCATGCAGAGCATCGAGGCCGGATGGAGCGTCCTCGACCACCCAAAGAGCTGGGGACCCGGCAACCGGGTCACAGTGCGGGCGGCTCGCGGAATCGTTGACCGGCCAGAACCCAGCGGGAACGACTTTTTGCAAAACGCTGCACACCGGCGTCCTCTCGCCCGGAAGTGCGGCTAAAAAATAAACACACGGAGGAACCCACAATGAGAAACATGGCTACCATCGCGATCATCAACCTCAAGGGCGGCGTCGGCAAGTCCGTCACCGCTTGCAATCTGGCCTGTATCCTGTCCGGCATCTACGCCCGGCGGGTGCTGGTCATGGATCTGGACAAACAGGCAAACACCACCAAGTTTTTCGAGCGTGTCCAGAGACACCAGAAGACCATCGCCGACGTGCTGACTCTGGACGCAAAGCTCAGCGATGTCATCGTACATACCGGATGGCCGGACATCGACCTCGCGCCCAGCAATATGCAGTTGCTGCTCGCCAATCAGAGCGTGATGTTTGATCTGGCCCGTCGGCGTGAGGACCGCATCCGGCGGGCGCTGGCACCCTACCGCACGGAATACGACTACTGCATCATCGACTGCCCGCCCGATATCGACATGGCCACAATCAACGCGCTGGTCGAGGCCGATTGGGTCATCATCCCGGTGGACTGCGACGAGTGGGCGCTGGATGGCCTCAGCGAGATCATGGAACAGATCAGGGCCGTCAAGGCCGAGTACAACGAGCGATTGGAGATCATGGGCACACTGGCCACCAAGTACGACCGGGGCCGCTACTCCACCAAGACCATCAACCAGCTCGTCAATCTGGATATCCCGACCTTCCGGGCCGATGATGGCGCGGTGCTGCACATCGACAGCAGCGTCCGGGTCAAGGAATCCAAGGCGTTCCACCGGCCTCTGTACCAGTACGCGCCGAAATGTAGGCCCGCCGCGCAGTATAAGACGCTGGCGGAGAGAGTGATGGAGATCGCGGAGGGAAAGTGAAATGAAAAGTGATTTGGATATCAAAGACGCAAAAGCATTGATAAAGTTGATAGTTCCTCTTGTAGACAAACTGGAAGATTACATCAATGATTTACGTGAAATTTCTGAAACAGTCGAAATCCCTGAAGGATGGAATGGTGCAGATGATCCTCCAGATTTGAACCACTACAGTTGGGTTGGTGATGACGGAGAGTTCATTGAATTTTGGAGCAGCGACCCAGTACAAGCCAATGTTGTGGGTTTTGAAACACAGCCGGCAATATATTTTAGAACAACACGAGATTCTGGTTGGAAAAGCGTCAATGGGATCAAAATAGAGGTTTTTTCTTGGAGTTGTTACCCCGGACTCGAAACAAAGACGTACAGAGAGTCAATGCATGAGTCGATAAAGAAAGCGGCACAGGAAGGAACGAAAAGATGAGCACCGGATTATTACATAGCCTTCTGGACGCACAGCCGTCCACCCCGGCGGTGGAGCCGCCGCTGAAAGTGGTCATGATCGACCGCAAAAACATCATCGTCAACCCGGACAACCACAAAATCTACGTCATCGGGGATGTCTCCCGGCTGAAAGAGGACATCAAGACCAACGGCATCCGGCAGCCGCTGGAAGTGGTCGATCTGGAGGATGGCAATTACAAGCTGATCGGCGGCGAGCGGCGTCTGACCGCTTGCGAGGAGCTGGCCAGAGAGGGCGATACCCGCTTCGGCGCGCTGCCTTGCGTCATCCTCAAGCTCAAAAATGATGATGACGACAAGATCGCGCTCATTACGGCCAACGCCACCGCCCGCGAGCTGACCGACGGCGAACGTCTGGCACAGTATGAGGCCCTCAAGGAGATTCTGACGCGCCGCAAGAAAAACGGCCAGCTCCAAGGCAAAGTGCGGGATGAGCTGTGCAGAATCCTCGGCCTGAGTGCGGGTGCAGCGGCCCGGCTGAACGCGATCTCGGAAAACTGCGGGGATGATACCAAGCGGGAGCTTCGGACCGGGGAGATCACCCTGATGGGCGCATATCGGCGGGCACAAGAGATCATTGCGGCGCGGATGGCACAGCAGGAAGCAGCCAAAGCCCCGAAACCGGATAAACCAGTATACGAAAAGCCTGTTGTTTTTGACTGCTCGCCCAAGGCGGCGGAAACGATACCGCAGAACCCAGATTATGACGAGTGGAACCTTCCACCGGAGTGCCGGGTAGCCGTGGAAAAGGCACACCGGGAAGCGGCCCAGAAGCAGGAAGAACAGCAGCGCGGAAAGAAGACACTGCATATGCTGGCCGAAAAAACGATAAAAGAAACTGCGCCGTGGGAACTGGCGTGGGAAGATGTACAGTTTGGGCTTAAATATTACAAACAGCCTCTTCCCGGCGGGGCGAAGCTTTGGAAACGTGTGGATGAAACCAGAAGAGAAGCCGGTCAGACCTGCGATGATTATGCGATCATTTTGCAAGATAACAAGTTTTATACCTGTGGATGGATTTCGTTTTATTCCGGGATCACTGACCTGCTGACACAATATTTTGAGCTGAAATAAGCAAGGAGGAACCACAATGACGCCGCTGAAGCCGAGAGAGTTACGGAAGCTGTATGCGATACCTTATGACATCGAGAAGCGCCAGCGGCGCATTGAACAGTTGGAGGCGCTGCAATCCGATGGGCCGCAGAATGCTTCCGATGTGGTCAAGTCTTCCAGCGGCGAGGGCAATGCCTGTATCCTGAGTCATGCAACCGTGACGGGTACGGATGCCTCTTTTACCCGGCGGGAAGATGAGATCAGGCGGCTCAAGGAGACCAACGCCGACCAAAAGGCGAAATACCTATACGGCCAGCGGCTCATTGAGAGCTGCGACGACTGCGAGCTCCGGGCCCTGCTGACGGCGATCTGCTCACAGGGAAAGAAGCCGCAGGATGTGGCCGTGGAGCTCATGGAGCGGGGAATAGACATTGGGCCGGAAGCAATACGAAGCCGTGTGGAACGGTGGATTAAGAAAAATGCAAGGTAACTAGGAGTGTGCAAAATGAGACCAATTGATGCGGATATGCTCGAACTCACTTATCGTCGAATGAAGGATAATGGAATAACCGGCGGCTTTGCGTCAACTACATATAGTGAGATGCTAAAAGCGCTGATGGATGCTCCTACTCTCAGCCCTGATGTAAAAGATATTATGATTCGTCCAGATTTGACATACGATTTCCAAACGAAATAACGGGGTGAAAAAAGGAAATGTGTGATTTTTGCTCCCGATATTCAATTGCTAAAGCGAATGATTCTAAAATGCCTAAAACAGTATTCCGAGAATATTATTGTGCACTTGAAACGATTTATGCAGATGATAAAAATCATATCTATGAAGCAATAAGAAGTCCTGTATATCCGTTGAATTTTTGCCCGATTTGTGGAACAGTACTTAATGACAAGCTAGAAAGTGCCGAAAGCGTGAAAGGGAATGAAAATGGATAATAGAATTATCTGGCGGCTTATTCACGATCTTGAAAAAGGAAAAATTACAGCTGACCAATTTCGGGCCGCTGTTACGAATGCTGAGATAGAAAACCTTAAGAAAAATATAGATTCTCTATATTGGGGCTTTGCGCAATCTCTGAATTCTTCTCCGTATAACAGCATCTGGAACCATACGGAAAAGTTCAGCACGCGGCGTATATGCGGGTGGCAGAGATTGAAGATGCTGCTGAAGAAATTTTGGAAGAAATCTAAAATATATTTCAAAGCACACAAAAGAAACGAGCAAATAAAGACGAAATAAATCACACCTTCAAAACGTTTTTGATGTAACATCGTGGCTTTAATGCTCGAAATGCACTGATTGCAACAAAACGCACGAAATGACCAATTTGCCCGGAATGCCCGGAATGCCCGGAATGTTCGTTTTTCGTATGCTATAATCATAATGCGGTTATTGGGTAAGACATCCAGACCGCTCATTGTGGATTCGAAGACTCCCGGCGGGAAGCATAGCACGGCGATGGAACGACGTGCTCAATGGGAATTGCGCCGTCCGCTCCAAAACCCAGCGGCGCACGACACGATAAAACATTCACCCGGCGGGTGTCCACTGTGGACACATTTCAAAAAACGAAAGGATCTGCACAATCATGGGGAACGTTATGGAGAACCTGATCGAAACCATTTACAAAGCGATTGACGTGATGAAAACATTGGGCGGCATCCTTTCTAAGCTCTTCCGAACGAAATCTACGTGCTGGATGCGGAAAAACAAGAAAATCGTAGTGATGAGGCGGTATTCCCGCTGCCGCTTTGTAAAGAAAACCTGTCACAAGATGCGGCATCGTGAGTCGCGGGCAGAGATCGGAGGAACCGGCTGTATCTAAGGCGCGACCGACCTGCTATTCGGCGAACACCTGCTGCTGATACCATCTGGGGCAAGATTACTTAAAAATTTACGGCGGCTTTTCGAGCAGCTGCAAAAGGCCGCCGTTTTTATGTCGCTTTAGCTCAACCGGAAGAGCTGACGGCTCATAACCGTTTGATTGCAGGTTCAAACCCTGCAAGCGGCATTCTATAAATTCCCGTAGCTCAATTGGTAGAGCATCGGTCTCCAAAACCGAAGGCTGAAGGCTCGGTCCCTTCCGGGAATGCCAGACGCGCACCCTTTGAGGGGGCGGCGCGAATAGCGGGGCATCCAGCCGCGAAAGTTCTGGATGCAGCGGCCCTTCCGCAAGGGGCCGCTTATTTTTATGCAAAGAAAAGGAGGATAACAGTGCGAGGGGAAACGTATATAGAGTTTGAAGAAAAATTCAAGCCCAAAAAGACTACCGACGATTGTTATACTCCGCCTACTATATATTCTGCTATCCGTGATTGGGCGTGTAAGGAATACGGCATCGACCCGGAAAAGATAGTGCGTCCGTTTTATCCGGGCGGAGATTATGAAAACTACGACTACAAGGAAGGTGCGGTCGTAGTGGACAACCCGCCTTTTTCGATTATCACAAAAATCTGCGCTTTTTATCTTGATGCAAAAATTCCGTTCTTTCTCTTTGCGCCGAGCCTGACAAATTTCAGCTGTCGAGAAATTTTTGAAAAGATGAACCATGTTATATGTGATGCAAATATCACGTATGAAAACGGTGCAGTGGTAAAAACGAGTTTTGTTACCAGTTTTGGTGGAGATGTAGTTGTACAGTCTGAGCCACGGCTGACCAAGATAATAAACGAAGAAACGGACAGATTGAAAAAAGAAGTCAAGAAAGAGCTTCCGAAATACGAGTATCCAGACTATGTTCTGACAGCAGCGATGCTGCAAAAATATGCGCATTATGGGATTGAGTTTAAGGTACGCCGTGGAGAGGCTGCATATATCCGGATGTTAGATTCACAGAAAGCGGAAGGAAAAGCAATTTTTGGGAATGGGCTTCTTTTATCGGAAAAGGCTGCTGCGGAAAAGGCTGCTGCGGAAAAGGCTGCTGCGGAAAAGGCTGACGTGAGGAAATGGCCGCTGAGCGAAAGAGAAAAAAAGATCGTGGCATATCTGACACAAAAGGAAAGTAGCGCTTAGACATTGCAAAAGACTTTGTAAATGATTTTTACAGAAGCAGAACGTGGAAGAACTCCGGACGCATTGAGGTGACAGCAATGACCGAATCCTTTTTACAATGGCTTCGCGGCCTGATTGCGGCGGGTGACGTGCATCCGTTCTACTGTTCTTCGCAGTGGGTGCGGCTGTCGCATGAGGTGCTGGACATGGACAAGCACGAGTGCCAGATCTGCAAGCAGCGCGGGCGATACCGGCGCGCTGACCTTGTGCACCATGTCAACCACGTCAAGGATGCACCGGACAAGGCGCTTGATATCTGGTATCAGGATGCAGACGGCAACCGGCAGCGCAACCTTATCAGCGTATGCAAGGACTGCCACGAGACGGTCTGCCATCCGGAGTGGATGCACAAAAGCTCAGGTGCTGCGCCGTTGACAAAAGAAAGGTGGGATTGATATGGCCAATGTAAAATATAAAGGAAAAGTTCCGGTTGCAATCACTATGAATGAGCCTGAAACCAGAAGGTGTTATGATGCCTCTGTTGGCTGGGTCACTGTGTATTTCGCAAAGCCTGACAAACTGATGGATGATAAAACAGCAACAGAATTCGTAAGAAAACAATTGGAAATTGGAGTAGAAGAGGCCATGAAGTCATACAAGAGATAACCTCCCCCCCTCCCGGAAAAACGGCCCAGACCCGGCCCCGCCTTACTCGTGGCGTCCCAAGACTGTCGAGATTTTCTCCTGCGCACGCGCACGCGCGGGAATCATGGTCAATTTGCACAAAAACGGAAGAAAGGACAACGCAATGGCAAAACGGATGAAAATGGTTCCGACCTGTGAAAAATACCGGCAGGAATTGCAGGAAATCGAAGACGCCGCGAAGGCCGCGAACTGTGATACAAACTTTTTGTATCGCACTACGCTCGATCGATACGTTACACAGCTTGATCTTCTGACCAATGCGCAGGACGACATGAACCAAAACGGCCTGACGGTCACGAAGGTCACGCCGCGCGGGGCGGAGATCGAAGTAGCAAATCCGGCGATCCAAATCTACAACCAGACGGCCAGTGCTGCGAACTCCACCGTTTCGACGCTGCTTCGTATTGTCCAGACCTTCAAGTTTATGGCCACGAAGGCCGATGAGGACGATGAGCTGTAACATTCCCCCGGAGATTTTGGAGTATATCGAGCAGGTGGAGGCCGACCAACCCCGCGCCTGTAAAGAGCAGCACGCTCTTGCTGCTCTGATCCGGCGCATTTTTCAAACAGAAGATATTTACGTGGATACCGAGCGAATGAGGAAATATTTCCGACTCGCCCGGTATTTTCCGTATGACCAGCTTTTTCCGTGGGAGACCTTTGCGCTGGGGCTGTGGTTGTGCACCTACCGCGCGGATAATAACCCCCGCTTCAAAACGTTGTTTGCAATGGTGGGCCGTGGTGCGGGCAAAGACGGCGTGATCGCCATTTCTTCCGCTGCCCTCATCAGCCCATACAACCCGGTGCATCACTACAATGTGGACATCTGCGCCAACAATGAGGAACAAGCCGTCACCCCCGTCAAGGACATTGTCGAAGCGCTGGAAAACCCGAAGTGGGAAGCGAAGCTATCAAAATACTACTACCACACAAAGGAGATCCTGCGCGGTCGAAAAAACCTTGGCGAAGTCAAGGGCCGCACCAACAACCCGAAGTGCCGTGACGGTATGCGTTCCGGCGCGGTCATCTTCAACGAGGTCCACCAATACCAGAATTACAACAACATCAAAGTCTTCGTGACCGGTCAAGGCAAAGTTGCCGAGCCGCGCGTGGGCCTTTTTACGTCCAACGGTGACGTCAGCGACGGCCCTCTGGACGACTACCTTGCCCGCGGACGCCGCATCCTGTTCGAGGGTGAAGCGGATGAGGGCTTCCTGCCGTTCATTTGCTGCTTGAACTCCAAAGATCAGGTGTACGATGAAAACAATTGGTGCATGGCAAACCCATCGCTCCCGTATCTTCCGCACCTGATGCAGGAAATTCGGGACGAATACCGAGACTGGAAGGAGCACCCGGAGCAGAACGGCGATTTTATCACGAAACGGATGGGCATCCGAGAGGGCGCAAAGGAAATCACCGTGACGGATTACGAAAATATCAAGGCCACCAACAAGCCCATCCCTGATCTGACCGGGTGGAACTGCACCGTCGGCATCGACTACGCCGAGTTGAACGACTGGGCGGCGGTCGATCTGCACTTCCGGCGTGGGGATCAGCGCTATGATATTAACCACGCATGGATATGCGCCAACAGCCGCACGCTGCCGCGCATCAAGGCCCCATGGAAAACATGGTGCGAGAAGGGCTGCTGCACCTATGTGGACGATGTGAGCATCTCGCCTTATCTGCTGACGGATTACATCCGGGAAGCAGGACGGAAGTACAACATCAAGAAGCTGGCGTTGGATAATTTCCGCTACACCATGATGGCCGAGGCGCTGCAAAGCATCGGGTTCGACGCCAAGGACAAGGCCCGCGTCAAGCTGATCCGGCCCAGCGACATCATGCAGGTCGATCCGGTCATTCAAGACTGCTTCGACCGTGGACTTTTCACATGGGGCGACTCCCCACATCTGCGCTGGGCCGTCAACAACACGAAACGTGTCCGCAGCAGTCGAAGCCAAGGCGTTGATACCGGTAATTTTATCTATGCAAAAATTGAAGCAAAGGGCCGGAAGACCGACCCGTTTATGGCCCTTGTGGCCGCCATGGCCATTGAGGGCGAGCTTGGCACCGGTCAGGTGCAGCTCCCGAAAATCGGAGCAATCTACTGGTAAGGAGTTTTGAACATGTCTTTTTTCGGAAAAATCGGCGCTTTCTTCGCTCCCAAAAACGAAGGGCTCAAGCTCCCTGCACAGCAGATCACCTCGACCGATGTACCCATCAATGCGGAAGCGGCCAAAAAGTCCCTTGCCGAATGGATGGACTGCTGGCAGGAATACCGGCTGCGTGATCTGGCCTTCAATGCCTGTGTGAACCTCATCGCAAAGGCTATCGCCAACTGTGAGTTCAAGACCTACCAGAACGGGGAAGCGGTCAAAAAAGATTATTACTATATGCTCAACGTGGAGCCGAACATCAACGAAAACAGCACCGCGTTCTGGCAGAAAGTAATTTACCGCCTCTACAAAGACAATGAGGCGCTGATCCTTTCCACCCCGCGCGGTGGGATGCCTAATCTGGTAGTGGCAGACAGTTGGATGAAACCGGCGTACCTTCCGGCACAGGAAAACATCTACCGGCAAATCCAAGTGGGCGACGAAGCCTATACCCGCGAATTGAAGGAAAGCGAAGTTATCCACCTTGTGCTGAACAGCGCCGACGCCAAGGCTGTGGTAGATGCGCTATACGGCAGCTATCACAAGCTGCTGGAAGTCAGCATGAAGAGTTTCGGCAGGGAAAACGGCCAGCGGATGAAAGTCCATGTGGATCAAGTAAGTTCCGGTCAGAAAGATTTTGAAAAAGTGTTTGCGGAAATGGTCAACAACAACATCAAACCGTTTTTGCAGAACGATTTCGGCATCCTGCCGGAATTTGACGGCTACCACTACGAGATGATGGACAGCACCGGAAAAAGCGGCGACACGCGGGACATCCGGGCGCTTGTGGATGATATTTTTTCCTTCACGGCGCGCGGGTTCGGTATCCCGCCTGTTTTGGTGATGGGGGACGTGGCCGGAATAAAGGATGTTGTAACCCATTGGCTGACGACCTGTATTGATCCGCTGGCCTCCCAGATCGGCGAGGAACTGAACCGCAAGCTGTATGGCCGCCGTGTCTGGCAGAAGGGTGACCGCGTCATCGTCGATACCTCGACCATCCAGCATTTTGACATCCTGAGCAACGCGGCCAACGTCGAGAAGATCGTCGGCTCGGCAGTATGGAGCCCCAACGACATCCTCGAAATGTGCGGGCAGGAACCGCTCCCGTACGACTGGGCCAATACCCACTGGATGACCAAAAACATTGCGACGGTGGAGGCCATTGCCAAAAACGCCGCATCCACTACCACCTAAAAGGAGGACAAGCAAATGCCCAAACCGTATTTTGACTATCAGCAGTCCGGCGAGGAAGCCAACATCTACATCTACGGAGACATCACGAGCTACCCGTGGGAACAGAGCGATGTCAGCGCCTACCGGCTGGCGAACCAGTTGGAACAGGCCGGAGACCTTGCCGAGATCAACGTCCATGTGGACAGCTACGGCGGCGAGGTCTCGGAGGGCTTCGCCATTTACAACGCGCTGCGGAATAAAAACGCACAGGTCAAGACCTACGCCGACGGCTTTGTGGCCAGCGCGGCCATTTACCCGTTTCTGGCCGGTGCGGAGCGCATCGCCAACAATGTGAGCGCCTTCTATTTTCATCCGGTCATCGGCGGCACCTATGGCTATTCCGAGGACCTCCGCGAAGCTGCGGACGAGCTGGACAAACTGACCGAGATCGGGCTGGGGGCATTCACCAATGCCGGAATGAAGGAACAGGCCGCGCGTGATCTCATCCAAAGCAAAACGTGGTACACCCCGGAAGCAGTCCTCGACATGGGCCTTGCCACTAGCATCCAGAAGGGCCGCAGCTCTGAAGAAGCAAGCCAGAGCGTGCGTGATTTGGTCATCCGCCAGATGCTCGTCATTCCCGGCACGCCGCCCAAGGAGCCGCCGAAAGAGCCGCCCGAACCGCCGAAAAACAGCTTGCTGAGCCTGTTTTCCAAAATCTGAATTTTGCCGTAAAGCCGTGTCCACGGTGGACACGGCTTTTTGAATACCTCAAAAAGGAGATATGATCATGAACCTGAAAGAGATGTATCAGAAAAGCCAGAAGCTGACCGAACTGCGCCAGAAGCTGCACGATGCCGTCCAGAACAACAACGCGGACGGCGTGTCCGATATCTTTACGGAGATGTGCCAGACCATCGGCGACATCAATGCCGAGGAGTACCGGGCCGAGCTGAACGGTCTGCGCCAGAGCCTCGACAACTCGGTGCTGTACGCCCGCGGCGTCCGCCAGCTTACCACCGACGAAAAAGAGTACTACCAGAAGATCACCGAGGCCCTGCGCAGCGATAACCCCAAACAGGCCCTGAACAACGTCGATGTGACCTTCCCTCAGACCATCATCTCCCGCGTGATGGACGATCTGACCGAGCAGCACCCGCTGCTGAAGAAAATCCAGTTCACCCCGACCGGCGGCGCGATCCGCATGATGCTGAACACCGATGGCCGCAACAAGGCCGCTTGGGGCAAGCTGTGCGCTGAGATCATCAACGAGGTCACCTCCGGCTTCAAGGAAGTGGATGCGGGCCTGTACAAGCTTTCCGCTTTCATTCCGGTCTGCAAGGCACAGCTCGACCTCGGCCCTGAATGGCTCGACCGCTACATCCGCGCGATCCTCGCCGAAGCACTTGCCAACGGCCTCGAAGAGAGCATCGTCACCGGCGACGGCAAGGATAAGCCCATCGGCATGATCCGCGACGTGAGCGAGAGCGCTTCTGTCGTTTCCGGAACTTACCCCGAAAAGGCAAAGGTCAAGGTCACCGATTTCGAGCCCACCACCATGGGCAAGCTGATCGCACTGCTGGCCGTCACCGCCAATGGCAAGGATCGCAACCCCGACGACCTCATTCTTCTGGTCAACCCGCAGGACTACTATGAGAAGGTCATGCCCGCCACCACCATGCGTGCGCCGGATGGCACCTACCGCAACAACGTCCTGCCGTACCCCACCGAGATCATCCCGGTCTCTGCGCTGCCGCGCGGTCAGGCTGTGTTCGGCATTGGCCGCCTGTACTTCGCCGCCGTCGGCATGAATAAGGGCGGTCGTCTGGAGTATGACGACTCGAACCGCTTCCTCGAAGATGAGCGCGTCTACCTCATCAAGCTGTATGCCAATGGGTTCCCCATCGACAACAACGCTTTCCTGAACCTCGACATTTCCGGTCTGCGCCCGCTGACCTACAAGGTCGAGACCACCACCGCGCCCACCCCGTCCACCGATGCGAACCTGTCCGCTCTGAAGCTTGGCAACCTGTCCCTGTCTCCGGCATTCAGCGCGGCCACCACCAGCTACACCGTTTCGACCACTGCCGCCTCCAACGTTATCACTGCCACCCCGGCCAATGCGGGCGCAACGGTTGAAGTCAAGGTCGGCGCAAAGGTCATCGAAAACGGAAAGGCCGCAACGTGGGCAGAGGGCTCCAACACCGTGACCATCAAGGTGACGGCGGAAGACGGTACCACCACCAAGGAGTATACCGTCACTGTCTCTAAGTCCTGACCATGAGGACCATCTGGGACGGTATCCGGGAAGTGCTACTCCCGGATATCAAGAACTATCTGGATATCACATGGGCCGATGAGGTCACAGATTCGAAAATCTGGGGCATTGCCGTCGGCGGCATGTCCTATCTGGACAGCAAGATCGGCACGCCGCAGGATTATACCATGCCCGGCATGCACCGGGATCTGTTGATGGATTATGTCCGCTATGCCCGCGACGGTGCAGCGGACATCTTTGAAAACAACTACCGCCACCTCATTCTGGCGGCACAAAACGAAAGGCGGGTGATTGCCTATGCCGCGCAAACTTCCGACTCGACCGACCAATGACATCTCCCAGAATTTCAACTCCGGCGTCATCGGCATCTTTTCGACGGAGGACGTGGCCGAGATCGGCCACCAGCCGAAGCTCAAGCTGAAGAAAAAGCTTTCGACCATGTACGAGGAGCAGCGGCTGGGCATCAATCGGCTGTACATGAGCCGCCAGAACCTCGCCGAGATCGTCCGGGTGGTGCGGGTGCCCCGTGCGCCGGTGCCGATCAGCAGCCAAGACGTCGCGCAGACCGAGGACGGCCAGCACTACCGCATCGACACGGTGCAGATGGTGGAGGGCTGCCACCCGGCGGCGATGGATATCAGTCTGCGGGCAGTCGAAGAGGACTTCGATGCCCGGCTGAAAGAGGACAAGACCGATGAAGTGGAGTGACTGCATCATTTCGGCCCACGCCGCTGTCACCGATCAGGTCAGCCATGGCGGGCGGCTGAAATCCAAACGCTATTTTGTCTGGCAGGAAGACGGCACCGTTGACTTCGAGGCTGACGGCAAACACGTCGAAGGCTGCGTCACCGGCACCACCGATCTGTTCACCCAGCAGGAATTCGACCCGTGGCGGGAGGCGCTGGAAAAGTCCTTCGACGCCTCCGGCTGTATCGCGTGGCGGCTGAACAGCATCCAGTACGAGGCCGACCGCGGTATCTGGCACTATGAGTGGCGTTGGGAGGTGGCAGGTTGTGGCTAAAATCCAGACAGACGGCGTTGACAAGTATTTGAAAAAGCTGGAAAAGCTGAACAAAAATACGGATGACGTTTGCAAAGCCGGTGTTTTTGCCGGGGCCAAGGTCATGGGTAACAAAATCGTTGCGGCCATCGACAAAATTCCCATTCATAACCCGCCGCCCGGAAAAGAGCAGTTTCACGCAAATCCAAATGCGGAAAAACTTTTGGAAGGTCTTACCCCGGCTCAGGCAGAAGACTTGAAAAAGGGGTTCGGCATTGCACCTTTTAACCATGACGGCTTGGCGTGGAACACCATAACAGGCTTCAACGGATACAATCGCATCAAAACCCAAAATTACCCGAACGGTCAGCCCAATGCAATGATCGTACGCAGTCTGGAAAGCGGAACAAGCATCCGAAAAAAGACGCCTTTTGTTGCGCCGACTGTACGAGCGGGACGGAAAGAGACCGAAAAGGCCATGGAAAAGGCCGTGGACGAAAAGGTCAAAGAAATCATGAACAAATAACACCCCGGAAGGTGTCCACAGTGGACACCTTCCTATTTTTTTACTCTGAAAGGAGAAAGAAAAATGGCTGAAACCACTCCCAAAAGCGTTGTGACGACTGGTTTTTCCAACATCCATGTCGCGCTCTATGCCGCAGAAAACGGCGTCGTCAGCTACACCAGCGTGCACAAGCTGGGCCGCTCGGTGAGCATGAGCACCGATATCTCGACCAGCGACGACAATAATTTCTACGCTGATGACCGGTTGGCCGAGACGGAGACCGGCTCCGCGTTCACGGACGGCTCCGGCACCATGACCATCGACGGCCTGACCCCGGACGATGAGGCCTTCCTGATGGGTCTCAAGGCCGGTGATCCGGTCACTGTCAATGAAAACCAGATCGAGACGCTGGAATATGGCGCGGACATGGATCCGCCCTATATCGGCATCGGCGCGGTGAAAAAGGTACAGCGCGACGGCAAGAGCTACTGGGGCGCAATGGTGCTGTGCAAGTGCCGCTGCAAGGTGCCCGGTGATGATGCTTCCACGCAGGAAGATCAGATCGACTGGCAGACTCAGGACATCGACTTCACCATCATGCGGGACGACAGCACCAAAAACCGCTGGAAGATCATCCCCAAAAAGCTGTTCGAAACGGAAAACGACGCAGTTGCATTTATCAAGAAGGCTCTGGGAGGCGAGTAAACCATGGATGACAAGTACATTGTCTGGGCAGAGATCAAAGGCAAAAAATTCCCGCTGTGCCTGACTGTCGGCGCGGCAGATGAGCTTGAAAAAGCGTTCGGCAGCATCCCGGCCATCGGCCAGAACGTCACTGACCACGCCAATAAAGAAGAGTTGGGCGAAATGATGCACACCATCCTTTCTGCGTTCCTGCCTCTGGCCAAGGCGGGCAAGGACTATCTTGCCGCCCGCGCCGCTTTTTCGGGCGAAAAAGGCGAATCCACCCCCGACGTGCCGGAGGTAGACGTTTTGCAGACCATTTTGTCCGGCACTGAGATCGTTCACAACATCTGGGCCGCTGTTGCCCTTGCCTTGCAGGGCGGCTCGTCCCGCGACGTCGAGGTAGCACCCGACAACAGCGTAAAAAACGGAGAAACCGCCATGTGATCCGGCTTAACACAACGTGGTACCTGTATTATGGCCGAAAGCTGGGCATGAACGAGCACGAGGTGCTCGCGTGCCCGCTTGGCCGAATGCTGGACTACATGGCGTGCATGCAAATTGAAAACGGTGCAGACCAAAAGGTCTACGCTGAACTTGACGAGCTTGCAAATATCCGATAAGGAGGTGGTAGAACTTGGCGAGAACGGACATCGGCCCCACAATCAGCGTTGAGGGCGAGAGCGAATACCGCAAGCAGATGAAAAACATCATCCAGCAGCAGAAGGAATACTCCTCCGAGCTGAATCTGGTTACGGCAAACCTTGGCAGAAACGCCACGGCCCAGCAAAAGGCCACCTCCATTGCATCGGTGCTGAAAAAACAGATTCAGAATCAAGAATCTGCCCTTTCGGCACAAAACACAATGCTTCAAAAGGCGGTCACCAAGTGGGGTGACGCCAGCACTCAGGCGTCTGCCTTCCGCACGGCGGTCAACAAAACCAGCACCGAGCTGGTGACCCTCAAAAGCCGCCTTTCCGACGCGGAAAACGGTCTGGGCGAGTTTGCATCTGAGACCAAAAGCTCCGGCGAGAGCCTGACCGCATCCGTCACGGCGGGCACGCTGGCCGCAAAAGCCTATGAAGCCGTGGGCAGCGCCTTGCTTTCTGCGGGGAAACAGGTCATCCAAGCGGGCGTCAGCTATAACGCCCAGTTGGAGCAGTACCAGACCGCATTGACCAACATGCTGGGCAGCAGCCAAGCGGCAGAGCAAGCGCTGGAGAACATCAAGCAGGATGCGGCCAAGACCCCCTTTGACACGGCGGGCCTTGTGAAGGCCAATGAGCTGCTGATCTCCACCGGCGTGGATGCGGACAGCTCGCGCAAGGTCATCCTTGCGCTGGGCGACGCTGTTTCTGCCACCGGCGGCGGCAACGACGAACTGAGCCGCATGGCGCAGAACTTGCAGCAGATTCGGAATGCGGGCCAAGCTACGTCGGCGGACATCAAGCAGTTTGCCTATGCGGGTATTGACGTCTACGGCCTTCTGGCGGACTACACCGGCAAAACCACGGCGGAAGTCCAGAAGATGACCGTTAACTATGACATCCTGACCGCTGCGCTGGAAAAAGCCGCCGATGAGGGTGGGCGTTACTATGGCTCCATGTCCACTCAGAGTGAGACGCTCAACGGACAATGGAGCACCCTGACGGACAACGCGACCCAATTGGCCGGTCTCATGACCGGGGACTTGACCGACGGCGTCAAAACCGTGGTGGGCAACCTCAACGATCTGACCGTGGCCGCAGCAGAGGCATACAAAACGGACGGCTGGGTCGGGCTGGCCACAGAGATTGCGTCGCTAAACCCGCTCATTTCGGGCGTCATCAATGAGATGTCTTCTCTGGGCAACCATTTGGCCAGCATTGGCAAAAATGCAATCAGCATCCTCGATCAGTGGAGCTATAAGCTCAACAAAGCGCTGGGAAAGGACGCTTATTCCAAGTATGACAGCTATGAGGATTATCGGTCTGATACCAACTCCCAGAGAAACAACGACAGCCGCCATCAGGCGGCGCATGCCGGGAAGGGCATCTCGACTACTGAAAAGCAATATGACCGGCTGCACCCGACCGTAACCAAGCCGACCGGCGGTAATTCGGGGGGCGGAACCAGAAGCCAAAGATCCGGGACGACAACATCCGGGACGACTCCGGAAAAAGCTGCCGCCGACCAGAAAAAATTGGCCAAGAGCGTAACGGACACCAACACCGAACTGCTGGAAGGCACCGGCAACATCGTCGGAGCCATCAAGCAGGTGACAGAGACCGCCGACAACACTTACAACGTCTACGACGGAACGACCAAGCAGCTCAAGGGCACCACCCAAGAAACTGCTCAGACCGTGACCCGCACATGGACGGAGATGGTGGACGGCATCCAGAAAAATTATAAGCAGGTCGTCACCCTGCTGGATGGCGTGGAGCAGAGCAGCAAAACCACGGTCGAGAACGTCGCCACTGCCGGGAAGACATCAACCAGCTCCAAAGCTGAAAAAATCTACGGTGTGGACGGCGTGATCGGCGCGCTGGATCGCACCACTCAGACCACAAAGCAGATCGAGCAGGTCATTGACCAGACGACCGGCGAAGTCAAAGAAAATGTGGTCTCCACCACCGATGTTGTGACCGACTCCTACACAGCCATGGTGGACGGTGTAGCGCAGACTGTGGAGCGGACGACTACCTACGTCAACGGCCTCGTGACCGATGTGCAGGAAAAGACCACCGGCCTGAAGACCGAAATCAAGGGCATTCAGGGCACGGTGGGCAGCTTTTCCCAGTTTATCCTCGACCTCGACACAAAACTGGGCGGGCTGGAAAAGGCGGCCTCCAACCTGAGCAAAAGCCCGCTGGGCACATGGTTCTCAGACCTAAAAAAAGGATACCGGGCCAGCGATTCGTTTTTCGAGGACATCGACATTGGAAGCATGGCCGTCAATGCGTTGGTATCTGGCGCAAGCGGATATGTCAGTTCCGGCGGAAACTGGGTCAGTGCACTTGTTAGCGCGGGCCTTTCAATTGCCGGGGATTTGATTGGCACAAATCTTTCGGGCCTAGCAAATCAGTCGAACGGCTGGGGCCAAGACCTTGCAACCAATATGGCAAACGGCGTCAAAACTGCCGGGAGCAAACTAGCGGCCGCCGCAAAGAATCTGGCCGGAAAAGTTGCAAGCTTCCTGCATTTCTCTCGCCCGGATGAAGGCCCGCTGCGCGAGTACGAGCAGTGGATGCCGGACATGGTCAAGGGCATGGCGCAGGGCATCAAGAGCAACGCCTACCGGCTGCGGGACGCTGTGCGCGGCATGACCGGCCAACTGGATACCCAGATGACCTACGACGTCGGGCGTGCCAGCCCGGCCTTTACCGCTGCTTCTACCTTCCGGCGGATCAGCATGGGCGGCATCAACGTCAATATCTACCCCCACGAGGGGCAGGACGCAGAGGAGATTGCCCAGTACACCATCGACCGACTGCAAATGATGATCAATTCGGAGGCTTCCGCAAATGGAGAAGTACCTGTATTTTAACGGCCACAGCTCAGACGAGTATTTTTGCCATATCGAGCACAAGCCGGACATCCCGGTGCCTGAAGCCAAGTACGAGGAGTATGAGGTGCCGGGCCGGAACGGCAAGCTCCACGCCGACCTTGGCTATTACGACAACGTGACCGTGACCTATCAGCTCTATTTTCATGGGCGCAACCCGACCGCAGAGGATGCCCGCACTATCAAAAAATGGCTGGCCGGGACGCCGGGGACGCACCAGCTTTCGGACGGGTATGACCCGGCCTTTTTCTATCTGGCCATTGCCAAGCCCGGCAGCATTTCCAACCTCTTCGACAAGTACGGGCGGCTGTCGGTCGAGTTCGACTGCGACCCGCGTCATTTCTCGGTCGTGGGGTATCAGGCGATGCAGATGCAGAGCGGCCAGACGCTGCTCAACCCGCTGGATCATGTGGCACTGCCGTGGTTGGAGATCACCGGCAACGGCTCTGAGGGTAGGGTCACGGTCAACGGCGTGGAATTCGCTGTGGGGACAGTGGCGAATAAAACGCTCTACTGTGACTGTGAAAACTGGGACGCCTACCTGACCGGCGGCACCAATGCCAACGCGCGGGTGGGCGGAACATGGCCCAGCTTGCAGCCGGGCGAAAATACGATCAGTTGGAGCGGCGGCGTGACCGGCGTGAAACTGACACCGAGGTGGTGGACATTATGACCCCTATTTTGCACGAGGACAGCGAGACCTCCATCCGTAATTACGGCTGGGGCGCACTAAAGGACGCGACGAGCTGTACGGTGAGCTGCGAAGAAAACGGCGCGTTCGACCTGACCCTCATCTATCCGATGACCGGCCTCCACGCGGAAAAGCTGCTGGAGCGCAAACTGATCAGCGCCGCGCCGTCCCTCTACGAGAACCGGCAGTTGTTTCGCATCTACCGCATCACGCGGCCCATGGACGGAAGGATACAGGCCTATGCGCATCATATCTCGTATGACCTCAACAACTGCGTGGTCAAGCCCTTCACGGCGAAAAGCCTGAGCGAAGCAATCAGCAAACTGCGGGGCAACATTGTCGGCGACTGTCCATTTTCCATCTCCGCCGATTACGATACGAGCGGGGATTTTTCGGTCAGCAAGCCGATGACAGTGCGCGCGGCCATGCTGTCCAGCAACGGCGACAACCTTGCGGATACCTACGACGGCGTGTGGTCTTTCGACGGCATGAGCTGCGTTTTGAAGCGGAAGGTGACGACAAACCGGGGCGTTCAGATCGCTTACGGTCTGAATCTGCTGGACGTGACGCAGGAAAAGAACATCGAGGACATCTACACTCACGTGTATCCCTATTGGATGAACGCCGAGAAAGGCAAGTATTACGATCTCGCACCCATCCAAGCGTCCACGATCACCGGCTACCGCAAAATCTACCCGCTGGACTTGACCAGCTACTACGAGAAGGCCCCATCCGACGCCAGTATGAAAAAGACGGCGCAGGAATTTATCGCGAAAAACGAGATCGGCAAAATCGAAGTCAGCCTGACGGTCAGCTATGTGCAGCTGGAAAAGTGTGTGGAGTACACCGGCTCCGGCCAGAGCAAGATCATCCTGCGGGGGGATACGGTAGAAGTTCGCTACCTGCGCCTCGGCGTCAGCGCCTTGGCCCGTGTCACCAAAACGGATTACAACGTTCTGCTGGATCGGTACGACTCCATCCAAGTGGGCAATGTCAAAGAAAAGCTCGCCCGCACCACGGTGCGCGAGCGCAGCCGCGTGACTACAACCAACGACCGCGCCGTGGATGCAAGCCGCGTCGCCACCAACTACATTGCCGAAAAAGCAGATGGAGACATCAATTTCGGCGTCGGCGATTACTCGTACATCATCAACCGGGATGGGCTGGAGTTCAGAGGCATCCAGAATCAAGACGAAATAAAAAACTGGGATGGTTACACTTCTTTTGGGCAATGGACTATTTCCGTTGATTTGTCTGGATACTCTGCGGTTTTGTTGACATTTGAAAGCAATAAGGGTTCCACATGGCTTGCTTCTGGTGGTGGTGCAGGAGCGACCACTATGATTGTTCCCGTTAATGGTAAGACTTATAGCATGATGTACGCATGGAATACTGTACATCGGCGCGATGTTACTGTATGGCCGGATAAAATTGTTTTTGGTGCCGGATATGAGCGCACATCGAAATACATAATGATCACAGCAACGGGCAGCACCTTTTTCAGCTTGCAAAGCCCCGGCACGGACGGCTGGGAACAAAATCCATATGTGTGTATCCCACGCCAATTGTTTGGCTTTATGTGAGGAGGAAAAATTCTTGAAAAAAGAAAATTATTTGTACCAATGCAAAATTCTTCCGAATGGCAGATTGTACGCGGGAGCGTGGACACACAAGAAAATTGTGCCCAAAAACCTACCGGATGATGAAGTCGTTTTTGAAGAGTTCCCGGAGTGCCGGAACGGCGGGGAGGATTACGTTTGGGACGGCCAGACGCTGACCTATGCGCCGCTGCCGGAACCGGAAAAGGAGGAAGACGATGCAACAGATCAAGATTGATTTCGACAACCCCGGCTTGCCGCAGCACCTTGATGCTATGGAAGGCGACGCGCAGAGCCGATTTTTTCAGGCGACGTTGTACCGCTCCGGCGCGGCCTACACGCCTCCGGCTAATGCGGTCTACAGCATCATGTACCGGGGTTTCGGTGAGCAGAATCAGGGCTGGTATGACACCATTGAGGACGACACGGGCAAGCGCAACGCTTGCGTTGCGTCCGGCAATGTCGTGACCTGCGAGATCGACCGGCACGCATTGATCGTGCCGGGCCATGTCAGCATCGTGCTGTGCATCACCAATGACCGGGGCTATATGCTCAAGAGCCGTCCCATCCTGACCGACGCCCGGAATGACAACTATGACGACACCGTAGAGGTCGAAAGCTATTTCCAAATCACGGGCAAAACCTCGGAGTGGTGGCTGCAAAACAAGAAGGAGGTCCAAGACCTTGTAAATATGGCAACGGCCGAGGCCACAAAAGCCGAAAACAGCGCGAATGCCTCGGCAGCCTCCGCCGCCGCTTCTGCTGGTTCCGCCGCCGAAGCCGCCCGGAGCCAGAGCGCCGCGGCGGGAAGTGCCACGGCAGCAGCCAACTCGGCCAGCGCGGCGGAAAAGTCCAAAACGGCGGCGGCGACGTCGGAGATCAACGCGGCCAGATACGAGGAAGCCGCCAAACAAGTGGTGACGCAGAACGCCAAAGGCTACGGCGGCGGGTACTCCCGCACTTTTACTCTGACGGCCCCGCAGACCGGGTGGGCGGTGCTGGAAGCTCCCATCGGTATTTACCGCTATTATGCCGACGTGGCCCTCGCGGACTGCACCGCCAAGTGGAACGCTTTTGCGGCTGTTTTGCCGGAGAGCGCTATGGCAGCTTTCGTGGCGCGGGTGGCGAATATCATCGAGACGAAGGATGGCAGCGTGCGTCTGTACGCGGTGAACGCGCCGGACGGCGATGTGAAGTTTACTCTCTCGGTGTTTGCGGTAGGTTCCCGCACCTATAGCCTGACGGTACCTGCCAATGGGTGGGTACAGGCAGAAAACACTGTGGGGGCCAACCAGTGGAAATGCGATTTGACGCTGGAAGACTCTTCTGTTGAAAAAGTACCAATGGGTATGGCCGCACTGGAAAACACCACCGAAGCGCTCTCCGCTCCGGGCCTGAGCGCAACGATGGAGACCTTTGACGGATACATCCGCGTTTATGCAAAGAAAAGGCCAGCGGTAGACATCAACATTGTGGTGATTTTGCTGGCAAAGAATGAGGTGAAATGAATGGCAATTGGTTCTATGACCACCAACAGCACGGTGGATATGATCGACAAGACCCTGAGCATTGAGAACGCACCGGCTGACGCAAAGGCTACCGGTGACGCGCTGGCTGGGAAACTTGGTCTGCACGACACCGCAGACGATTCCAACAAATTGGGCGGCTATGAACTTCGGCTTTCTGACCATCCGAATTCTATAAACGTTCTTGTTCAAACTGTCGATGAAGACGGCAGTACGCACATTGATACCAGGAGAGATAGTAGCGTCGGATTAACAGCCATCGTCGCCGCTGGCCCCAACTACGTCCGCTTTATAGATGGCACGCAAATCTGCTGGGGATATATCACTTTTGGGCAGATGAATCCCTCTTCGGCAACATTTAGTACGTTCACTTTTGCGGTGCCTTTTGCGAATACGGGTTATGCGATTATGTCGCTTCAAACTCATGATGTAGGCGGAACAAATTTTCTTGCGATAAACCTCGTCGATAAAACCACTACAGGTGCAACTGTGTCAGTATACAACAGCAAAAGCACTCCCAACGACGCTGGCGTTGGACACGATTGTATTGCCATCGGTCGCTGGAAGTAAGGAGGAGGACACATGGAAGAAATTGTTTTGGGCTGCACCCTCGCAAAGCCTGTGGCGACACAGGAAGAGTGCACCGCTTACGCCGCGATGGCACAGGCCGTGAACAACCACAATGCCGCCTGTGGGGATAGCGATACCCGGTGGATGATTGAGGACGGCGAGAGTTGCTACACGGTGGCCGCTGTGCCGCCCCCGACCGCTGAGGAGCTGGCCACGCAGGAAAAGTCAAAGGAAACCGCTGCCGCCGAAGCAAAGAAAAAGGCAGAGCTGGAAGCCGTGCCGGGGCGCATGGACGCGTTGGAAAAAGAAAACGAAATGCTGAAGCAGTGCTTGCTGGAAATGAGCGAGACTGTCTATGCGTAAAATTACACAAAAAATCGAAAGGTTGGTAATTATGATGGCTATGTTATGGGCACAGGAAATTATGTCTGCTGAGACTATGGAGGAGGCAAAGGCTCTGTATGAGCGCTGCCCCCGCTTGCTGAAGGAGAAGGTCAAGGCGATTCTTATCAAGAGCGGGTTTGAGGAAATCACACAGTAAGGAGGACGCTATGGCTGAAATCATGGATGTATCCCGCTGGCAGGGCCGCATCGACTGGGACGCGGTGAAGCGCAGCGGCAAAATCGACGGCGTGATGCTTAAAGCCGTGTCCACCAACAGCAAGCTGAGCAAGCGCAAGGATGGGTTGTACATTGACCCGATATTTGAGCGCAACTATGCCGAATGCAAGCGCGTTGGTCTGCCGGTTGGCGTATACTACTACACCTACGCCACCGATAAAGAGATGGCAGACGCAGAGCTTGCCTTGCTCAAGACTGCCTTGACCGGAAAGACCTTTGAGCTGCCCATCAGCGTGGACGTGGAGGACAACAAAATCAAGAAGCTGTCCGCACAGGCGCTGACCGACCTTGCCGCCTATGCGCTTGCTACGGTGGAGCGCTGGGGCTTTTATGCCTTGCTGTATGTCGGGCTAAATTTTGCGCAGACGGAGTTGTACATGGGTGGCGCGGCGCTGCGCAAGTACGATGTATGGCTGGCAAGGTATCCCAGAGACAAGAGCAAGACCAAGCCGGAGGACAAGCCCAAAACAAACTTTTCCTTTGGGATGTGGCAGTACACCAGCAAGGGCAAGATTCCCGGTGTGAGCGGCACCGTGGATCTGAGCCATGCTTACAAGGACTATGCGGGTATCATCAGCAAGAAGGGCCTGACCCGTCTCCGGGAGGGCAAATGACCGAAAAAGAAGCTTTACTGTGGGTGCTGGGCATCCTTGGCAGCCTGTGCGCCGCCGCCATCACGATCGACAAGGTGCTGGACATCATCCATAAGTACATCAAAAAGGCAAAAGCCCCTGACGATGCGCAGAACAAACGCATTGACGCCATTGAAAAGCGACTGGCTGCGGTAGAAACCGTGTCCACGCAGCACGCCGCGGCTCTTAGACGCGACATGACACGATTTGACGGCATCGATGAAGAAATGCGTCTTGTTCTTGTTGGCGTGCAGAACCTTCTGGATGCGCAACTGTCCGGCAACAACCGTGAAGGTATGCAAAAAAGCAAATCCGATATCAACAACTACCTGCTGAAAGGAGTAACAAATCATGGAAGCAATCCTTAACACCATTCTCACCCCGCTGCCCGCATGGCTGGCGCTTGTGCTTATCGTTGTGGGCGCTGTGTCGCTTGTGCTGGGGCTTATCCGTCTGGGCTACGGCGCGGCGGTTAAGGGCACTGTGCTCGACCTTATTGCAAGGGCGGAGCATGAGATTCAGGGCACCAAGAGAGGCGCAGAACGAAAGGCATGGTGCGTTAAGATGTTGCGTCACTATCTGGACAACAGCCGGTGGGGCAAGCTGATCTCGTGGGCGATCACCGAAGAGACCATGAGCAAGGCCGTTCAGTTTTTCTTTGACCGAGCACGAGCAGCCCTGCAAAAGCAGTAAGGAGGATACATACTATGATTATTACCGGTATGGCAGAATACGAAAGCGTGTGCAAAAACGCACTGGTCGAGTGGTACAACGCGCACCGCGAGACCAAAATCACCCTCGAAAACGTCTTTGTAGTCTGGGCTTGCAAGACGCTCCAAAACTACAAAGCACTACTGTCTACCACCGTGAGCGGTGACGGCATCTATGCCGAGTACACCTACAACGGCGATAAGCAGGAGCTGTACGAGGATGTGTACGGCAAGCTGACCAACCGCTGTATTACGCAGCAGTAAGGAGGTTATCATGGGCACTACATACGAGCATTTTGTTGATACCAACAAAATGTGCGCCGCACAAGAGCAATTTCGTGACATCACGAAAATGGTCTGCGCACGTTTTCTTGACCTCACGAAAACATACCATCTCGGCAACGTCCCCGTAATGGTGCGCAACGCCGGAGAGCTGCCGCAGCCTTTCTGGCTCGGTGCTGCCCGTGGCGGCGGCTCGCATAGTCTTTCCGCCAGCGTTGCAAGGGCTTAATGCAGAACAAATAAAAGCTGTGATAAAACGTGCGCCGCTTGGGAGGTATGACCGGAAAATCGCCCGGTTGCGGTACGTTGACCAGCTATGCCAAGTTGATATTGCAGCGCGTGTGCCGTATTGTCGGACATCAATCGGCAATAGGCTGAAAATTATTGATAAAATGCTGGATGTGTGAAAAAATCCCCTGCTTTGCCGAAGTTTTGCGTTCCACGCAAGGTACTTTGTAGGCGAAGCGGGGGATTTTTTGCTTTACAGAAGATTATAATGCTCAGCCAGCAAAAAGCGGACATACGCCGGGCACGCACGCTTTTCGCCGCACCAGTCCTGCACGGTCCGTAGCGGGACGCCCGCCCGCTTTGCAAAAGCGGTCTGCGACAGACCAGTTCGGGCCACCATCTCTCGCATAGACAAATGCGCCAGCTCCCAGATGAGGGACAGCCTCTCTTTCTCAACGTCCAGATCAACGCATCCGTCGGCATCATCCGAGGTGCTGAGGGTGACACTGTTGAGGAATACCTCGCGGGATGCAGCCGGGTCGGTTGCCATAATAAAGAGCTCAGCAGTAGTATACATAGTCTTCTCCTTTCAAATGCGGTCTTTTGCGGACACACTGATTTTGCGGATAAAGCCGTCCGGGAACTTTTCACCGCTCCAAAGAGAGCCGAGATTTCCGTCGCATCCGTTGTCGCGGGGATACTCATAGAAAGCGGTCATGCCGAAGCGGTCATTGGAACGGCGCAGCTTTACGATGCGGTCAGGAGCAAGCGCGATCTCTCTGGTGAGCTTGCCGCTTTCGTCCAGCGCGTCCTCGCACACCCACTGGAGTGCCGATATAAAATCGGCCATTGTGATGGTGGAGTGGGCAGCCCAGTCGTTAAAGATTCGGCTGTTACCTGCAAGGACGATTTTCTTTTTGACTTCAAAATTGTTCATATAATCCTCCTTTGTTCTTATTGTTCAGTAGTATCAAAACTCTTCTTCAGGAAGAAGACCAAGAGCATACGGCCAAGAATCGTTCCAAACAGGACGGCTGGTGCTTTTCCTGCAAGAGCTCTGGAGAGCAGTAAGAACGCTGTGCTCGGCGGAGTTTTCAATCGCCAGATACTCATCCAGCCCGGCTTTGCTCATCATGCCGTTTCTAAAAGCAGCGCGGCGCTCTTCACCTTCAGCACGCAAGGCGTTAAAAGCCTTTTTAACGAGATCAAAGCGATTCATTGGATTCTCTTCTTTTACGATATAATCATACTTGCCAGAAGAAATAATCTCCTTCACGCACTCAGCCTTGCGAAGATCGCGCCGTGCGACTTCCCAAGCAAAATGCAGAGCCTGAGATAAAGAGATCTGATAAACGCCGCCAACATAGTTTGCGCGCATCATGTGCCAAGCATCGTTCATGATTTTCTTCAGATCGTATTTCATTTTTATTTCCTCCGTTTGATTCATTTCTTTCACTGTCTTTATTATACACGCATTGCGTGCAATTTTCAAGACTTTTTTGAAAATTTTATACGCGCTGCGTGCAAACAAAGGTGCTCTAATTATACTTATCCGTTTTTGCGCGGCATAAAACCCCCGGTGTTCCGTTTGGAGCATCGGGGGTTTTGTTGTTTATGCGCAAAACTCTTTTTGCATTGCTGCGCCCATTGTCTGCATGAGGATCGGGTTTTGATTTAAGGTGTCGTTCAGCACCTTCATAACGACTGCCCGCTTTTCTTCATTGGAAAGGTTCTCGAACTCATCACCAAACATCTTTTTGCAAACCAGAAGTGCGCCCTTCAGAAAGTCCATCGTTTCCATTTTTTTATTTCCTCCATTGTTTTGTTTCCCTTGCTGTGATTATAGTATAGCACTGTTTACAGTGTATGTAAATTGACGTTTTCGACAATGTTTATAGTGCCATCTTGTGCACATTTGGCATTATAAACAGTGCTGTTTTGTGCTATACTAAGGCAAATGAAACGGGAGGTATTTTTATGATTTCTGAAAAGAAAAAGGCATCCAATGCCAAATGGGACAAAGAAAATATGACAAGCTTGGCCTGTCGCGTAAAAAAGGACTACGCGGAAAAGTTTAAGGCAGCGTGCGCAGAGGCCGGGACGACCCCAAATGCCGTATTAAAGCAAGCAGTAGAAGAATTTTTGCAGACGCATACAAAATAACAGCTCAAACCCAAGCGCTCATGCGGATTTTTCCGTGTGGGCGCTTTTCTTTTTTGTCCTTCGTTGTGCGTTCGTTATGCCTTCGTTGTCTTTCGATTTTTTCCAATGCGATACACTTAGGCCACAAAAGCAAGGGAGGATTGCGATATGGGCATGTATGACGGTTGGTCACAGCCGAATCAGTACAACCGCCAGCCGTACAACGGATACGGCCAGATGCAGCAGCCGCAGGTGGCGCAAAACCCGTTTACCATGGTGCCGACCATCGCGGATGTAGACAAGGTGGTTGCTCAAGCAGGGGAGACCCGATGGATCATGGTGCAAAACGATGCGGTCATCGCGGTCAAAAAGGCCAATGCGGTGGGCTACGCGACCACGGAGTACTACCGGCTGTCTGAGTTCGACCCGGCGGCCATGCAGACACCGGCACCGGGCTGCAACTATGTGACCGAGCGGCAGATGGAGGAGCGGATCAACGCCGCGATCTCTCAGGTGATGAGTCAGATGCAGCCCGCCTCTGCCGCAAAATCTACTCGGACTAAGGAGGCATGACGATGAGTAACCCGCTGATGCAGTTCATGGGCGGCGGTGCGCCGTCCGGCCTTACCGGCCCTCTGGGCAACATGGCGCAGATTTTGCAGCAGTTCCAGCAGTTCCGGGCCTTTTTTAAGGGCGACCCGAAGCAACAGGTGGAGATGCTGCGGAAGTCCGGCAAGATGTCAGATGAGCAGTACCACCAGCTAGAATCGATGGCGAAGCAGATCATGCCCTTCATCAAGTAATCGAAAAATCGTGGCCACGATTTGAAATAATTTCACAATTCGCAAGAAAGGAAATCAACTATGGATAACATGTCTTTGAGCGATATCGCTGCCGTAATCCGTGGCAACGATAACGACGGCTGGGGACAGGGCGGCGCGTGGTGGATCATCATCCTCTTCCTGTTCGTCTTTATGGGCGGCGCAGAATCTACGGTCTCCAATCTGGCCGTGACCGTCACCAAGCTGTGAGGAGGTAACTGCCATGTGTTACGATGATCTGCGTGCACGCATGTGCAAGGAGCTTCATGATATCGAGGAGCGGGGGACGTTCTGCCGCTGTGATCTCGACGACGCCCACAAGCTGATCGAGAGCATCTGCGGCCTCGACGCCATGTCTGCCCCCACTGAAGAGCACCACAAGGCAGACAAGCACGAAGCCGCCCACGTTGAGCACGCCGCCCATCCGGCGCACCTCACCCTAGAGGACGCGAAGCGCTGGACGTCCAAAATGCAAAACGCCGACGGCACCACCGGCTCCCACTGGACGCCGGATCAGACCAGTGCCGTGATGTCTCAGCGCGGCTTCTCCTACGACAAGGCAGATTTCTACGCCGCCATGAATATGATGTTTTCCGATTACTGCATGGTTGCCAAGTCCTACGGCATCGATACCGCGAACTTTTACGCAGACCTCGCCGCCGCCTTTCTGACGGACAAGGACGCCGTGCCCGGTAAGATCGTGGAGTACTGGGAGACTATCGCGAGCAGCTGAAGTGCTCTGACTACTTTTTGACTACTTTTCGCACGTCAAAAGCTGAGACTATACGTTAGTATCTGTTAGTATCTGCAACTCAAAATCAATGCAAAAAAGCGCATGACTGCTAAAAATTCAGCAATCATGCGCTTTTTCCTATAGTTGCGCCAGCAGGAGTCGAACCT
>OLYB01000496.1_pt1 | contig 37684 bp, 45 predicted proteins | sample 1674481 | NCBI WGS metagenome assembly OLYB01 (sample SAMEA103958167, study PRJEB25191) | human gut metagenome
GTATTTTGTTCCTGTTCTTTTTCCCTAATGTTTTATGGTATCAATTTTTTGCGTCTGGCTTCCGGCAGCTTTTTGTATTTGGTATCAAAAGATCGTTCTGCAGGGTGTGCCAGGAATGATAATTCGGTATCATTTCATCATGCCATGTTTACCCATCAATGCCGCAACTCCGAAAAGTACGGTATCAATTTCTTTCCCTATAGTTCTTATTGGGTTAGACAACAAGACGCATTAAAATGTATTCTCAAAGTGAGAATGTATTTTAATTTGCGTCATGTTTCCGCTTCTGCAATGCTTACTAAAGTGGAGTTACCTAAAAGGTAGTGGAACTTTACTAAGGATTGCAGAAGGGATAAAGAAACATACCTTAGAAGGGTGGGTGGGTTTACCGATAGCAAAACTATTGGAGCGTAACAAAGTGAAGCGATTAAGCCTTTTTGTTTTTTTTTGGCGTTTGAAAAAAAAACTCCCCCCCCAATGAGGGGGGAAGGAACCTTTAAGCAACCTTTGTATTTTTCTCTTCTTCAACTTCTTCCACATCTAGCCTTATATTTAGATGCTGGGCTATGAATTTACTACCTTTAATAGCATCTGCCAATACAGTAAATAAAAATTTAGGTTCTTCTTTTATTGCTTTGCACCATGATTTTAAATAAGCCGCATTTTCTTCTCTGACGGTTACAGAAATACCCAAATATACACCAGACAAAGCCGATATTAATTCTGCTACAAGTTCTTCACGCCCATAATTGAATTTATCATTTTCATAAAATCCTTTTCGATTTAGTCTATTTTTAACACCTGTACTATGTCCCATTTCATGTAATTCTGTACCATAAAAACTTTCTCCGTCCTTAAATTGGCTCTTTAAAGGTAAAGTAATGCTATCATTTGATATTGAATAAAACGCACTATCACTAGAAACAGTTTGAATAGGACATACCCAATTTTGATTCTTATTCATTTCATCAAGTATTGGATTTACATACATTTCTTTCTCTTCTTGTGGCTGTTCCTCTCCTGAAAATCTAGCCTTTAATATATCCCATCTATTGGGATATTTTTCCGCAAAGTTTGTTTGGTCTAAATTAAAAACTTGGAAATATTTTGTATAAGCTGCTAAACGGTATTCTTTTTGTTCTTCTTCTGATAATTTGTTATATTCATCATATGAAATTTTTTCATTTGTCTGACGATGATAAGCACAAAATAATGTATAATAAACAGGAAAAGCAACAGCACCTTTTAGAACATTAATACCTTCGTTTCGTGCTTGATTGAATGTCAAAAAAACAGGAGTTTGATAATTATATTTTTCAAACAAAAAATAAAGTAAAAAAGCGTTTCCACCACTATAAGTACGACCTGTTAAATTTTGTGGTAAAAAGTTCTGTTTAGAGTTGACTTTAGAGAACCAAGGTTTTTGCCAATTCATAGACAAGCTTTCAATTTTTTCAACCATAAGGTTTACAAACTTCTCTGCATTTTTATCAAAAGTAGATTTCATAATTTTGTTTGCTGTTCTTTATACTGGCAGCCAAACCAGCTTTAAAAGTTTATTTATCTCTTTATTTTCAATACTCAAAGATAGTAATTTTCTATAAATGTCGCAAATAATAAGACAATTATTTTTGTTAAAAATAGTTTATAATTGGCTGATTTTTAACGTATTATCTTTTCCCTAAAGTTTTATATATTTTGGGTGAGAGATAAGGTTTTATAAACGGAATATTCCCTTTAGGGAACATGAAGTCTATAAAACCGAATATCCAATGCCTTGCTTTTGTAGGTGCTTCATAGAAGCGGTGAAAAAAGCAAAGCATTGGATATACCTTAGAAGGGTGGGTGGGAAAATGCGTTAGGGATTGCAGCGGAAAGCCCACAGCGTAGCGAGGACTTGCAGCGAAAAGCCCGACCTGAAAGGTAACGCCCTATTTATTTCTTCTATTCATCAATCTTACTTTTTCATAACGTAAATACCTATACAAAGTAGCCTTACTTCCAATGTGTAAAATTCTACATATTTCATCTATAGAATAATCCCGATTTTCATATAAACGCTTTGCTGCTATAGCTTTTCTCTTTGCATCTTCCGATAACCCTATAGGTCGTCCCGTAAGTTTCCCTCGTTCTTTTGCAGCTTGTAATCCAGCCCTAGTTCGTTCTACTATTATTTCACGTTCATATTCAGCCAATGAAGCAAAAATTCCAAATTGACATCTTCCTAAAGCACTATTAGTATCAATACCATCAACTATGCTTTTGAATGCAATTTTTCTTTTCTGCAAACAATCAACTATATAAACTAAATCTTTCAAAGAACGTCCTAATCTATCTAGCTTCCAGATAACAAAAGTATCACCTTCTCGCAAATATGCAAGGGCTTTATCTAATTCGGGTCTATCCTTTACTCCTGATACTTTTTCCTCAAATATAAGTTTGCATCCGGCTTCTTTTAAAGCATCTAGCTGCAAATCTAAATTCTGTTCCCTCGTTGAAACACGAGCGTAGCCTATTATCTCCATTTTATTTAAATCCAAGTTTCATAAATTCAACTATTCGCGAAACTATTTTAAACTAGGGCTTTTTCCCCTGTTATTACCTCTAGTACTATTATAAATCAAAAGTACAGAAAAAGGGTCGATTAATGAAACTTTTAAATTTAAGAATATGAGTTATTCACAATTTATCATGGCTGTATTTGCCATTTATGTAGTTTACTACGCTGCAAACATCCTGTATGATGCTTTCCTAAAGCAAAGCAAAACCAATACAGGTGGAGAAGAAGAAATTATTTCAATAGGAGAGGAAGAAGAAATACCTCACAAAGTTGTAGATGAAGATTTTGAAACAGGCTCATACGAAAAAGAAGATGAAAAAAAAGAATCTGAACAGAATTATGTATCTGTAAATGAATCTATTGAAATGGAAGTTGAAACACAAGGTATTCCAATGGAACAACTTCTTGCTAAAGGAAAAAGCATGTTTTCACACGTAAATTTTAACAAATAAACAACTAATTTTTATTCAAATGAATAAGTTTTTTTCAAAAATTGCTCAAAGAGCATTCGCTTTAGCCATTAGCATAATGGTAGTAACTAACACTTTTGCACAAGGTGCTGCGGGAATTGATGCAGCTAGTTCTGAACTTGCAACCTACATGGACCCCCTAGGAAACATGATGATGATACTAGGAGGTCTAGTAGGATTAGTTGGAGCAGTGCGAGTTTATTTAAAATGGAACTCTGGTGACCAAGATGTACAAAAGGCTGTTATGGGCTGGATGGGGTCATGTATCTTTCTGGTTGTATCAGGTGTTGTCGTAAAAGCATTCTTCGGAATCTAATATGTCGAAAGAGTATCCAAGTTACAATGTATATAAGGGGCTACAAAAGCCCCTTATTTTCAAAGGATTTAAAGGCAAGTTCATATATATCGGTGGAGCTTGTATTATTAGTGCTTTACTTTTATGTGCTATTGTTTCTACTCTGGCTTCTTTTATGTGGGGAGGTATAACTCTTGTAATAGTTATGTTTGGAGGGTTAGGAATAACATCGCAATTACAAAGAAAAGGGCTTCACAGGAAAGATAAACGAAAAGGCATATATATAGTATCACGCACTTTTATAAGAGATAGAAAAAAATAAAGCTTATGAAAAAGAAAAGTGAATTTGAAGCTCCTTATATTGGTATTGAAACAATAGACAATACTCCAATATTCTATAACCGAAGGGGCGACTATTCTGTTATCATTAAATGTGAAAATCCTATAATACAGTATTCAGCAGATATGGATGCTTACTATGATTTTCACCACTTATTTACTAATATCCTCAAAGTATTAGGAACTGGATATACAATACAAAAACAGGATATTCTATGTAAAAAATCATTTTTACCACCCCAGAATAGGAAGAACGACTATTTATCAAATCGTTATTTTGAACATTTTAAAGGACGAATATATACTGATATTTCTACTTATCTTGTTATTACAGGAGAAGTAGAAAGGTCTAAATTCTTTTCTTTTGACCCTCGAAGGTTTGATACTTTTATTAGAAACATCACAAAAGTATTAGGACTATTCGCTAACAGAGGAATAAGAGCTAAACTATTAAATGAAAATGAAATAGAAATATATATAAAAAGATTTCTATCTATCAATTTCAATCAGCAAACAGTAAGCCTAAAAAATATCAAAGCAAGAGAAGAAAATCTTATAATTGGAGAAAAAAACGTACAGTGCATTTCTCTTGTAGATATTGACGAAGTTAATTTTCCTTCTGTTATAAAACCATATAAAGAGGTCAATATTGGGCTAAGGTTTCCTGTTGACTTACTCTCTTTTTTGCATGATACACCAAGTATAGACACAATTATCTATAATCAAGTAATAAATATTCCAGACCAACGAAACGAAGCAAACAAATTAGAAGGCAAAAAGAAAAAACATAAAGGAATGCCTGACCCTGCAAATGATTTATGTGTAGAAGACATAGAACGAGTGCAGTCGGATATTGCCAGAGAAGGGCAAATGCTTGTATATGCACATTATAATATCATTCTTGCTGGTCTTGATGATATTAGTAAGGCTATCAACTATGTTGAAACATCTCTTTTTGATTGTGGCATTATTATTAATAAACAATGCTTCAACCAATTAGAATTATTCGAATGTGCACTGCCAGGAAACGCAATCAACCTAAACAGTTATGACAAATTTCTAACAACTTCCGATGCTGCAATTTGTCTTTTATTTAAGGAAAAATTACAAGTAACAGAAAACAGCCCTTTTCTTACCTATTTTACTGACAGACAAGGATTGCCTGTTGGAATAGATATGTCCGGGAAAGAAGGTGAGAAAAAATATACAAATAACTCCAACTTCTTTGTTTTAGGTCCAAGTGGTTCTGGTAAGTCTTTCTATGTCAACTCCAAAGTAAGACAATGGGTTTTAGATAACACTGATATTGTATTGGTAGATACAGGGCATAGTTATTCAGGAATGTGCGAATACTATCATGGCAAATACATTACTTATTCTGAAAGCAAGCCTATATCTATGAATCCTTTCCGAATTACTGAAGAAGAGTATAATGTAGAAAAGAAAAACTTTCTTAAATCATTAATTTTCCTGATATGGAAAGGTGCAAATGGTGAGGTCAAAAAGCAAGAAGAAGAAATTATGGATATTACCATAGAAAAATACTATTCTTTCTACTTTCATCCCTTTAATGGTTATTCAGATGCGGAGAAAGAAGCCATACGTGAAAATTTACTACTCGAATTTCAAGTCAATGAAGAAGAATTTGAAAACGAAAGGGAAAAAGAAGAACGCAAGATACTTTCCGAAAAAATAGAGAAATTACAGCAACTAGTAGAAAAAGGAGAAGGCGGAGAAAAAACCAACGCAGAAAAAGCGATACAAAACATTCTCATCGAAAAAGGCTTTACACGCCAAGAGCTTGATAATCCTGAAACTAGATTACTTTCTATAATAGAAAGACGAATCCAGAAGAAGGAAGATATATTGAAAGAAATAAAAGTTGAAAGCTTATCTTTTAACTCTTTCTACGAATTTTCCCTACGCATTATACCTATCATTTGCAAAGAGAACAAAATTGATTTTGATATTACTAACTATAAGTTTCTATTAAAAAAATTCTATAAAGGAGGACAGTTAGAAAAAACTCTTAATGAGGATTTTGACACTTCCCTTTTTGAAGAACCCTTTATAGTTTTTGAAATTGATGCAATTAAAGATGACCCTGAATTATTTCCAATAGTAACCTTAATTATTATGGACGTTTTTATTCAAAAAATGAGATTAAAAAAGAACAGAAAGGCATTAATAATTGAAGAAGCATGGAAAGCCATAGCTAGCCCTATGATGGCTGGCTATATACTCTATTTGTATAAAACAGTTCGTAAATTTTGGGGTATGGCAATGGTTGTTACTCAAGAACTGGAGGACATAATTAGTAATCCTGTAGTCAAAAACTCTATAATCAGCAACTCCGATATTATATGCCTATTAGACCAAAGTAAATTTATAGACAAATATCAAGAAATAGCAAATCTTTTATCCCTAACGGAAGTAAATCAAAAGCAAATATTTACCATAAATCAACTTCCCAATAAAGAAAACCGTAATCGGTTTAATGAAGTATTTATAAAAAGAGGAAATTATGGAAATGTATTTGGAGTAGAGGTTTCTCTACACGAATATTTCACATTTACTACAGAACGAATTGAAAAAGATGCTGTTGGATATTATCATATCATTTATGGTAGTTTCCAAACAGGATTGGATAATTTTATAATAGACCTAAAATCTTCCAAATTAAAAAATATGGATTGGGTTTTACAAGTCAATAAGGTACTAGGGTATCACTCCGATGATGGAAGCCTAAAAGATATACTTAACATCATAGGGGAACAACCATTATATAAGTATATCCTAGATAAATACAAATGGATTACAAACCGTTAAAGATAATATCATGAAGAAAATCCTATTTATTTTAGTGGTAGCATCTACTTTAACCCAAGTTGCATATTCGCAAAAGGCAGTCTTGGATATAACCTGTATGGAAACACTTATAGCTAATCATAAGGTGCAACATACTTCTTTCTCTAAAGTGAAAGAGAATGAAGCTCAAATAAGCCTTATACAAAAAAAAATCAGTGAAAAAATGGTTCAGATTGAATTTTTCCAAAGCAAATTTTATAATAGCCTAAAATCTGTAGAAGCCATCATAAAAACAGGAAAAGATATTATCTACTGTACTGATATTGCAGCAGATATTGGTAAATATCAAAAACAAATGGTTGAACTTGCTGTAGGTGACCCGGCTTTATTATTGGTGTCAGCAAAAACAGAGCTAGAATTAGTTAATCGCACTGCGGATTTGACACAATACATTTATCAGGTCGCCATTGTCGGGACAGATGTAAACCTTATGGATAATAAGCAAAGAATAGACTTGCTTAAGTATGTTATTAATGAACTAAGAAACATGAGAGGTATAGCATACGCTGTATGCCGACAGATGAAAACAGCAAAAAGAAATGGAGTATTACAAACATTAGCTCCGGGGGTATTTAAATACAAAGATAATCGTTCAAAATTAGTTGATGATTTATTACAGAATTATAAAGTAAAACCTAAAAGATAATATGAAAAGAGTGCTTTTATTTTTTTCCCTCATGTTGATTATTGGTACTTCTAATATCTATTCCCAAATGCCTGTAAAGGATAAAGGGAAATGGAGCGTACTTAATAATATGGAATTTATGGATAGAGTACGACTACAACCAGAATGGTATCATTACTGGATATGGTATAAAAAGGTTTTGGGTATTAAAATTCCTTTGCCGGGCTTAGGGTTACACGACAAATACGGGAAGGAAGATAGACGTAATTTCCAGTTACAAGAAATTCCCATGATGGCAGCCGTAGAGTACAATAAATCAGAAACAGAAAAAGAAGGGTATAATGTTGATACCATATATAGACAGGAACTCTTCAAATTTGGAGATAAAGAAATTGATTATCAATATACTTTAACTAAAAATCGTAGAAATGATATTCTTAATGATATAAATAAAAAACTTGTCGAATATTCTTCTAATGGCGGTAATAAAGAACATGTTGAAGTTATAACTGATGAAGTTACTAGAATAAAAAAGAACATAGATATAATCCATGATTCACATATGAGTAACTCTAAAAAAAGGGAAGCCTATTTAGATTTTGATAAAGAACTAATAGAGGTTCTTTCATTAATAACAAGATTGAATAATATAAATAAAACAATAATGAGCCATGAATGAGTTAATAGATAAATTCTTATTTGAATTATTTGATGGACTAAGAGATAAAACAACTGTTCTATTCGGAGAATTTATTGCGGATGCACAAGCATTGGCAGCAATCTTTATGTTGTTATATTTTGGAGTAGAAAGCTTCAAAATGATGAGTGGAGATAAAAAATTAGAGATTATCCCGTTATTGCGTCCATTCGCACTGGGATTGGTTCTTATGTTCTGGATTCCCTTTATTAATCTAATCAGTTATCCCGGAGAGTTATTAACAGCACGAAGCAAGGCTATGTTTACGAATCAGATAGAAGAAGTAGAATTACTTTCTCGTAATAGATATGCACTCATTGATAGCGTAGCAGTAGAGTTATTACATACTTCATTAGAAGTTGAAAGAGCCGAAAATGAAGTTAAGGATAAGAAATGGTATGATTTTAGTATAGACTTCTCAGCTATTGGAGACAAGATAGCTGGATTATATGTATATGTAGTCGCTAAGGTTAAAATGATAATGTTTAATATCATTGAATTTATTGTCGTTACTTTTTGGCAAGTATGTACCTATTTTGTCTTTTTCCTACAAATCATATTCACAGGAATATTAGTTATTCTTGGTCCACTAGCTTTTGCATTCTCTGTTTTACCTGCATTTCGGGATGCTTATATACAATGGATAGCTCGTTTTGTCAGTGTTAGTTTATATTCATGTATTGCATATATAGTATTATCAATTTCTTTAGTAGTAATGCAATATGGGATAGAAAGAGAAATTGAAATTTTAGAATATGCGCTTAGAAATGAAGCTGCATTTGTCATGTATGTCGGAATGACCTCTGGAGGTGTCAATAGCTTCCTTCTTACAGCATTACTTGGAGCATTTGCCATGCTTACAATACCTTTTGTTTCTACATGGATTGTAAGTACAACTGGAGTAGGGCAAGCAGTAGGAGGCATGGTTGGAGGAGCAGCCATCGCAACCAAAGCTGTAGCAGCTCCGGCTACAGGTGGAGCCAGTGCAGCTATGTAAAAAGATTCATTAAATTTTAAATTCACATAATCATGATTATCAAAAATTTAGAAAATAAAATCAAATTAGCCGGAATTTTATCCATTGGCTGTTTTGCAACTAGTATAGTTATTTCAGGTATGGTACTAGCCTTTTGTTTCTCTTTAGTAAAAGCTGAAAGAAAAAAAATATATGTTTTGGATAATGATGTCCCTGTACTAGTGAAACAAACTGGTACAGAAGTCAACTTGGAAGTCGAATGTAAGAGCCACATAAATCTATTCCACACTTTATTTTTCACATTACCACCAGACGATGAATTTATAAAATACAACATGGAAAAAGCCATGTATCTAATTGATGATAGCGGATTAAAACAATATAATAATTTAAAAGAAAAAGGATATTTCAACACCATATTAGCGAGTTCTGCAACAGTAACAATTATGACAGATAGTATCAAGGTGGACATGAACAACCTATCTTTTGAGTACTATGGCATCCAACGTATAGAGCGAGAAACCTCTATTCTAAAAAGGCAACTTGTAACTACAGGGAAATTAAGACAAATTCCACGCACTGAAAATAATCCTCATGGACTTATTATCACAGATTGGAAAACGATACTCAACAAAGACCTAGATTATAAAGTAAAAAAGAATTTCTAATGAAACTGTTTAAACATAAAAAGAATGATAGAAAAGAAAGTATCAAGACTAAAGCCGAGCAAGCTACAGTTGTTCTTCTTACTAAAATATTTCAAAAGTTCGGAGTTAATAACGCTTGTGAACGCTTATTGGCGTGGGCTGATATACACCGTAAAGCTATGTTTGGAATTACGATTTCATTCCTTTCTTTCGTCACAATTCTATCATTAGTAATGCGTCCAGAAAGAAAGCCAATGCAAGTTTTCAACGAAGAAAAAAGCAAAGTACAAATTAACATTGATAGTACCCTACAAAAAAAACAAGTAGGAGTTCACGACTTGTTAGAAGTGATTAAAATGCAAAATGAAATTAATGAGCTAAGAAAAAATGGGAAATTAACTCCAGAAGACACTATACGAATAAAAAATTTATACAATAAATTAAATAAATAGCGTATGAAACAGATTGATATTAAAAAGCCTAAGTACATCATTCCGATACTCATCCTACCTTTTATTCTAGGGATAGGATGGCTAGTTAAGGATATGATAAACTCTGCCCCAGCAGAAGAAACTACATTAGTAGAAACGGAAGAATTAAATCTTGATATTCCTGATGCTAATTTAGAAAAAAGAGAGATAAAAAGTAAATTTGAATCACTCAAAGGAGCTTTCAATAAATCTTCTGATTATTCATCAATACAAACCATAGATAAAGAAGAAGAAGTTAGCGAAATTGAAAGTTCTGGTTCTCTTTACTCCAATGATGAAATAAGGCAAATTGACAGTTTAAATCAAGCTTCTAGAATCCGAGAAAAGGAATTGGAACAACAAATAAAAGGATTTCCTACTATAGATGAATCAAGTCAAACAGAAACTAGGAAAGCTCCTGAAAAATTCAAGATGCAAGAAGAAATGGAGCTTTTTAAAATGCAAATGGCTTATATAGATTCATTGCAAAATCCACGTCCTAGAACACCTCAAAAAAAACAAGATGAAAAGCCAAAAGAAAAGGCTATAGAAGTTGTAAAAGCGAAAAATCCCGCAGAAGTATATTTTAATACTGTAGGGAAAGAACAAAAAACTTCACTAATCACAGCTATATTAGATGAAACTTTAAAAGTAACAGATGGTAGCCGAGTACGCATACGGCTTCTAGATGATATAATGATTAATGACGCTCTTTTAACTAAAGGCACTTACCTATATGGGAATGCATCTGGCTTTAAAGCTCAAAGAGTACACATTAATATTTCCTCTATAATGGTTGATGGCAGACAAATGAAAGTAGATTTATCTGTATATGATAATGACGGACAAGAAGGTTTCTTTGTTCCTTCATCAGCTTTTAGAGATTTGAGTAAAGATGTTGGAGCGCAAATAGGAAGCCAAACTATACAAATGAACAGCCAATCAGAAGGAGTAGAACAATTCGCTTTAGGTGCTTTACAAGATGCTTACCGTAGTACAACCCAAGCTCTTTCCAAAAACATCAAAAAAAACAAAGCCAAATTAAAATATAACACACAAGTTTTTTTAGTAAATAACAAAGATAAAGAACAATAATATGAGAAAGATTTTTATTGCATTATGCACAATGGTTTCTGTTATTACAGGAAATGCACAGAACACCCCTATTGGAGAAAACATCGAGCTTGCAGGTGAAAACCCAGAAGAACTAAAGGTTATATATGTCAACAAAGATGTTTCAACGCATTTTATAGCTATGGAAGATATAAAATATGTTGATATATCAGTCAATGATATTGTTGGCGATATTCCTACTGGTAACTCTCTTAGAATAAAGCCCACAAAAGAAGGAGCTAGTGGAGTTATCACCATTGTTACAGAAAGATTTTTCGTACAATATATGCTAGTATATAGTAGCGATTTAGCAAAAGCATACACTCGCTTTAATATCCCTTATGCTGATTTACGTAGCTATATGAATCCAGAAGTGAACTTAACCAAAGCACAAATGTATGATTACGCACATAGAATGTTTATTTCAAAAAATAAATTCTATGATGTTTCCAGTAAAAGTAACCTAATGAAAATTGTACTAAACAATATCTACACATTAGATAAGTATTTCTTTATTGATATTTCTATGATTAATAAAACAAAAATACGATATGATATAGACCAAATACGCTTCAAAATAGAAGATAAAAAACAAACAAAGGCTACTAATTTTCAATCTATAGAAATACTTCCATTGATGCAAGTTAATAAGAATCTTGTTTTCAAGAAGAACTATCGAAATATTTTTGTCTTTGAAAAATTTACTTTCCCAGACGAAAAAGTTCTTACCATAGAAATATCTGAAAAACAGATTTCAGGACGTACTATAACATTAAGAATTGATTATGCAGACATTCTTCATGCAGATGCTTTTACCGAATAAATAAAAACAGGAATTAATATGGAAACGAACTCAAATCCAAAGCCAAAGACGGAGGACTTCACATATAAGCAGGGACAGTACAGCCCACGGAAAAGGAAAGACACCACGCCGAAAGTAAACCCGCAGCTTGCGGTAGAACTGGTATATCAAGAATTGAAACGTGTCGAAGCCTATACAAAGCGCATAGAAAATGCTATGGAAAAAGGCAGCCAACTTGAGATGTCTATAGAAGAACTAATAAAAACATTAAAAGAAGAATCCAAGAAGCGAGAAGAATATTACATTTTAAAGCGAGGTATTTTGTTAACACAGATACTCCTTCTCGGTTTTTTAATTTTAATTGCTATATATAAATTCTGGTTTTAATAATTAAAAATAAAACATATGAATATTCTCAATGAGAAAAAAGAAGTAACTCCAATTATAACCCCAAGTCTTGGTTATAAATTACGTTCCATTAACTGGAACGAGGATTTCTATTTTGACAACCCCATTGATAAAAAGAAAATAAATAGTATTCCCAAAGCCATAGAAATATCCAAAGATATATTTCTTGCTATTGAGAAGAGTGGAATGCAGTATAGAGAAACTTATAAATGGGATGAATATTTATACTTCAAAATGACAGCGGAAAATATTTTTGCAGCAACCATATACTATTACTGCAAACACTATCCTAAAGAATATTGTAATCTTGCTTACATCATAGCAACCGTATGTAATCCTGATATAAGTATTTTGTCAGAAATGCTAAAGCGTGATAGGGAAACTGAAATATTTATAAGAGGATTGAATGAGTGTCATACCTTAAATGTTGGTTCGGAATTCACTGGAATCAAAAATGAATTAACCACATATTTAGGAAGGCTATATACTAAAGAATTCTTCTATTTGTTCACAGAAGGAAAATATTCCCCTAATACATCCCAATTTATCCTACTTCACTATTTCGATAATGTAATATGGCAAGTGGAACAATTACAGAAAAATGGTTTTTTGTTCTTGGAATCGAATATAAAAAAAGAGAATGATGAAGAATCCTTATATGATAGTTATGATGATGGCATTCCTATAAAATTTCTAATAAACAAAGGGCGTCTTGATTTTTCGAAAATCATGTATGAATCCACAGAAAAAAATGAAACTAACAATATTAAATAATAACACAATGAAGAAAATTATATTTCTTATTATGATTTCATTTATTTCCCTAAAGTCAATGGCTGGTGATGGTGATAAGTTTTTTAATATTTCAGGAGGTTGGCAATGGAAAAATACCGTCAATGCAGTTGTAGGGCTGGAGTTTGAAGGTAAATATCACAATGCTTATGAACTATATATTGATTTAGCTACAGCATATGATAAATGCCCGGTATGTAATAAGGTATGCTCTGATAGTTTCTGGAGCTATAAAACATTCGGCATAGGTGCAGCATATAAACCTACAATCTCACGAGGCAAAAACAGTAATTTAAGATGGAGGTTTGGAGCAGATTTAGGAGCTAACAGAAAAGGGTTTCAGGCTTCCATTGATATAGGTTTAGAATATAGCTATTCATTTAGAAATGGAATGCAAGTCTTTGTAATGCAAAAAAATGATTTTGTATTTTGGACACGTGACCATTTCCGAAATGGATTATTAGTAGGTGTCAAATTTCCAATAAATAAATAAGTATGAAAAAAATATATATAATTCTATTATCCATTATAGGGGTAATATCATCATGTACAAAACACGAAGATATTATAGACACATCATTACAGCCGGGTAGTATCTTATGTAGTGATGGAAGTATAGTGCATCCCTCGCTTTTTTCACCTAGTGAAAAAGAAGCCATTGGAGTTGTATTTTGGTGTAATGATGGGAATAATCCAAATATAAAAGAAACCGCTTATGCCGTTTCATTAGAAGATTTAGAAGAAAATCCTTTAATAGACACAGACGAGGATATAGCTAATGTTTCGGAAGATGAAAACAGCTTTGATGGAGCAGCTAATACTGCCGCAATAATGAACTTTGCTATAAAGGATAGCTTAGCTTATCCAGCAGCTCAAAAAGCTATAGAATATGCGCCAAAAGGTGTTACAGGTTGGTTTATTGGCTCTATCGCACAAAACAAAGCAATCTCTAATAATCTTGAAAAGGTATATTCTTCTTTCTCAATCATTGGAGGAACGCACTTTGATGGTTGGTACTGGAGTTCTACAGAAGATGGAGCAGGAAAAGATACTCCTAAAGTGTTTGCACTAATTTCTTCATTAACAAAAGGAAGAGCAACCAGTACAAGCAAAAGAAATTCATTTAAAATCAGACCTATTATAGCAATAAGATAATCATGAAAAAGAAAATAATTATACTAGCAGCCTTCGTTATTACATTTTTTACCGCATGTACTTCAACGCATATGATAACTTTCAGTAACGCTGAACTAAGCGACAAAGAAAAAGACATGATAGAAAATAATAGCAACTATTCAACCGCTTCAATAGTTGGTGGAAGTGCAAAATTAGTTAAGGAAGAAAGAGATAAAGCTATCCAAGAAAAGATAGAAGCTAGAAGAAATAAACTAAAAGCTATTGATGGCTTATCAATCTCCAGCTATAAGGATAAAAATGGGAAAGAACAGTTTAAAGCAACAGCTCAAAGTGAAATCTTATTCAAATTTGATTCATATGAATTAAATGAAGAAGCTCAAAAAATGCTTTCTAACCTATGTAATATCATTACTGAAATACCCAATACTAAGATTAAAATAATTGGGCATACAGACAATATAGGAGAAAAACAATACAATATCATACTTTCTAAAAATAGAGCAGCAGCAGTAGGGAATTACCTTAGAACCGCTGGCATAGAAACAAACAACATAACAGAAGACGGGAAAGGATATAGCGAACCCATTGCAGACAATACAAGTGAAGCTGGGCGTGCTAAAAATAGGAGAGTAGAAATATTTATCACAAATGATGAATATTAAAAAAAGAGATTTCTATTAACAAAGACCGGGAGATAAAACTCTCGGTCTTTGTTTTATAGTCTGAAAAGAAATTGATACCGTACTTTTCGGAGTTCCGGCACTGATGGGCAAACATAGCATGATGAAATGATACCGAATTATCATGCTCGATATGTTCTGAAGAACGCCTTTTTGATACCAAATACAAAAAGCTGCCGGAAGCCGGACACAAAAAATTGATGCCATAAAACATTAGGGAAAAAGAACAAAGAGAAAACACTATATATAAATAATATATGAATATATAATATATAAACCTATAAACATATAATATATGATTAATATACTCCACTTCCAGAAAGAGCAACACGAAGAATCTTCTTTTCCCTAAAGTTCTTTGTGTCGTTTCTCTCTATATCTGAATACAGAAAAACGGCTGCATCATAAAAGAAACGATACCGACACCATTCAGGAACTATCGCCCATCAGCAAAAGGATTGCATCTAATTGATACCTTTTCTGCCAGTACTGGAGAGAAACCGGGAAAGTATTTGATACCGTATTTTTCCCGGTTCTCCCGGACATGTACGAAAAAAGAACATTATTATGATACCAATACTTTAGGGAATAATAAAACTTCGGCAAGCTATAAGCCTAAAACCATTTTTAACAAAAATAATTGTCCTATTATTTGCGACATTTATAGAAAATTGCTATCTTTGAGTATTGAAAATAAAGAGATAAACAAACCTTTAAAGCTGGTTTGGCTGCCAGTATAAAGAACAGCAAACAAAATTATGAATATCTTAAGATTTCTTTTAAGGAGCTTTTTATGGGCTATGGGTGGAATTTTTGTATTAGCAATCTATGCGTATAGTGAACTAGTCTATTTGATTTTTATTTGCATTGCAATAGTAGGATTAACCATCTACTACAGAAAATCCATAATAAAAATGTACGCAGAAATCTTTAATGAGTTAGGAATCAATAAGTATGTTATACAAATTAAAAATCTAAAGAAATACAAAGAACCTATTTACAAACTAATCAATACAATAGGTCTATGATGATTGTTTTTTCTCTATCTTTGCTAAAGACATCAGCAAGATAGCTATATAAAATTAGAAAATAAATAGTTATGGAAACTAATCAAACATATCAAAATGAACTTGGTTCGGCTATGCTCCCATTTGTTATGAGAGAATTGGTTGATACAGTCATGAAAAGAAAAACGCTACCTTTAGAAGATGCGTTATACTATATATATTCTTCCAATTTGTACAAGGCATTATTGGACGAGAATACAAAACTATGGTATTCAAGTACATTATCACTTTATGAAGCATTAGAAAAAGAGAAAACAGAACAGAAGAAAGTACAAAAGGACAATCCAAAGATATTGCTTTTTCAAATGTTTTGTGCTGAAAATTACAGGGAAACTAAAAATATAAGTGCTAAAGAAACTCTTTTGCTGTTTTCCAATCATGGCGTTTTTGAATTTCTATATGAAAATTTTGAAATGCTGCACACACAAGATACAGAGTATATATTAGATACTATAATAACTTATATCAATAAAAAGGCATGAAACTATATCACGGCTCAACAGTTACCGTCAAATCCCCTAATATACAGAAAGGGCGTAAAGCTACTGACTTTGGAAAAGGATTCTATACGACAACTAATTTTGAACAGGCTAAGAAGTGGGCAATACTCAAAAGAAATCGGGAACATGGTAAAAAAGCGGTCGTTTCAGTTTATGAAGTCCCCGATAATATTCTTGATAGAGAGTTTTCAGTCCTTCGATTTGATGGGGCTACAAAAGAGTGGCTGGAGTTTGTAGTTAATAACCGCAGAGGAAAAGGAAAAAACAGCTATGATTTAATAATGGGACCCGTTGCCAATGACCAGTTATATGCAACAATCCGGCTTTATGAACAAGGTGTTGTTACGGCTGATGCAGCGATTGAAATGCTAAAGACCCATAAGCTTTTTAACCAACTTTCATTTCATACAGTGAAAGTTATTCCATTATTAAAATTCACAGAATCTATTGAAGTATAAATCATAAAACTATAATGAACCATGAATAAAGAAATGAGCTTGGATGTTGCGCTCGACATTATCGGGACACTCCGCATGATGAAGATAGATGAAATATCAGAAGAGAAGGATGAAAACAGAAAAAAAATACTGCAAAAAGAACTTTCTGTTCTCAACACAGAAGAAAAAATAGCAAATGGATTGTTGCAGTTTGAAGTTTCTGAAAATGTGCGCTTATCAGTCATGGATAAGATACAAAACTATTACGCACCTAAATTGAAAGCATATTATGCAACGCTATGAAGTAGAAGCCATCTTTGAACAAAAAAAAGATGGCTTATTTGAGGACATCAATATATCATCACAAAAGCCTATTGCTATAATCTTAGGTGGACAACCAGCTTGCGGAAAAAGCACTCTTATAAATGTTGCAAAGAAAGACCATCCTAACTTAGATTTTCTCACTGTTAATGGTGACCTTTACAGACAGTTTCACCCCAATAAGGAACTAATAAAAGACCCTATTAAATACCCCATTGAAACCCAGATTTTTTCTAGCGTTTTTACAGAAAAACTAATAGAAGAAGCCATTAAACGGAAATGCAATATTATTATAGAAGGAACTATGAGAAATCCAGATGTACCTTTAAAGACAGCACAAAAATTTAAAGATGCAGGATTTAGAGTTGAAGCATATATTATTGCAGCCCCCAAGGAGTTTACCCAACTAGGACTTTACAACAGGTATCAAGAAGAAGTACTAAGTAAAGGACAAGGACGATTAGCCGATATTGATTCACATAACAAAGCCGTAAATGGACTAATGAAATCTGCAAATCAATTATACAGTGATAAGGCTGTAGATAAGATTTCTATCCACACCTACTTAGCGAAAGAAAGAATTAAAGATTTTAACCTAGTAAATGGTGAATGGAGTTGTAAAAGTATGCCATCTATTTTTATAGATGAAAGTCGTGCAAAACAGATGAAGAATAAAGAAATACTTAAGACTAACATTCAAACAGGAAAAGAACTTATTGAATCCGTCACGAATCTTGAAGTAAAAAAAGGAATGAAAGAAGCTCTGTCACAACTTCAATCTTCATTAGAAAAAGTTCAAAGACAAGAAAAAGGATTTAAAAAAGGTTTTTTCTGATTCAAATAAAAAGAGAGGACTGGTTTTTCCAATCCTCTCTTTCTATTTATTTGCGTCTTAACTCATTATCTATTTGCTGTGAAATTTGTCCTTTAACGGTTCTGATTACCTCATTAATATAATCAAGAATTGGCTTAGGGTCTATAGTCTTATCTTTGTATTCCATTTGAAAATGTAAGTGTTCTCCTGTGCTGCGCCCGGTACTTCCACTAATGCCTATTGGTTGCCCAGCTTCAACAGCTTGTTTCGCATTTACAAGCACACTGTATAAATGCCCATAGATAGAAGTAAAATCACCATGACGCACTTCTACATAATTGCCCAACCCTTTATTTTTTCCTGTTTTTACAACCATTCCCGGCATTATCGAATAAACATAGTCGTTGTTGCCTTTAAGGTCTATCCCTCTATGATTTGCTATTTTTCCAGTAAATGGGTCTTTTCTTTTACCATAATGGGAAGTTATCACCATTGAATCAATGGGCAAAGATAAATACCTTCTTTGCTTCCAGTATGCAAGCCGTTCTGTAGTCAAAGCATCATTGACGACAACAGCCTTTTCTTTTTCTTCTATCAACTTATTTTCTGTCGTTGCTAATGCAGGTTCCGCTTTAGGAATATCCTTTTTCTGTAATACCGTATTAAACTGACAGTAGCCATTCACTGAAAAAAACAATGAACAAGCAAAAAACATGATAAATTTATTCTTCATATTGATATTTTTATTACTTTTGGGCAAAAATATACATTACATGGATAAAAAGCAAGCTATTTTTAATGAAAATGATATTCCATATAAAGAATTAGAACTAATAGGAATATCAAAAAAACAGATATGGTCTTTGGATAAGGCAAATATCACAGCTCTATTATCTGGAAAGAGAACCTGTTTACTAGACCTTTCTTTTCACGATAACAATGGAGAAGAAATAAGTATGAAAGGAAAAATAAGTTTGTACTGGAAAGACAGTAACAATGCTGGCGTTAAAATTCATCCAGTCAGACCAGAAATAATGAATGATATAAATCTTAAGCCAAAGGAGTTAGAACGACTTCAAGATAACGAAATAATAACAAAAACTATTAACAATGAAAAATATCTTGTACAATTAGACCCTGAAACAAACGAATTGCTTAAAACAAAAATCAAAAGCATTTCAATACCTTCAAACATAAAAGGTGTTGAGCTGGATAAGCAACAAAAGGAAACTCTAAAATCAGGTAAGGAATTGATTTTAAACGTTGACAAAGAAAAAATTGCCATAAGATTAGATTTAAATAATCCAAGAGGAATAAAATTCCTAGACTTCGAGCAGCAACAGAAAATAGCTTATGACCGGCATAACCCACAAATTATAGGAACTATTCATACTGATAAAAACAGAAATGAATATATAGAATACATGAAAGGACAAAAGCCGTCACTTGGAAGTGAATCTCAATCTAAAGTAGAACATAAATTCAAATTATAAAATGGAAGAAAAGAAAAGTTTTGAAGCCCTGCAATATAGTTATGAAAATGCCGGACAATTCCGAGCCATAGCAGCAGTTCTTGGATATTCAGAAGAATATCGAAATAGTGATATTATCTTTTCCAAAGGTAATGAAACATATACTTATCCACTGAATACACTTAAACTTGGCAATTTAGGAGATAATAGAGAATCCTTATTAGAGCAATCTAAAGAAAGAATAATCCGTTTCTTTGATAAAGAACGAGCTAGCAATAATTTCCAAGAATATAGCCAATATTTACGAGAAAACCACAATGTTGCAATTATAAAATGGGATGATATAAAACAAGGTGCTAATAAGAATGAAGGATATAAAGACGGATTTACAGTCATTGACCTTGAAAATAAAATTGCATATAAAGGAGAAGACCTTTATCGATATGCTTATGAACAAAACCAAACCCTAGATGGTAAAGGTTCATATGTTGATATAGACTGGAACAAGTTTAATGAAGTAGGAGTTAAACCGGAAAATTTAAGCCCCGAAGATGTTGCAAACATCAAAAATGGGAAAAAAACAGGTATGCTAAATTTTTCCATTGAAGATACTCCCGGTAATAGAACACTTCTAGACAATGAAAAAGTGTCTTATAAAACAGAAAATGGAAAACTCCATTTTGAAGGGAAAGCAACAACTCTTAAATATATAACAGCCGAGAATACACCTGAAAATAAATCTAAATTAAAAGCCAACGAAATTGATTTCAAAGAAGAAGGTAAACGCATCAAAATTGATGGTATCAATGCTAGAAAACTAGCAATTGCAGCTATTACAGTAGTTTACCCAATCGCTGGGATTGCTATCTTGCTCATTCCTAAACGACAAGAAATAAAAAATGATTTATCCTTTACTAAGGATGAAATAAAAGCCCTAAAAGCTGATAATGTCGTAGTAAAGACTAATTCAAAAGGAGAAAGAACATTGCACCAACGTGACAAAGATACTAATGAGATAGTATCAATAAAAGCAAAAGACATTCATATTCCCCAAAAACTTGGAGGAATAGAGCTTACTCCTATGCAGCAAGAAAATCTCAAAAATGGAAAAGAAATTACCATTGTAAACGAGGAACTAAACAAAGCTGCAAAAGTAAAACTAGATTTGAATGCCAGAAATGGATTATCAATCAAAGATGCAAATACTATAGAAATTAAAGCGACTGAAAAGAAAGAACAAACAATAGGGAAAGAAAGATATATATCTGATAAAGAAAGATTAGAGTTTGTAGCCCAAAAAGGAGCTAAAGGGATTGATGAAATTTTTAAAGATAAACCCACCGAAATGGCTGCCTTTTTAGAGAAACATAAACTTTCTAAAGATTATGCTTCTTACAAGGAAGTAGAAAAAACATATTCCAGCTCTAGGGAAGCTACTAAACAAACTGTCGGAGAACAAATATCTACCCAAATGGATAAAATAGATAGTTCTATTAAAGCAACAGCGAAGCAAGAAGCATCTATTCTCGGATATGGTAGAACCTACGGAAAAAATAATGATACTCCAACAATGAAACTATAATATTATGCTAACATTTGACGATTATAAGGCTAAAATATCCATCATTCAAATACTTGAAGATTTAGGATATAAACAAGACATTAGCAAAGGAAAGGTTTCGCCTGTTTTTAAACTGACAGACGGAGCAGGTAACAAGTTGGATGAAATCATCATCAAGAATCCTCATAGTGTACAAGAACACTACTATGATAGGAATTATAAAGGTGGAGATTTAATTCAGTTCATCAAAAATCATATTAACGACTTCCCACAATTCCAACATCAAAATACATTTGTGCGAATCAATATGATTTTAGGACATTACGCAAATGAGCCTTATAGTCCTAAATATGAAGCATTCAAAGTTGTAAAAGCAGAAAACAAATCTTTTGACAGAGATAGATATAAAGAATTTCCTACTACACTCGCTGATTTAAGATTTCTCACAAATGAAAGAAATATAAATCATCAAGTCGTAGAAAAGTTTCTACCATTTATCACAAGGGTTAAAGACTTACAAGGAAACGGTAATTATTATAATATAGGTTTTCCCTATATTAATCCAAAAGATAAAGACAACAAAGTAACAAATTACGAATTAAGAAACTATGGATTCAAAGGAATGGCTGCCGGAGGAGATAAAAGCAACTCGCTTTGGATTGCTGATTTTTGCCCACACCCCCAAATGGCAAAACATATATACTTTGCAGAATCCGCTTTAGATGCTATGAGCTTCTATCAGCTCAATGCTAACAAAATCAAATTAGAAGAAAGTGTTTTTTGTAGTGTAGGAGGGTACATTTCAGTTAATCAAATAAAAAACACTTTATTGCGATACCCACAAGCTAAAGTACATACCTGTTTTGATAATGATTTAAACGGTAATTTGTATGACATTAAAGTGTCTGGAATCATTAGTAATACAGAAGTGACAATAAAAGAAAATAAAGATGATGTGCTGTTTAAAACTAAGGGTAGAGAATTCACTATTAACAAAAATGACGTTTCACTAGAAAGTTTTAGGGAAAAAAGCAAAATAATAGCTCCTATGATTTCTCATAAAGCAGAAAAAGCAAAAGATTTCAATGAAATTCTAATGAAACAACATGAACAAAAAAAAAGTATTAAGTTATGAATGATGGAACAAACATAGCTTCTGATGATATTATATTAAAGCCTAAATTCCGATATTGGTTAATGAAGAATTTCCTTTTAATCACATTAGCGATTTTCGTGTTCATTTTTAGTAAATATATAAGAGAACATGAATTATTAAAATTTATCAGTGGAACGATATTAGTATTGTTGATATTTATAATTTTCTACAGATATATTTCAATGTTACTTTGTACAAAATGGATTATAACTAGAGAGCAAATAAAAATATATCAAGGAGTACTTTCAAAAAGGATTAACTACATAGAATTATATCGGGTATATGATTACGAAGAAAAGCAAAGTTTTATCCAGTCTTTAATAAACAACACCAATATCTACATTTATTCTGGCGATAAATCAACACCAGAACTACTGATGAATGGTCTTAAAGCTAATAGTGATATAATTCAAACTATCAGAAATAGAGTAGAAGAACAAAAAAAGAAAAAAGGAATATATGAATTTACAAACAGATAATGATATGAAAAGAGTGCTTTTATTTTTTTCCCTAATGTTACTGTTGGGCAACATAAAAGGACTAGCACAATCTATTGTCATTGACCCGGCAATGATTGGAACATTGGTTTATTCCCATCAGGCGCAACAAGGTGTACTGAAAGATATACAAAGTGAGGAAACAAAAATCCGTAACTTTCAAATTTTAATTCAACAAAAAATGAGTCAAATTCAATCCTTACAGGAAAAGACCTACAACTATCTTTCTACAGTTAATGCAGTTGTGAAAAATGGAAAGGATATTATTTATGCTTCAACCTTAGCTAGAGACATAGCTAAGTATCAATCCGAAGCAGCTAAATATGCAGTTGGAGACCCCAAATTATTAACCATAATTGCAAAAACAGAGTATGAACTTATCAGTCGAAGTGTAGATTTAATGATATACATAAATAATATAGCATTGCAAGGCGGTGAAAAAAATCTTATGGATAATAAGCAAAGGATAGATTTATGTATTCATGTGGTCAATGAACTTAGACGAATGCGAGGACTTGCATACGCTGTATGCCGACAAATGAAATCCGCTAAAAGGGCTGGAGTACTAAAAACTCTTGTACCCGGACAATTTAAATATGTAAATAGTGGGAAACAAAAAGTAGATAATATTTTAAACGGCATTAAATGGATTAGTAAAGGAGGATATTAAATGGATAATGATACAATCAAAGATTTAGGCTTATGCCCTATTTGCCAGAAAGGACACATAATGAAAGGTAGTTTAGGATATTCCTGTAATTACTTCAAAAACATGAATGACAAATGTACATTTAATATTTATCATTCATATTGGGGAAAAGAGATTACAGAAGAAATAGCCAGGCAATTAATAACAACAGGGAAAACAGATATATTTCATGACTTCCATAATAAAAAAGGAGTTCCTTTTTCTGCATATCTGACTATCGAAAATGGAATCGTTATTCCTTCTTTCGTAAATGAAGTATTAGAAACTCCGTGTCCTGTGTGTGGTAGAGAAATTGAAATTTTACTAAATGGATATGCTTGTAAAGGGTATTCGCAAAAGGACAAGGACAACAACAGAGTTTGTAACCTCTATATACCCAAAACTATTGCACAAAGAGAAATACCATTGGAAGCAGCAGAAATACTTGCCAAAGGAAAAAAAACACCGTTTATGACTGGATTTAAATCAAGAGAAGGAAATGATTTTTCTTCACGGCTGGTTCTAACAGAGAACTTAGATATTTCTTTTGACAATACATTGTGTAAGTGTCCTAAGTGTGGAGGAAACTTATATATAAACAAAAAAGCCTATAATTGTTCCAACTATAGAAATGAAGCCATAAAATGTGATTTTGTCATTTGGCGTGAAATGTCAGGACGTTCTATAACTCCCGAAGAAGCAATAGAACTTTGCGAGAAAAAAGAAACACCTGTGTTAACTGGATTTCATGATAAAAACGGGCAACCGATGGAAAGAAAGCTTGTACTGAACGATGATTTTAAAATAAAACTAATATGAAAATAGAATTTATAATTTATAGCCATTTTTTTAAAGAGAGAGGAATGAAGGTAAAGGGTGATTGGAATTTTCCGCATCTTCCAAGGATAGGCGAAGAAATTTCACCTCACATTATAATGTTTCAGAATGAATTTACCTATCAAAATTTATTAGAATATCTAACAGATGAAGCTAAAAGTGATTTTAATAAATTCAATGATGGTGAGGATGATTTAGAAGGAAATTTTAAAGCATGGGTATATGATGTTATCTGTGAGGTCAATATAGTTGAATCAATACATTATAGACCAGATACAGAAGACTATACCCAAATTATTCCTGAAATTTGTTTAAGTGATTTAAGTAATTAAATATTATTGATATGCAAATGAATAAGACTGATTTAATCAAAATGGTTGCTGAAAAGGCAAATAAACCAACAAAAGAAGTAGCAGAAATAATTGATAGTTTTTTCAAAGAATTATCTCAAAATCTAAGAGAAAAAGATGTTTCTATAAAAGATTTTGGTACTTTCAAAAAGATTATTCAACCAGCTCGGATAGCTAGAAATCCGGCAACTGGAGAACCTGTAGAAGTTCCAGAAAAGGAAGTTGTTAAATTTAAGCCGTCCAAAAATATACTAAACATGAAATGGCTATGATAGAAATAAACATCCATATTCCTATAGATGGTGTGAACAATATTTCTATACCAATCCAATTACCTGTAGTTCCAAGGGTTGGAGAAAAGATTTATCTATCTGACAAACAAATAAATAATTTGATAAGTCTATTAGAAGAAGAATATTACCACAATCCACAAACAGAAGAATGGAAAGAATCAATAAGACGGTTCACCAATATTGAGGAAGTAGCATATAATGCTGCAAATGGAACGATACACATTGAATTATCAACTATTTAAAAGAAACAATATGAAAAAGTATTTATCATTAGTAATGATTGGTTTAAGCCTTATGTTGTCTGGATGCAATAAAGACGATAACAACGACCCTGATACTCCACCTACAGGAGATACAGGAAAAGTACGTTATGAAGCTACCGTAAGCGACCCAGAAAATTTCAAACTTCTAATACATTATACAGTAGGAGTAGATATTTCTTCCGAAGCTCCCGAAGAAGCTGCCAAAGAAATTATTGTAGAAAGTTCATTCACATTTGAGCAAGAAGCCAAACAAGGAACATATTTATGGCTATCTGCCTACCCTATACCTAAAGATGAAGAAAACCTTGAAAATTTACAGCTACCTAAGACAGTCGAAGTAAAAATTTTTATTGATGATAAGCTGCATAAGTCTAACAGTGGTGAAAATTATGCAATGGTTCAACATATATTCGGACAGGAAAATTACCAGTAGAATTGATACCTTTTCTGCCTGCACTGGAGAGAAACCGGGAAGGTATTTGATACCGTACTTTTCCGGGTTCTGCCCGGCATGGACGATAAGAGAACATTATTATGATACCAAAAAATAAAAACCAATACCACTCTCACTGCATAAAAGAGTGGTATTTTCATTTGAATTAATAAAATGAAAGACCAAAAAAGATTATTACACAAGTGCCTATTAGAAGACATTCCAGCTTTTGTAATATGCGGAACAGATATTTGTTCCGTCCAAGCAATGGAAGCATATTACCAGATAGCAGTAGAAAAAGGTTGCAATAGCAATTTTTTAGAAGACTTGAAATTAGCTATAGAAGATTTCAAGGCTTTTCAATGTGAGGAACCTGAAAAAGTTAAAATACCCGATTAAATCATGGAAGAAAGCAAAGAATTACAAAAACTATATGGATTCATGCAAGCATTCATTTATATAACTGTTTGCATAGAGATTCTACTATTTGTTCATTTTCCCTTTAGTGAACAAATTATGCCCTTATTATCAAAAATGGCAAAAATTCCTATCTATTCTAATATTCTTTATAGTAAACTATTTACATTCTTTATTATAATGGTTACTTGCATTGGAACACGTTCAAAAAAGGATTTAGAATTAGACCCGACTAAACAAATCATTTTTCCTTTAATCTTTGGATTCATAATGTTCTTTGGAAGTATATGCTTTCTTTTCTTTAAAGAAAAAGGAGAAACTAGCTTAGAATGGTATAATATAGCTTACATTATACTATCAATAATTGGAGCGACATTAATAAATTCAGCTCTAGATAACATTTCCAAACGTATTAAATCAAACTTTATGAAAGATAGATTTAATATAGAGAATGAAAGCTTTGAACAATCTAAAGACAAGGTAGAAACAGAATTCTCTGTCAATATTCCGATGAAGTTTTTCTACAATAGAAAGTGGCATAATGGGTGGCTGAATATATGCAACTGTTTTCGTGGAACTTTCGTAATAGGAACGCCTGGAAGTGGTAAATCTTTTTCTGTTATAAATTCTTTTATAAGACAACATTCAGCTAAAGGATTTGCAGAAGTTGTTTACGACTTCAAATTTCCTGAACTTGCCAAAATTGCATATTATAATTATCAAAAGAACAAGCAATTAGGAAAAATACCAAGTAATTTCAAGTTCAATGTCATTAATTTTTCTGATATTGAATATAGTAGAAGAATAAACCCATTGAAACGAGAATATATAGAAATCCTAGCAGATGCAACAGAAACGGCAGAAGCATTATATGAGAGTTTACAAAAAGGCGACAAAGGAAGTGGAGGTAATAGCGATTTTTTTAAAACATCAGCAGTAAACTTGTTAGCAGCTTCTATTTATTTTTGGTCTAGATACGAGAATGGCAAATATTCAGATTTACCGCATGTACTGGCTTTCCTTAATCAAGAATATGACGTACTTTTTAAAGTCCTCTTTTCCGAACCTGAATTAAAATCACTAGTTTCCCCATTTGAAGCTGCATATAAATCAGGAGCAGTGGACCAATTAGAAGGACAGATGGCAAGTCTAAAAGTACAGTTATCAAGACTAGCAACTAAAGAATCTTTTTGGGTATTTAGTGGCAATGATTTCAATTTAAAAGTATCAGATAAAAAAGACCCTAGTTATCTTATCATTGCAAATAACCCTAAAACACAAAGCATGAATAGTGCTTTAAATGCACTTATCATTAACCGATTAACTAGACTTGTCAATACAAAAGGTAACTACCCTACTTCAATCATAGTAGATGAATGTCCCACATTATATTTTTATCAACTTGCAACACTACTTTCTACTGCACGTAGCAATAAGGTTTCAATTTGTTTGGGATTACAGGAACTACCGCAATTAGAAGAACAATACGGCAAAGCTACCGCAAAAACTATAACTTCTATTATAGGTAACACTTTATCCGGGCAAGCTAAAGCTCCTGAAACTTTAGATTGGCTACAAAAACTATTTGGAAAAGTTAAGCAAGTAAAAGAAGGTGTTACTATCAGAAGAAACGAAACAACAATTAATATGAATGAACAAATGGATTTTGTTATCCCGGCATCCAAAATATCTTCATTACAAGCTGGTACATTAGTAGGGCAAGTTGCATTAGATTTTGGACAAGAAGATAATTTTCCAACAGCGATGTACCATTGCAAAACCAATTTAGATTTAAAAAAAATTAAGAAAGAAGAAGAAGCCTACAAAGAACTGCCAAAAGTATATAACTTTGGGACAGCAGATAATAGAGAGAAATTACTGCAAAAAAACTTTAAGAGAATATACGACGAAGTAGAAACAGTAATAGAACAATATGTATAACATTACATTACCAATTTTAGGCACAAGGTTAAAGCAAATCCGAGAGCATATAGGATATTCCCAAGCTCAATTAGCAGAACAGCTAAACTGTAAACAAAATGCGGTTTCAAATCTTGAATTAGGAAAAGGGGGCAGCCTAAAACTTTTATTTCAAGTGCTGAATTTTTATTCTAACTATGTTTTTATAGATTTAATATTTAGTGAAAAGTTTTATCTGATTTCTAATACAGAAGAAGATGAAGCCCAAAAAGCCAATTATAATTCTGTAATAATAGAAATTATAAGACAATCAGAAAAAAATTATGAGGAATCTGTGTCAAAAGCTAAAAAAGAGCTAGAAGCTAATCTTCAAAAAGCCATCAATTTATTACAGCCCTAATCAAATAAAAGAGAGTAACTTATACTCTCTTTTATTTTACAACAACATTTCTTCAAGGAATTTGATACCGTACTTTTCGGAGTTCCGACACTGATGGGCAAACATGGCATGATGAAATGATACCGAATTATCATTCCTAGCACACCCTGCAGAACGACCTTTTGATACCAAATACAAAAAGCTGCCGGAAGCCGGACGCAAAAAATTGATACCATAAAACATTAGGGAAAAAGAACAGGAACAAAATACCACATTATATGTATAAATAATATATAAACAAATAAATATATAATATATGATTAATGCGCTCCACTTCAAGAGCCCCAGAAAGAGCAGAACGAAAAATCTTCTTTTCCCTAAAGTTCTTTGTGTCGTTTCTCTCTATACTTGAATACAGGAAAACGGCTGCATTATAAAAGAAACGATACTGCACATCATTCCGGAACTATCGCCCATTAGCAAGAAAACATCATCTAATCAATACCTTTCCTGCCAGTGCCGGAGAGATACCGGGAAGGTATTTGATACCACACTTTTCCAAGTTCTGTCGGGCATGGGCGATAAGAGAATATTATTATGATACCAAAAACTTTAGGGGAAAAATATCATCTACGTATATTAGGATACATACATATATTTTTAGTGAAATGAGCAAATGAAGCATCAAAAGTCATGCCACTGGAAACATAATAAAATCCTGTATATGATTTCCCCATCCCCATATTAGCATGAACATATTTATTTATAACTTGATTATCAGACATAACAGCTATCATTCCATCTATTAACCACCAATGTCCACCGTTTGTGCTTGTTTGCCCATACATAATAATAGGATTCAAATCTTCAATATACTTAGTCATTTTTGATACATCAAAATTTTGTTTTCCATCAATTGATATACCATAATTACTTAAAAAGTTAATTACATTTGAAAAATTTACAGATGCTCCATTGCAATTATAAATTACTCCACATTGTTCCCCAATATATTTCATAAGATTAGCAACCATATTTCTTCGTCTTATAGGGTCTTGTACATACTGACCGAAATAATCAGAATCTTCATGTATTTCTTCATTCTCCTTCAAATAACTCCAATCTATATTTTCATTATAAACACTCATATTGGGTTGAAAATAAGCCATTGCTTGTGCAACAGCCACAACAACAGAACTAATAGCATACCGATTATCCCATAACCAATTATTAGGGCATTCTTGTGGCATAGTCCGATTATATGGCATTCCTACATCCCATTTAACTTCACACCATGGACCAAATCTTCCTATAACTGTACCAGGTATTGTTGAAGAATCTATTATCATATTAGCTCTTGTATTCTTTGTATCTTTTATTAAGATACGTGAACTGATATCAGCTAATCGAATCTTATTTTTTTCTATATTTAATTTTTCAGATATTTTAGATTTAGTTTTATCGCACAAAGAATCGCATATTCTAACAATACTATTTAGGTCATTAAGCAACATCTCTTTTGATATATTGAGCATCATATCATTATCAGGTTGGTCTATATCCGATTTTTTCTTATCAATACTATAATATGCAAGAATAAAAGGCATTCTACTATCTCCTGAAACGATTGCTATATCTTGAAAATTAGTACTATTAACTACTATATTATATAAAGGGAGCTGTAATTTTTTTTTAGAATATTCAATATAAGATTTTTTCTCTACACTCATATTGAGATTTAAAGCAGTACGAGATTTAAACTCATTAGAGGATTTCATAAAATTCTCCACAATATCAATAACCTCTTTTTCTGTAAGTTCTCTATGTGATTCATTAGCTATACTTAAAAATTCCTCATAAGTTAATTCAATAGAATTTTCTTTATTTTTGGGTATATCTACCACATTATCACAAGAAGTTATTATTAACAAAACAAGTAAAAATAAATTTTTCATAGTATTAACTTCAATAGATAAAATTCATAAGACAGATTTTTATAGGTCTGTCTTATGAATTTTGTATTTATATTTATTTTCTAATATTAGGATAAGCTGCAAGGTCTATATCGTACTTATCTCCACCATAATCAAAAGTTATTCCACCATCCGAATCAAACAGATACCAACCATTTCCACCACCAAAGACCCATCCAAAATGGCAATAACCATAGTTATTATATTGAGCTAATTCTATTCTTGATGTTACTGTTCTCTTTACAATTTTTATTCCATCCATAGTCCACGCATGACGACCATTAGTATATTCTGCACGTGAAATAGAACGACAAGCTCCGGTTAATAATACTGGTCTATATGCACCTATAGAAGGTCTTATTGTGAAGTAATTGAGAGCGCTCTTTCCATCCATAGCTATGCCAAGTTTGCCGAAATAAGAACGTACTCCTTCTGCCGATGCAGAACCACCTTCATGGTTATACGTTGTCCCTATATTAACTGAAACTTCTTTTAATATAGCAGCGGCTTCAATCACATAACTATCTGTTGCAGATGTGAACCAATCTATAACAGGATTGCTTAAGGCGGTACTCCAGTCTACATTTCGACCTAAGTCATTGGAATAAATTGTAGGTTTTAAATATGTTAATATCGATGCTGCTGCAACAGCCGTACATCCAGCAGGGTATTTTCCACCATAATTTATGGATGGCCAATAATTTAAATCTTCTTCAGAACATTCTTTGATAAATTGATTTTGCGGCCAACCTTGTATCCATTGTAATCTTTCATTAATTAACGGACCAATGGTTGCAATAGGTGTACCTGATGGATTTACCGCAGAACCTCTGGACTCAATCAAATTATCCAAATCTTCTATTTTGGTATCTTCCTCTAATACTAACGAGTTTTCTACTTTTTCAAAAGAAAAGTTCTTTACTCCAAGTATAGTACATACTTTTTCTACCGTCCTATCCCTTAAAGAATCTTGATAATGTTCTACTTGGGATATATAGTTTTGAGCAACATTTTGAGCACGTTTCATCATTATACCAGCTCCATATTCTTCAATTTCTGCAACATTACCATTAGGAGAATATGCCAGTACATTAGGAAATCGTTTATCTGCCACAACTGATGCGAATCCTACAGAATTAGAACCATTTCTTGTTTCATTCCCTATAGTAAACTCTACGATTTTAATAGGTTGCTTAAGAGAACTTCGGCTGTTGGTCGTATTTAAATAATACTCTTTATTAACATTGAATGTCAATTGTGCTGTCGTTCCTCTCGTTTCCACACTAGAATACACAAACTCTTTTAGAATATTAGATGCTTCTTCATTTGATAACTCATTGTTCTCCGAATCATAAGCAATACTTAGGTATTCAGGAACACTTAATTCAAGAAGTTTTCGGTCTTTAGCACCTGATACGTCTTCTTTGTCGAACTCATCATTTTGGCTACATGAACCTAGCATGAAAGGAAGAAACAATAGCCATCCAATTTTAAGGTTTGATTTACACATAATTTTAAATATTTAATTGTTCACGTACAAATATACAATCCATATTGTATATAGAAAGCTTTTTCAGAAGTTTTTTTATCACTTTATGTTGATAAACATAAATAATTATATATTTTTGCGATATACAATCTAAATTATACTAATATGGAAAAAACTTATCATTCATTAAAAGACTTTGAACTATCGCATGGACAAAATGCTATTGAGAGAGCAAACGATTTTCAACAGTACATTGAGCAATTAGATTCTTTCGGATGCAAAAGCTATTGGATAACCTCACATACAGGTATCGGTTCAACAATGGTGATTGAAGGATTTAATGAACCTATTATTGCATTTATTTCTAATGATTATCTAGGTATGTCACAAAGAGAGGAAACTAAACAAGCTGGTATAGATGCTATAAAAAAATATGGAACAGGTGCTTGTGCTGCACAAGTAATAGGCGGTTATCTCGACATACACCAACGACTAGAGCAAGAAATAGCTTCCTTTGTAGGACAGGAGGACGCTATTTTATTTTCTTCTGGATTTGGAGCAAATGCCGGAATACTAAGAGCCTTATTAGGTCAAAATGATATTGCATTGATAGACCCTTACATCCACACAAGCGCAATGGCTGGATTAAAAGGAACAAATATAAAACGAATTGGACATAACGACCTAGAATATTTAGAGAAAGTACTAAAGGAAGTTAAAGAACAATATCAAACTAAACTTGTAATAATAGATGGGGTATATTCCCAGGACGGGGATTTGTCCTTACTTCCAGAAATTATTTCTCTTTGCAAGACTTATGAAGCCATGCTGATGTTAGATGATGCACATGGAATAGGAGTAATGGGAGCCAATGGCAGAGGAACAGCAGAGCATTATAACTGTTTAGGTCAAATTGATATTATTACTGGTACATTCAGCAAATCATTTGGTTGTGTAGGAGGATTTGCAGCAGCTTCAAAGAAGATAATACAATATTTGAAATTTTATGCGGACAGCAATGTATTTTCAGCAGCCCCTACCCCACAAGTCACAGCATCCATATTAAAAGCTTTAGAAATTATAAAAAAAGAGCCACAAATAAGAAACAAACTTTGGGAAAATACGAATTATCTTAGAAGACGGTTGAAAGAAGAAGGATTCGACATAGGAAAATCTATTTCCCCTATTTTCCCTATTATGATAAGGGATAATAAAAAAGTTTATGAAATTGCTAAAATGTTACAAGAAAAAGGTATCTTTACAATTGGAATTGTATATCCGGCTGTAAGAACCAAAGAAGCAAGATTAAGAGTCAGCGTTCTTGCCACACATAAACTTGAACAATTAGATTCATTAGTCAATGCTCTTAATGATATAGATAAGAACATAAAAATAAAACAATAATGAAAGAAAGGAGAAAGCGAAGAAGTGCAAAGGACATAGAGGAAAGCATAATTAATGCAGCAACTCGTTTAATTGAAACCGAAGGATTCTCTAATCTAACAGTTACAGGTGTTATGCGACAAGCTGAAATAGAACCTGTACAATTCTATAACAGATATGATGATTTGAATAAGTTTATTGACGATTATGTAAAAAAATACGACTATTGGTTAAGCGATATTGTAAAATCGCAAAAACAATCCAGTAACGATAAAGCATTATACATGAGTATTCTTGTTGGTTTATTTCAATCTTTATCAGAGAATAAAGTCATGCAAGAACTTCTAAAATGGGAATTAGCTAATAACAACGAAACCAGTCAACGTACCGCTCAATTACGGGAATTGCATACATTACCTTTATGCCAGAAATTTTCAAACATATTCTCCAATACAGATATTGATATTGTGACTATATCTGCACTAATAATAGGAGGAATATATTATCTTATTTTACATGATAAACTTTCAACTTTCAGTGGAATAGACTTAAAAAAAGAATCTGACAAGCAAAAAGTTATTAAGGCTATAAGCAAATTGTCAGACATTTTATTTACGTTTATACCTTCTTCTATTACTAAAGAAAATATTGATATTATAATAAAAATGAAAGAAGATAATATTCCTGTAGAAAAAATAGCATATTATACAGGAATCCCTAAAGAAATTGTTGTTTCTATCTAAAATATCCGTCCAATGGGGAAATACCATTGGACGGGTCTATAGCCTAACCAAAATCTTTTGTTTCACAAAACGACCCTTTTTCTGTACTAAAGAAAACGGTTCTTTTTTTGCTTAATCAAAGAACTTATGTCGCTACGGTGTTTAGTTAACCAATCTTCCAAAATAAACGAAACTAAAGATGAAATAGGTATTTTGGCTTTAGCTTTGAGCAACCCAAACACCTCTTTTACATCTGTATCAACATATAGAACTTCCTTGCAATTATAATTTTTTCCTTTAATGTACTCTAATAAGTCCGTCAAATCCATATCACTAGAGCCATTAAAATTAAAAACTTCCGAAGAAGTTGTTTCCATTTCCACATGAGGTGGTTCTTTCTCCTCTTCAACTTCACATTTAACTTCTTGAATAGGAGTTTCATTTATACTACTCCCATGCGATTCTTCACCTCTTATCATTTTAGCTATTTCCAGAACACTAGAAATACCTTCATTTTGCTTTTTCCTTAATTTATCAGCCATGTGCAAATATATACAATAAATGAATAACTTTATAACAATTATCTATTAAAAGAATATTTTATTTTATTGCTCCTTCTTGAATGATATAATCATAAGCATTCTTCACCTTATCAATACACTCATTACTAATTGCTAATGTATTTATACGTTCCATCGCAACAGAAGCTGGTATTTCATCTGTAACAAAACCAACTTGCTTAAGAATATCAACTACCTGTTCTTTCGTTTCATATCTTACCGCAGTTCTCATATTGTTAGGTAAAAAGAATATTTTAGCTTTCACATTTAAATACTGTAACACTTGGATAAAAAAGCCTGTGCTATCCATTGTAAATTTATCGTATTTAAATGGGCATATTATTATATCCGCAGCTTTAAGAATAGTTCCTAAAGCATCATCATCAATCTTACCGGGCAAATCTATTAATAGATTTCCTTGCTCAACCTTAGTAAAATCACTAATAATTTTAGCAACATTAGATATATCGGTTTGTATAACCTCATATTTAGGTTCATTATCATAGGTCGCAATATCTTCTTTTCTTCTATCCGATAATGAACGCTGAAAATCTAAATCCAATACTAGAACTTCTTTTCCTTTTTCTACTAGATAGTTGGCAAATTGTATGCAATTAGTCGTTTTACCACAACCGCCTTTCTGATTCCCAAATAATATTATCATATCTTACTTATATTTATTAATTTTGTTGCTGTCCTCTTTTCTTTTTCCTGTTAGGAGATTTATCTTGCTGTACATTTATATGCTGGCTAAGAATATCACAAATAGCATCAATCAGATTAAATCCCCTTGCCAGTTCTGAATCTTGTTCAACATTTATTCTTTCCATCTTATCAAGAGTAACTAGAGTAATCCTATCTTTACTATAGCCATCTTTTATAATATTAATTCCTAAATCATCAGTACTTACGATTACTTTATTCTTTTTATCTATTAGATAAACTAAATTTTCATCTTCAACAAAAAGAATTCCTTTTTCTCTTAATGTAGAATGTAAATCTGAACTATGAGCCAAATAACTATTTATCATATCAGAATAGACAGTATTTTTTTTATCCATATACTCTTGAATCAAAATATCATCTTTTTTCACATGATAAATTCTACTTAACAACTCGGCTTCTTTAACTGTAGCAACATTAAATTTATTTGCTTCATACACTCTGCTATTATATCTAAGTTCTTTCAACAGTTTTTTATCAAGAACCAATAAAGCCTTTTCATCACCATTTATAAATATTGTGCCATTCATTGAAAACTTATAACCGTAATCTAACATTGATTTCTTGAAACTATCCATTGTATATTTTGTTCCATCTTTCAAAAGAAGATTAATTATACTATTACAGTGTTCTACTTTTGCTTGTTTATTAGGCTCTACTAAAAGTTCCTTCAAATCCATAACTTCCCCACCTTTCAAAACTCTCTTATTTCTATAATCAATTAATGTATATCCATAAGGTTTAGTATGTCCTTTTCCTGTATGAAAGACTAAATTTATACCAAACTTATCTTTCATCAAAGTTTGAAGTTCTGTATAGGAAAGTCCTTGCTTATATTTAAATAAAAGAGCTGTTATCTGTTTTCTTCTTTCTTCATCAGGTGTATATTGTTTAGCTTTATCTTTTATCTGTTCTAATTGAATTGAAGCGTGCTTTTCACCACCCTTATACAAAATTAATAATCCATCCTTTTCTCTTAATTTCCATCCTGATTGTTCAAGTAACAACTTATACTGCTGCACTGTAGAAAAAGAAAACTCCATGTATTTTGAAATATCATCTTTAGCCTTCAAAGCTAAATCAACATTCATTATTTGATTTATGACTTTCTGTGAGCGCACAGCTTCCATATTATCTTTTACCTTCTGTCCGTTCTTCTGTACTCGTGTAGAAACAATATGTACATGATTATTTTCTGTATCAGAATGAAAATATATCATATAAGGATTATTTCCATAACCCATTTTATTTATATATTGCAAAGCTACATTTTTCAAATCCTCTGCCGAATATTCACGCCCCTTACATGAAATCACTGCATGAAATTGTTTTGCCTTGACCGCTGGATTAGTCCTACAGACAGATTCCATATAAGCTATATAATCCGACTTCTTCAAATTATCTGGATTCATAGCAAAATTTTCTGCAACAAGAAGTTCACTCTTGCCTTCCTCATTCTTTCGCTCATTATAATCAATACCAGCGAAAGAAGTTGCCGCTTTTAAAACTACTACTACCATATTTATAACTTCACACCGCAAATATACAAACAAATATTCAATAAAAGAATATTTCAATATAATTTATTCATATAATAAATATATGAATATTATACATTCATATATTATTTATATATATAATATTTTTCCCTAAAGTATTGGTATCATAATAATGTTCTTTTTTCGTCCATGTCCGGGAGAACCGGGAAAAGTACGGTATCAGATTCCTTTCCGGCTTTTCTCCAGTACTGGCAGAAAAGGTATTGATTAGATGATGTTTTCTTGCTAATGGGCGGTAGTTCCTGAATGGTGTCGGTATCTTTTCTTTTATGATGCAGCCGTTTTCCTGTATTCAAGTATAGAGAAAAACGACACAAAGAACTTTAGGGAAAAGAAATAGTAATGCTATCATTATCACTAAAATTATATATATATATCAATATTATATATACATATATTATTTGATTGACATCAACTTACGCCAAGTAACATTCAATTTATCTTGCATTATCACATACTCTGCCATTTTCTTTTCTACCTCATTAAGAACCTCTTGATTAACTTCTTCCTTATGAATATTTACATACCTAGCCAATTGATTTATATTATTTCCTATACGTTTCATTTCCAAACAAATTTCATCCATTGAACGAATAAATTCTTTAGGGTCAATAAGACCAACTCCTTTCCTAAAGACTCTCTGCCTAAAATAATCTGACATACATTTATTAGATTTAGAAACTTTAGTTAGTTCTTCATATTCTGAAATTGTCAGACGAACTTTCACTATTCTATCTCTTTTATTTGCTTTCATACTATGATATTTAAATAATATATGCCCCCAAGTTGCGAGGGGGCTAAACTCCTGATTTATCAGGCAAGATTTGGTTTTTGTGGACACAAAAACACATCTTGCTATTAATTTCTACAAACGCAAATATATAAATTACTAAACACCCTCCCAAACAAAAGGGAAAAAAATACAATTAGATAAGTTTTTTTGGTATCATAATAATGTTCTCTTATCGTCCATGCCGGGCAGAACCCGGAA
>OLYB01000503.1_pt1 | contig 37428 bp, 37 predicted proteins | sample 1674481 | NCBI WGS metagenome assembly OLYB01 (sample SAMEA103958167, study PRJEB25191) | human gut metagenome
GCTGCGGCGCTGTTGTTTACATGCGTCAGGAGGGCCGTGGTATTGGTCTGGCCAACAAAATCCGTGCTTACGCACTGCAGGACCAGGGCCTGGATACCGTTGAGGCTAACGTTCGCCTGGGCTTTGCTCCCGACCTGCGCGACTACGGCATGGGTGCGCAAATTCTGGCTGACCTCGGACTTACCAGCATCCGTCTGATTACCAATAACCCCGCAAAACGTATCGGCCTCTCCGGTTATGGCATCACCATCACCGACCGCGTGCCCATCATCATGGAGCCTAACGAATACAACGAACATTATCTCGACGTTAAAGAAGAGAAAATGGGCCACAAGCTGCATGAAGGTTGCAGCTGCAACTGCGGAAAGTAAAAAAAGTTGTGTGTAGGTGTCGCAATTAACATATCCTTACGCTCAAGAAAAATTTGCTAAAATTTTTATTCGCTTCACGATATGTCAACGGCTTACTTACAGCTTCCTTGTAATTTTTTAGAACGCTAGACTTGGCGCTGCGCAGACCGGAACGGACGACGGCCCCGCAAGTACATCGATGTTCTGCGAACATCGCAAGCAACGGACAGGCACAGGAATTTTTCGCTGGAGTGTTGACGCAACCAATAGGAAGCACGTCACACAAAAATCAGCGACGTGAAAAATTCTGCGAATCCAGTCGCCGGAATCCGGCGAAGCAGCACATAAGGGCGTTTTTTGGATACTTTTTGCCGCCCTGGGCAAAAAGTATCAATAATGCAAGCCATACTTACGATTGAAAAATAACGTAAAACATATAACGAATTTTTAGGAGGAATAACCATGAAAACCTTAGAAGGAAAACTCACCGCCAAAAACATGAAAATCGCCATCGTCGTAGCCCGCTTCAACGAATTCATCACCAGCAAACTCCTCAGCGGCTGCATCGACTGCCTCATCCGTCACGAAGCAGCTGACGAAGACCTCACCGTAGCCTGGGTACCGGGCGCCTTCGAAATCCCCATGGCAGCAAAAAAACTCGCAGAAAGCGGCAAATACGACGCAGTAATCTGCTTAGGTGCAGTAATCCGCGGTGCAACCCCGCACTTTGACTACGTATGCGCCGAAGCATCCAAAGGCATCGCTCAGGTAAGCATGCAAACAGGCGTACCCGTAGCCTTCGGCGTACTCACCACCGAAAACATCCAGCAGGCTGTAGAACGTGCAGGCACCAAGGCCGGCAACAAGGGCGTAGACTGCGCAATGACCGCAATGGAAATGGTAAATCTCTTCAAAGAAATGTAACATTTTCACCGCTTGCCTTTTTGACTATTATGATTTATAATTGACATTGTGGAAGAGCTGATAACAGGCTGTTCCCCATGCATGAAATTTGCAAGCCCGCTAGCAGTAGTTTAGTGGGCTTGTTTTATTAAGCAAGTAAAATTTTTGCCGTAAGGCAGGATTGTGAGGCAGATATTATGGAAGATGTTTTGACAAAGGCTACGGCCGACGGTGTACGTATTTATGCATTATGCACCACTAATCTGGTACAGGAGGCAGCTAAAAAGCACGGCTGCTCCCATCTGGCAAGCGCTGCTCTGGGTCGTGCGATGAACGGCGCGCTGCTGCTGGCCGCAACCATGAAGGATAACGAGCGCATCAGCCTGCGTCTGAAGGGCGACGGTCCTCTGGGCGAGGTAGTAGCAGATGCCGAAGGCAGTACCGTGCGCGGTTATGTAGAAAACCCCGATGCATTTTTGCCCTTGAAAAACGGTAAGCTGGATGTCGGCGGCGGCATCGGCGCGGGCAATATTATCGTAACGCGTTATCTGCAGAATGCAGAGCCCTTCACCGGCTACTGCGAGCTGCAGGACGGCGAAATCGCCAGCGACCTGACCAAATACCTCTATGTTTCCGAACAGACACCGACAAGCGTTGCTTTGGGCGTGCTGGTTGACAAGGACGGCAACGTAACCGCATCCGGCGGCTTCTTCATTCAGGCTATGCCCGGCTGCACCGACGAGGTTCTGGAAAAGCTGGAAAACAACGTTAACCTGACTCCGTATGTAACCCAACTGCTGGAAATCGGTTATACTCCGCAAAAGATGATAGAAATTCTCGGCCGCGGTCTGGATGTTGATATTAAAGAAACCATTCCCCTGAGCTTCAAATGCCGCTGCAGCCGTGAGCGCATTTTGGCGGCTTTGGGCAGCCTTGATATGAAATCTCTGGAGGAGCTGGCGCAGGACAAAACTACGGAAGCACACTGCGAATTCTGCAACAGCACCTATGAATATACTCAGGATGAAATTAAGCACCTGCTGGAAGAAAAGGAAAAGCAGGCACAGCTGGAGGCTGCTAAACAGAATATCAAATAACAAAACTTTTCTTGACAAAAGAAACTTTTGTTTGTATAATAAAGGCAGTGAATCGATTAAATTTAAATTTATATATTAGGAGGCAGGCAGATGGACGCAGATAAAAAGAAAGCCTTAGACATGGCGATGCACCAGATTGAAAAGGATTTTGGTAAGGGCAGCATTATGATGCTGGGAGAAGCAAGTGCCAAAATGAATATAGAGGTTATCCCTACAGGCGCTTTATCCCTGGATATTGCTCTTGGTGTCGGCGGTATTCCGCGTGGACGTGTTATTGAGATTTACGGTCCCGAATCTTCCGGTAAAACTACCGTTGCATTGCATATGATTGCCGAAGCTCAGAAGATGGGCGGCTATGCGGCATTTATCGATGCGGAGCATGCACTTGATCCGGAATATGCCCGTCATCTGGGTGTAGATATTGACGATCTGCTGATTTCTCAGCCGGATAACGGCGAACAGGCTTTGGAAATTGCTGACGCACTGGTACGCAGCGGCGCTATTGATATTATCGTTATCGACTCCGTTGCAGCTTTGGTTCCGCGTGCCGAAATCGAAGGCGAGATGGGTGATTCCCACGTAGGCCTGCAGGCACGTCTGATGAGCCAGGCTCTGCGTAAGCTGACCGGTCTGATTTCTAAATCCAAATGTGCTACTATTTTCATCAACCAGATCCGTGAAAAGGTTGGCGTTATGTTCGGTAATCCGGAAACCACTACCGGTGGCCGCGCACTGAAATTCTACTCTACCGTCCGTATGGATGTACGCCGTATCGACACGCTGAAAAACGGCAACGATGTTATCGGCAGCCGTACCCGTGTTAAGGTTGTCAAGAACAAGGTAGCACCTCCGTTCAGACAGGCTGAGTTCGATATTATGTATGGCAAGGGCATTTCTCATGAGGGCTGCCTTGTTGATTTGGGCGCAGACCTTGACATTATCAACAAGAGCGGTGCCTGGTATTCCTACGGTGATATCCGTTTAGGTCAGGGCAAGGAAAAGGTTAAAGACTTTTTGCGTGAGAATCCGGAAATTGCCCAAGAAATCGAAGCTAAAATCCGTGCAGTGACGATTGCCAAGAGCGATAATAAGGAAGCAGCTGAGGAGCCGTTGCAGGATGTGGAGTCGATCTTTAAGGAATAAGAAAAAGGAAGAAGGCTTTACCGGCGCGCAGCAGGTTTATGACTGCGCGCTGGATTTATTGTCTTACCGTGATTACAGTCATAAGGATATGGTGGAGCGCTTGCAGCGCAAGGGTGCAACTAAGGCACAGGCGCTGGAGGTGGTGGCCAAGCTGGAGGATTACGGTCTGCTGAACGAGGAGCGTTACGCCCAAAGGGTGTACGAAGCATGGCTGGGCAAACGCTATTACGGCAGGCAGCATCTGCAGCTGGAGCTGACCAAGCGCGGCATACGCCCGGACGTGGCTGCGGAAATTATGGAACGCTTTACGCCTGACATTGAAGAAGTGCAGGCGGAGAACGCGGCACAGCTTTTCGTGCAGCGTAATCAGCGCAAGCTAACAGCAGAAACAGATAATAAAAAAATATATGCGGCTGCGGGACGCTTTATGGCGGCTCGTGGCTTTTCATCAAGATATGTGCACATTATATTGGGTAAATTGCATTTTTCAGACAATATGTAGCGGTTAAACTTGACAATTTTGTTAAATATAATCTATAATGTAGTTATCCAATCGTGTTAATATCAACGATTTTCACGAGGCGACGCGTAAAGCGGTTGCCTTATTTTTTGCCCTATTTCAGAATAGATAATACATAATTTATTATAGATTCAACGGAATAAGGACATCTATAGCAGACGCAAACAGGCGCCTGCTGTTACTATGCAAAAAAATCTTGGAAAAATCTACATTTAGGAGGTGAGGACGATTTTAGAAATTATCGGTACAGCTGTTGTCGTTGGTCTGGCCGGCGGTGCGGTAGGCTATCTGGTTCGCAAAAATGTTGCTGAAGCTAAAATTGCTACCGCAGAAGAGCAGGCTATCCGTATTGTACAGGATGCGGAGCAGACTGGCGAAGCAAAACGCAAAGAAATCATGATGGAGGCTAAAGAAGAAATCCATCGTCTGCGTTCCGAAATGGAGCGTGAAAATAAAGACAGACGTAACGACCTGCAGCGTCAGGAGCGTCGTCTGCTGCAAAAAGAAGAAAACCTGGACCGCAAAATCGAATCCTTTGAACGCAAGGAAGAAAAGCTGGCTTCCAAGGAACAGCGCCTGAACGCTGCTCAGGAGAAGGCTGATGCTATGCTGGAAAAACGTCAGGTTGAACTGGAGCGTATTTCCGGACTGACCAGTGACGAAGCAAAGCAGGAGCTGCTGCAATCCCTCGAGGAAGAGGTTAAGCATGAATCTGCTATGATGGTTAAGGATCTGGAGCAACAGGCTAAGGATGAGGCAGACCGCAAGGCAAGAGAGATTATCTCCCTGGCAATTCAGCGTTGTGCAGCAGACCATGTAGCGGAAACCACCGTTTCCGTAGTAGGCCTGCCTAACGATGAAATGAAGGGTCGCATCATCGGTCGTGAAGGCCGTAACATCCGCACTCTGGAAACCCTTACCGGCATCGATTTGATTATTGATGATACTCCGGAGGCTGTTATTATTTCCGGCTTTGATCCGGTACGCCGCGAGGTTGCCCGTATCGCCCTGGAAAAATTGATTAATGACGGCCGTATTCATCCGTCCCGCATTGAGGAAATGGTTGAAAAGGCACAAAAAGAGGTTGAGCAGAAGATTAAGGAAGCCGGCGAACAGGCTACCTTTGCTGTCGGTGTGCATGGTCTGCACCCCGAACTGATTAAGCTGCTGGGCCGCCTGAAATATCGTACCAGCTATGGTCAGAATGTCCTGAACCATTCTGTTGAGGTTGCTAACCTGGCAGGTGTAATGGCTTCTGAGCTCGGTGTTGACGTTGTTCTGGCTAAACGTGCCGGCCTGCTGCATGATATCGGCAAGGCTATTGACCATGAAATGGAAGGCTCTCACGTTGAAATCGGCGGCGAAATCGCCAAGAAGTTCCGTGAGTCCGACCTGATTGTCAATGCTATTCTGGCGCATCATGGTGACTGCGAGCCTAAGAGTGTTGAAGCTGTTCTGGTATCTGCCGCTGACGCAGTATCTGCTGCCCGCCCGGGTGCAAGACGCGAAACTCTGGAAAGCTACCTGAAGCGCTTAACTCGATTGGAAGAAATTTCTGAGTCCTTTGAGGGCGTTGAAAAATGCTATGCCGTACAGGCTGGCCGCGAAATCCGCATTATGGTTAAGCCGGATGTTATCGATGATGCTTCCGCTGTGCTTCTGGCACGCGATATCTCCAAGAAGATTGAAGCTGAAATGGAATATCCTGGTCAAATCAAGGTTGTTATCATCCGCGAAACCCGTGCTGTTGATTACGCAAAATAACGAAATTCCTGAAAGAGCTGCTTAGGCGGCTCTTTTTTTGTGCCTTAGCAGGATTATAGGAATTGCTGTCGAATATATATACTTGGAATTTTTTTGACAGGTGCGCCGGTTGAGGCCGGTGCTGAAAAGGGAATGCCGGTGAGAATCCGGAGCAGTCCCGCTACTGTAAGCGGAGCCCAGGCAATTATGTCACTGACGCAAGTTGGGAAGGCGCTGAGGGCGATGAAGCTAAGCCAGGAGACCTGCCTGTTACGAAGCTTGGAGCCTACGGGAGATAGGCTGGCTTTGGTATGCGTAAATATAGAATTTTTGGCTGCAGCTGCATTTTGTGAATCTCCCGCAAGGGAGCTTTTTTCATATATGCTTAAAATAAAAAGCATGCAGCTTACAAAAACGAAGGGAGGTTGAAATATGCCTGGAAAAATTATTATGGTTACCGGCGGAGCCCGCAGCGGCAAAAGCGAATTTGCAGAACGCTATGTATTGCATTACTCTCCCAAATGCGATTACGTTGCTACGGCAGAAATCTTAGATGAGGAAATGGCGGAGCGCGTGCGTCTGCATCGTGAGCGTCGTGATGCGCGTTGGATTAATCACGAAGCGCCTTATCATGCCGAGCGTACGCTGGAAGCGCTGTCAGCGGAAACAGGAGCAGTTCTGTTTGACTGCCTGACTGTTTACATGTGTAACCTGTTTTATGGCAAGGATGCGCCGGAGGGTGAATTCCTGGAGCGCTGTCAGGTAGTATTTGATGAAATTGACAAGGTGCTGGCAGCAGCACGTGCCTGCGGCAAAATCGTTGTCTTTGTTACGAACGAGGTGGGCAGCGGTATTGTGCCGGATAATCAGATGGCGCGTGAATACCGTGACCTTGCCGGTTGGGTTAACCAGCGCGTGGCAAATGCGGCTGACCATGTTTATTATTGTGTGGCAGGTCAGGCCGTAGACGTAAAAAAATTGGCTTTTAAATTTGAGGATGAAGGAGAATAACGACTGATATGGAGAAAATCATAATACCTGCCCTGGATGAAGAACGTATGCAAGAAGTGCGGGCAGGCTACGCTAAGATAGACAAGCCGGCAGCTAATCTGGGCAAGCTGGAGGATATGGTTGTAGGCCTTGCAGGCATGCTCGGCAAGGATTTACCGGATAAATTAAAGACGGCGATGGTTCTGATGTGCGGTGACCATGGTATTGCGAAATACGGCGTCAGTGCTTATCCGCAGGAGGTAACGCGCCAGATGATTAACGGTTATATGCGCGGTACTGCCGGTGCTACCGTACTGGCACGCCATGCGCACGCTGATGTTTTCGTCTGCGATGTGGGTACTGCCTTTGATTTGAGCGATTTGCCCAAGGTGTATCAGAAAAAGGTAGCCTGGGGAACGGAGGATTTCACCCAGGGACCGGCGATGACGCGTGAGCAGGCTGAAAAGGCTATTGCCGTTGGCATCGAGATGGCTGATATGTGCATTGACCAAGGCTACAATATGCTTTATACAGGCGAAATGGGCATCGGCAATACAACCTCTACTTCCGCTATTGCCAGCGCCTTTTTAGGCTTGGACCCGCAGCTGACTGTCGGCCGTGGCAGCGGTATCAATGACGAACGCATGAAGATTAAGCGTCAGGTTGTTATCGACGGCCTGGCAAAAAATATGCCGAAGCAGGGCGATGCGATGGACATTCTCTGCAAGGTCGGCGGCTATGACCACGCAGGTCTTGCCGGTGTAATTATCGGCGCAGCCCGCCGCCGTGTGCCGACAATGGTTGACGGTGTCAACGCTACGGCTGCAGCACTTCTGGCCTACGGCCTCTATCCGCAGTGCCGCGATTATATGCTCTGCTCGCATCTGAGCAGCGATATTTCTCATAAGAAAATGCTGGAGCTGCTGCAGCTTTCCCCGATTGTTGATGCCGGTATGCGCCTGGGTGAGGGCACCGGTGCTTCTCTGGCTATTGTTGTGCTGCAGGCAGCTATGGACGTGTATAATCATTTAAGCAGGTGATGTGATGCGTGATTTTGTAACTTGTCTGGAATTTTTGACCAGAATCCGCTTTTCCAACCGCACGGACTGGCATGATGACGATTTCAGCCGCAGCGTGCCGTACTTCCCGTTGGTCGGTCTGGTAATGGGCGTGTTTATGGGTGCGGTAAATTACGGCCTGTATTATCTGCACACCCCTGATTTAATGCGTGCGGTGATGCTGGTGCTGGCGGAGCTGATTATTATCGGCGCGCTGATGTATGACGGCTTTATGGATACCTCCGACGGTGTTTTCAGCGCCCGCGACCGTGAGCGTATGCTGGAAATCATGAAGGACAGCCATGTCGGTTCCAACGCAGTTATCGCGCTGGTCTGCCTCGTGCTGCTGAAGGTGGCTGCCTATACTACGCTGCCGCCGGTTAAGCTGTCGTTTGCTCTGGTTGCGGTTTTTGTAGCAACGCGCACCTTTATGGTTACCTACATCGTCAACTACAAGTATGCACGCAAAACCGGTATCGGTCATATGTTTAAGGCCTATGCCAAGCCGATGTACACCTATATTGCCTTTGCACTCTGCCTGGCGCTTGTCACAGCCTGCGGCCTGCCGTATCTGTATACGGCAATAGCGGCCTTCGTTATCTGCCAGGGCATTGCGCATTTTCTCAGCGGTCAGCTGGGCGGCCTTACCGGTGATACCTACGGCTTTTTGACGGAATGCGGCGTTGTGGTTTACCTGATGCTTGCAACCTATATAATCTGATATATTTCCCCGGCAATATTTTGCCGAATTCTAAAAGAGACAGAAAGGAAAAATGCTATGCATATAGAAGAAATAATCCAAAAGATTGTGCCTGCCGACAGAGGCTGCATGAAGCTGGCGCAGACACGCTTTGATAATTTGATAAAGCCTGTCGGCAGTCTGGCCAAGCTGGAAGAAATGACCTCGCGCTATTGCGGTATCAAGGGCATTTATGAAAAAGAGGATTTAGATTATCCTAAACGCGATTTGCTGGTGTGGTGCGGTATCGAAGAGGCTGCCCAGGCCGAAAAAATTATGCACGCCCAATGGCCGGTGAACGTGCTGGCGGCAGAAACCGGTGCGAAGGCTGTGGCTCTGCTCGTAACCTCGGAGGAGGAGGCTGACGCTCTGGAGGAGGGCGCTGCTTTGGTGCAGGAGCTGGTACATGAAAAGGGATTGGAGCTGTTGGGCTTTGGCTGTCTTTCTAATCCTGATAATGAGATGGTACGCACCGCTATGGCCGGCGCTCTGCTGCAGGCTGCAGCTATGAAGGTGCCGGTAATGCTGGACGGCGTTGCTGTCTGCAAGGCTGCCAAAAAGGCAGCGGATATGGCACCTGCCGTGCTGGATTACTGCTTTGCCGGTCACGTTTCCGCAGAGCCGGGAGCAGAAGAATGCCTGCAGGAGCTGGGGCTTACGGCACCGCTGCGCCTGAACATTCCCGATGGCGCCGGTGAGGGCGCTGCTGTCTGCTTTACGCTGTTCAACGCCGGCATCAAGGCCTACAAGGAAATGGAAACCTTTGAGGAAGCAGGCGTACATGCCGAGATGAAGGAATTTTCTCTGGCAGAGCAGTCTAAAAAAGGAGCGAAGGCTTAATGGGTAAAATATATTTAATCCGTCACGGTGAAACGGACAGCAACAAAGGACACCGCTTTCAGGGACGCATAAATATGCCGCTGAACGCCAAAGGTCTGGAGCAGTCCGAGAAGCTGGCTGCCTATATGCAGCATTTGCCGGTTGACAAGATTTACTGCAGCTCAATGCTGCGTGCCTGCATGACGGCAGCACCATTGGCTATGAGTAAAAATATGTCCTATCAGCCGTTGGATTTGTTGCAGGAGGTAAGCTTCGGTGCCTGGGAGGGCCTGGAGTATGCGGAAATCAGCCGCCGCTGGCCTAAGGAGATGGATGATTTCCTGACGCGTCCGGGCGAATGGATTCCGCCGCAGGGCGAAAGCTTTCATGATGTAGCGCGTCGCTGTCAGGCGGCTTTTGACTATATCTTCGAGCGTGAAGGCCACGAGAAAAATATCGCGATTGTATCGCATGGCGGTATTATCCGCGTGCAGCTGTGCCTGCTTTTAGGCATCCCGCTGAACAATCTGTGGAAGCTGAGTGTGCATAATGTTTCTGTCAGCACGCTGAACGACTGGCAGGGCAATATCATTGCCGAAAGCATCAACGATGCTCACTTTGCCAGAGAGCAGGGAAAATCTGTAAACTGGCTGCATAAATAAAAATTGAAGTTCGAAAACCGCGCAGAGCTGAAAAGCTGTCGCGGTTTTTCTATAAAGCGGCGAAAAAAGACGGTCATAGTTTTTGCTGTAAACTTACCGGTGCCGTACCATTATTTTATACGCAAGCTTTTACCATGAGTACTGTTAATAAGCGGATTTTGGGATATGTTGAGAAATGAAAAGTTTCTTATTAAAGAATTTACGCATTTTTGATAAACTAAGATTGACTTTTGCAGGCGCTTACTATATACTGTAAGTGGTGTATCTCAGTGGTCCGTTTAAGTTCCTAACTTCTTCTATCATAGATGACATGGGGAAGCCAAGGTAAACATCTTAATGCGTTCTTTGGGGTATGTTCTATCTATGATTAGGAGTGATTAAACAATGAAAGAAGACAAGACTTTAACCTGCTGCGAGTGCGGCAACGAATTCGTATTCACCGCTTCCGAGCAAGAGTTCTACGAAGAAAAAGGCTTCACTAACGAACCGCGCCGTTGCCCGGCTTGCCGTCAAGCTCGTAAACAACGCATGGGCGTACAAAACGACCGTCCGCAACGCGAAATGTTCCCCGCAGTTTGCGCTGAATGCGGTAAAGAGACCATGGTACCGTTCAAACCCAGCGATCGTCCGGTTTACTGCCGCGAATGCTTCAACGCACGTAAACACTAATTAGACGCTTGAAGTAACAAATTCAGGTACAGCTTAGGCTGTACCTGTTTTTTATTAGCTGATCATAGAAAAAACGAAAGTTATTTTACATAAAAGTGCTTATATGCTATACTTTTTACAATATAAACTATTCGAAGCAAGGGAGCTTTATGGCACGTATTATAGACAGTGATTTTCTGCACCGCGCGCTGCAGCATTTTTATGGCTACAGCAGCTTCCGCACAGGGCAGGAAGAAATTATAAGTGAAATATTACACGGACAGCCTGTGCTGGCAGTGCTGCCTACGGGTGCAGGCAAGAGCATCTGCTTTCAGCTGCCTTCGCTGCTGCTGAAGGGCGTGACGCTGGTAATCTCGCCGCTGATATCGCTGATGAAGGATCAGGCGGAGGCGCTGACGGCCCGCGGTATTCCGGCAGCTTATCTGGACAGCAGCATGAGCAGCAATGAGTACGGCAGGGTGCTGCATGCAGCCCTCAACAAGCAGTGCAAGTTTTTGTACGTAGCACCGGAGCGATTGGTCAACCAGCAGTTTATTGATTTCGCCCGCCAGGCCTATATTACGATGGTGGCGGTGGACGAGGCGCACTGCGTATCGCAGTGGGGACACAGCTTTCGCAAGGAATATTATAATATCCCTGATTTTATTCAGGCCTTGCCGACGAAGCCGCTGGTGGCAGCCTTTACTGCTACGGCTACGCCGGATGTGCGCCGTGATATTATCAAGCGCCTGGGCATTCCGGAGGCAAAAATTGTGGTGACGGGCTTTGACAGGCCTAACCTGCATTTTGCCGTGCAGCGCACGCAGGATAAGGAGCGCTCGCTGCTGGAGTTTATGCGCAAGCATAAAAAGGATTGCGGCGTAGTTTACTGTGCTACGCGCAACAAGGTGGAAAGCGTGACGCAGCTTTTGCGGCGCCAGGGCTTCTGTGCCTTGCGCTATCACGCGGGCCTGACGCCGGAGGAGCGGCGTGAGAATCAGAATGCCTTCGTCGGCGGCAGCGTGCCGCTGATTGTGGCAACCAATGCCTTCGGTATGGGTATTGATAAGCCTGATGTACGCTTTGTGGTGCATTATAATATGCCCAAGGATATCGAAAGCTACTATCAGGAGGCAGGACGCGCAGGGCGTGACGGCCTGCCTGCGGAATGTCTGCTGCTTTACGATAAGGCGGATATTGCGGTTAATACCTATCTTATCGGGCACGACCAGCCGGATTTGACCTGGAAGGAGCACGAGCTGCAGCTGCTGAGTAAAATGACCAATTATTGCAATACGTCCATGTGCCTGCGCAAGGTACTGCTGGAATATTTCGGAGAAAAAACAACGTCGCAGTGCAACAATTGCGGCAACTGCGACGTGAATAAGAACGCTTCGTGGCGTAAGTTTTTGAAGTTTTAATTTTTAGTCGATATCAATAGTATTGCCCGGTTTTACAATGAGCACCTTGCTGTCGGTTTCGTCCTCAACGGCGGCCTTGAAGGCTTCAACGTCCTGAGCGATGGGCGGCCAGGTGTTGTAATGTACGGGGATAACGTATTTTGCCTGCAGCAGCTTGCAGGCGATAAGTGCATCATTGGGGTCCATAGTGAAGTTGCCGCCGATAGGAAGCACTGCGTATTCAAAAGCATCGAGCTTGGGCAGCAGCTGCATATCGCTGAAGAGTGCGGTGTCACCTGCGAAGTACAGCTTAGTGCCGTAGAAATCGATAACGATGCCGCAGGCATGACCACCGGGAACGCCGCTGCCGTGGAAGGCCAACGTCAGGCGTACCTTGCCGAAGGGAAACTTAAAGGTGCCGCCAAGATGCATAGCGTGTGCTTTGCAGCCGGCATCCTGCGCCAGACCGCAGATTTCGGCAGTGGAGATGATGGTAGCGTCACAATTTTTGGCGATTTCAAAGGCACTGCCCAAATGGTCGAAGTGACCGTGGCTGACGAAAATATAATCAACCTTAATGTCTTTGGCGGTGAGTCCTTCCGGATTATCGTCCAGATACGGGTCGAAGATGATAGCAGAATTGTTTTTTTCCAGCATAAAGCAGGCGTGGTTGATGAAATGGAATTTTGCGGACATAATTTTCCCTCCTTAATTTGACAAGCTGATTGCTACCTGATATTAAATAAGATAGCGCTTGACTGTTAGCTTATAAATATTATAGCTTAAATCTACTTTTTTGTGAATTCCTCACTGCAGGGGTGGGAAAAACTTTACAATTTTGCCTTATGTGCGGTAAAATTGATAGCGTGATATATATAGGAGTAATGCGCTATGAAATATAAAAAAATTACTTTTGCATGTGTTCTGTTGGGCCTGTCGCTCTATGCCGGTGTGTGTGCGGCAACCGTGCGCGAGATAGCTGATGAAGCGCCTGCCTCCAAGCAGACGATTATCGCTGATAAAAAGGATAAGAAGCTGCTGAACAAAAAGCAGCGCGCTGTCCAAATAACTCAGGAAAAGGATAAAATTGTAGTATCTACCAAACCGGTGGCTAAAACGCCTGCCGGTACGATAAAGGTTCCTGCCGCTCCGCGTCCGTCGCTGCTGCAGGAGAAGGATGGCAAATTCTATTTTTCCGGTACTCAGCTGCCGGATGATTATCGTAATATCGCTATTTACGGTGAGGCGATTGCCAGCAAGGCGCAGGCTATTGCCTATATTTTGGCGGCTAACCCGGCTGTGAAGCTGGCCTGCCCGGTAGAGGAGCTGGTGGAGCTGTACTGGCAGGAGGCTAAGCGTGAAAATGTGCGTCCCGATCTTGCACTGGCACAATCGTTGGTGGAAACAGGTGCTTACCGCTATGGCGGTGATGTGCTGCATCATCAGAACAATTTTTGCGGTCTTGGTACTATCGGCGGTGGTGTGCGCGGTGCGTCCTTTGCTACGCCGCAGCTGGGAGTGCGAGCGCACATCCAGCATCTGCTGGCTTATACGCAGGCGAAGCGCCCTTCAACCGATATTGTCGATCCGCGCTATGATCTGGCGCATAATATCCGCCTGGAGCGCGGTGTTGTCAACACCTGGTACGGTTTGAACGGTACTTGGGCGATGGGCTCGCTGTATTGCGAAAAGATTATGGCTACATATCAGAAAATCCTGGCACAGCAGCCTGTTGAGCCGGAGATTAAGCCTGCACCGGCTGAACCGGTTAAGGAAAAGAATAAAAAGAAACGCAGTATGAAGCAGAGGGTTTCCGAAATACTGCAGGAGAAAAAATAAATTAACGACTGCGCAGCAGTCAGCTGAGGAGGCATTCAGTAAAATGCATATAGTTTTAGTTGAACCGGAAATTCCCGGCAATACCGGTAATATTGCACGTCTGTGCGCAGCAACCGGCTGCCACCTGCATTTGGTTCGTCCGCTTGGTTTTTCCGTAGAGGATAAATATTTGAAGCGTGCAGGTCTGGATTATTGGCATCTTGTTGATATCCATTATTATGACAGCGTTTATGAGGTGCTGGAAAAATATAAGGATAATCCCAAGTATTTCCTGACGACAAAGGCACACAGCTCTTATGCCGATGTGCAGTATGCTCAGGACAGCCTGCTGATTTTCGGCAAGGAAACTGCCGGCCTGCCGGAAACCTTGCTGCACGAATATCCCGAAAGCTGCATCCGTATTCCGATGATTGAGGATGCACGCTCTTTGAATTTGTCCAATTCCGTGGCGATTGTGGCTTATGAGGCTCTGCGCCAGAACGGTTTTGCTGATTTAACCCTTTATGGAGGAGAATATAAATGATAATTATCAAGGAATTCGATTTTGACGCTGCACATTATCTGCCTGCCTATAACGGCAAGTGCGAGCATTTGCACGGTCATACCTATAAGCTGGTGGTAAAGGTGGAGGGCACTCCCGACCACGAGGGTATGGTTATTGATTTCATTAAGCTGAAGAATCTGGTGAAGGAAGAGGTGCTGGCACATTTGGACCACGCCTGCCTGAATGATATTCTGCCGGTGCCTTCTGCAGAAAATATCAGTGTCTGGGTTTGGAATAAATTAGTGGAGTTGCTTAAGAGCGACCATTATCATTTATATGAAGTAGAAGTTTGGGAAACTCGCACCAGTGGCTGCGTGTACAGAGGTGAATGACGTGAAGGATGTACAAAGCGAAAAGGATTTACGCAATATTCCTTTGAAGCATGTGGGAATAAAGGGCCTGCGCTGGCCGATTGAGCTGCGTGATAAAGCACGCGGTACGCAGCACAGCGTAGCGGAGGTAACACTGGCGGTTGATTTGCCGCATGATATGCGCGGTACGCATATGAGCCGTTTTGTGGAGTGTCTGCGTACTCTCGGCCCTGTGGGCCTCGCTGATGTGGAGGCTATTTTGGATCAGCTGAAGCAGCATCTGCAGGCTGAAAGAGCTTTTATCGAGCTGAAGTTCCCGTATTTTGTGACGAAGAAGGCTCCAGTGAGCGGTATGGAAGCACCGATGGATATCGATTGCGTGTATAAGGCCGAGAAGGGCGAGAAGCTGCGTTGGCGTATTACCGCTGTTGTGCCTGTGCAGACGCTGTGCCCCTGCTCTAAGGAAATCAGCGAATACGGTGCGCATAACCAACGTGCCTGGGCGAAGCTGGAGGTTGAGGCGCAGGAAATGGTGTGGCTGGAGGAGCTGGTGGAATATGCCGAGGCTTCCGCAAGCACGCCGTTGTACGGTCTTTTGAAGCGTCCTGACGAAAAATATGTTACGGAGCATGCTTATGAGAATCCGCGTTTTGTAGAGGATGCTGTGCGTGAGGTTGCTTTGCGTCTGGAGGCGGATAAGCGCATTACCTGGTATCGCGCAGAGGTGGAGAGCATGGAAAGCATCCATAATCATAACGCTTTTGCTGTTGTGGAAAAAGGTGAGAATGAATGTTATTAAAGGTTAACCGTGAGGGTCTGGAGGCAGCGCTGGCAAGCATCGGCGCTCATGCCGACAGTCTGCCTATTTTTGCGCATAAGGCGGAGATTATTCCGTTTAAGCTGCTGGGTGTGCGTACGCCGGCAGCGAATATTATCAAGCAGGAGATGCTGGCTGTGGGCGGTGATGCCGTAACGCCCGTTGGTGCTGTTACCTGCGCTGCAAAGTATGTTGATATTTTGCTTTTGGGTACGCTGAAGCATTATAAGGTACTGCTGAAGAAAATGGCGCAGATGCCGTACTTTGGTATTCCTCAGGCTGCTATTGATCTGGAAATGGCGCTGACGCCGCAAAAGCTGTGCACTACTCTGGCTGACGGCCGCGTGCTGACCTATGAGAAGATGTGCGTGATGGGCATTTTGAACGTTACGCCGGATTCTTTTTATGAGGGCAGCCGTGTTCCTGCTATGGAGGAGCTGGTGGAGCGTGCCGGCAGAATGCTTGCTGCGGGTGCCGGTGTGCTGGATATCGGCGGTGAGTCTACCCGTCCGGGCAGCGACAGCGTTGATGGGGAGGAGGAGCGCAGCCGCGTAGTTCCTGCGATTGCTGCTTTGCGCAAGGCTTATCCCGATGCTGTTATTTCTATTGATACATATCGTGCGGATACGGCGGAGGCAGCTATTGCTGCCGGTGCTGATATTATCAACGATATCAGTGCGATGGAGGCTGACCCGCGCATGGCGGATGTGGTTGTGGCTACTAAAGCGCCGATTATCCTTATGCATATGCGCGGTACGCCGAAGAATATGCAGCAGAACTGCGAGTACAAGGATGTTGTGCAGGAGGTTGCCGTTTATCTGGCGCAGAGGGCGCAGCTTTTGCGTGAGCGTGGTGTGAGTGCTGATAAGATTATTCTTGATCCCGGTATCGGCTTTGCCAAGAATGTGGAGCAGAATTTGCTGTTGATGCGTGATTTGAAGGCTTTGACGAGCTTTGGATATCCTGTGCTGCTGGCGGCTTCGCGCAAGAGTACGCTTGGTGCTGTGCTTGGCGGTGTGCCGGCGGAGCAGCGTTTGGAGGGAACGATTGCGACGAGCCTGCAGGCGATTTACGCGGGGGCGCAGATGGTGCGTGTGCATGACGTTGAGGAGAATGTGCGGGCAATTCGCACGCTGGAGGCTATTTTGCGCGGCAGTGCGGAGTGATTTTCTTAGAAAGAATTGTTTTAGCGATTATCTGTAACGCTGCGACAGAATAGTGACATAAGCAATTATTTATCGCGGTGGAAGCATAAAAATTTTAGGCAATGAGTGCTTGGAACAACTGAAATTGCAATACTGTTTGAGCGCTAAGCTGACTTGTGTAGAAAAATGCTACGCATAGCGCGAGTTTATTGCAATTTCGTCTTTGTTCCGCACGAAATTGCCGTTAAGAAATTTTTCGCTGTAACGCGATAGATAATTGCTGCGTCTACCATTATCACATCAAAAGAACAGGAGTCTGAAATGGCTATTGCATATGTTGCCTTGGGCAGTAACCTGGGCGATAAGAAAAAAAATTTACAGCGCGCGCTGATGCTGCTGATGCAGCAGGGCGTGGAGGTACTGCAGGTTTCCGGCTATTTTGCTACGGAGCCTTACGGTGTGACGGACCAGCCGCAGTTTTTGAATGCTGTGTGCAAGGTGCGCACTAATTTGGAGCCTGTGGCGCTTTTGCGTACGCTTTTGGCAACGGAGCTGGCGATGGGGCGGGTGCGCCTGCGTCATTGGGGTGAGCGCAATATTGATCTGGATCTGCTGCTTTACGAAAATGTTGTAATGCAGACACCGGAGCTTACGCTGCCGCATCCCGATATGCAGAACAGAGATTTTGTGCTGCTGCCGTTGCTGGATATTGCGCCGGAGCTGGTGCATCCGCTGCTGCATAAGACTGTACGTGAAATGGCGGCGGAACTGAACAAATAATGCTGTGGCATGAGCGATTTGTTTTACAGCAAATACGTGCTTGTGCTATAATTAAGAAAAAACATTTGGCAGGAGGTAGCTATGAGAATAGATGGTGCCGGCGGTTGCTTTGATAACCGTCTTTATGAAGTTGACATTGACGTAGCCTGGAATATTGCCTTGCTGTGCGTCAATGAGATGGGTGTAACTATTGATGAACAGGATGATGCTGCACATCAGCTGCACTTCCATAACAAGAAAAAAATTATGCAGCTGGCTATGCAGTCTTTGGATGAAGAAACCGTACAGGTTATTATGGACTCCACCAAGGAGCGTCTGCAGATTTATAACTGGAAGCGCGAGGACAAAGAGGTTAACCAGTTCTATGAGCTGTTTGAAAAGAAGCTCACGGAATACCGTGCCTTTATTTTGTGCCCGAACTGCTCCGCAAAAATCAGTTCTTTGGTTAAGTTCTGCCCCGAGTGCGGCTGCAAAGTAAAATAAGCGCAAAAAAAGAAACCAAATACCGATTGGTATTTGGCTTCTTTTTAAATCCGAACGGATTAGATTGCGCGGTTAACTTTACCGGAACGCAGGCAACGGGTGCAAACGTTCAAGCGTTTAACAGAACCTTCAACAACTGCTCTTACTTGTTGAATATTCGGGTTCCAAGCACGTTTGGTGTGTCTATTGGAGTGGCTGACGTTGTTGCCAGCGAGTTTTCCTTTACCGCAGATTTCGCAGATAGATGCCATTGTTTCCCACCTCCTTAAACGTGATAAGACATAAGGCACATTCAAATTTAACATGAGTATCATACCATAAAGAGCGCAGAAAATCAAGGGAATTTTAAGATAAAGAGGGTATTTTTATAAATGTGGTGGAAAGAACCTGTAACAACACTAAAAGGTGTAGGCGTAAAAAAAGCAGCTGAGCTGGCTGCTCTCAATATTTTCAGCGTGGGTGATTTGCTGGAATTTTACCCGCGTCAGGGTGCATATCTTGATTATGCCAAGCTCAAAACGATTAAGGAGCTGGAGGTTGACAACAGCAAGCAGATTTTCAAAGCAACCGTTTATCAGGTGAAAAACGGCTACGGTGTCAGCCGTCGCAGCTATACGTCCGTGACGGTGCGTGACGAAACAGGCTATGCTACGCTGTACTTTTTCGGCGGGCAGCGCTACAAGGCGCAGAAACTGAAGCCGGATACCGTGCTGCAGATTACAGGCCGCGTAAGGCAGGGGCGCACTACAAAGTCCGTAAGTGAGGTTGATGTACAGCCTTTGGAGCAGGATGAGGGCAAAACGCCGGGCATTGTGCCGGTGTATGCTTTGAGCGGTAACCTGACGCAGAAGAACCTGCGTACCTGGGTGAGCGAGGCACTGCGTCTGGCAGCCAAGGATTTGCCGGAAAGCTTGCCGGCGAAGGTTGTGAGTCAATGCAATTTGCCCGACCGCTATACGGCACTGAAAAATATTCACTTCCCCGAAAGCTGGGAAGCATTACGACGCGCTAAGCAGCGCTTTGTTTTTGAGGAGCTGTTTTTGCTGCAGTGCGGTCTGCTTTACTACCGCCAACAGAGCCATGATAACAGAGAGGGCATCAAGCACGCTGTCGATGGTGCGCTTGTTAAAGACGTAATGCAGGGACTGCCCTTTGAGCTGACTGCAGCACAGCAGCAGGCGTGGCGTGAGATTTCGCTCGATATGCAGGACAAAAAGCCTATGCACCGCATTCTGCAGGGCGATGTAGGCAGCGGTAAGACGGTTATCAGCGCGCTGGCGTTGGCCAAAGCGGTGGAAAACGGTTATCAGGGCTGCATTATGGTGCCGACGGAAATTTTGGCAGCGCAGCATTTTGAAACGCTGGAGCAGTATCTGCAGCCTTACGGTGTGCGTATCGCTTTGCTGACAGGCGGTATGCGTGCCAAGGCAAGGCGTGAGCTGCTGCTGAATCTGGAGCTTGGTCTTGTTGACGTGGTTGTAGGTACGCATGCGCTGCTGGAGGAGGATGTGCGCTTTGCCAATTTGTCCCTGACGGTGACAGACGAGCAGCACCGCTTCGGCGTAGAGCAGCGTGCACGCCTGTCCAATAAATCGGAGAATGCTCCCGATGTACTGGTAATGACGGCAACGCCGATTCCGCGCACCTTGGCGCTCACTGTTTACGGCGATTTGGATATTTCCGTAATGAAGGGACGTCCGCCGCAGCGTAAGCCGGTGCGGACGCTGTGCTATACGGATGAGCGCCGCCGTGAGGTTTACGCCGGCCTGGTGCGTCAGGTGCAGGCAGGAAGGCAGGCTTACGTTGTCTGTCCGCTGATTGAAGAATCCGATGTCCTTGATGTGCATAGCGCCGAAAGGGTATACGAGGAGCTGAAGCGCGATTTTCTGCAGGATATTCCCTGCGCTCTGCTGCATGGCAGGCTCAAGGGCGCGGAGAAGGATGCGATTATGAGCAGCTTTGCGGCAGGCGAGCTGAAGGTGCTGGTGAGCACTACGGTTATCGAGGTTGGCGTGAACGTGCCCAATGCTACGCTGATGGTGATTGAAAATGCGGAGCGCTTCGGCTTGGCACAGCTGCACCAGCTGCGCGGACGTGTAGGACGCGGCAGCGAGCAGTCTTACTGCGTGCTGCTGACGGCTGCCGATTCGCCGGAGGCACTGGCGCGTCTGAACGTACTGCATGAGAGCGAGGACGGCTTCTATCTTGCGGAAAAGGATATGGAGCAACGCGGTGCAGGTCAGCTCTTCGGCCTGAAGCAGCATGGCTTGCCAGATTTGCGAATTGCTGATATAATGCGAGATGTTGACGTAATTGCGCAGGTTCGCCAACTGGCGCAGGCGCAGCTGCGTACGCCGGAGGACTGGGCGGAAATCCGCCGTCTGGTGGAAATGCAGTTTGGCGAACGCTTTAATATGATTTTCAATACTTAAAGAGGGTATAAATACATGAAAAAAGACTGGTTAAAAAATCCTGATGTTTGTGCTAAGGTGACGGCGGCAGTTTTGCTGGTGGCCTTGTTTTTGGGCATTCACTTTTTTGCCGACGATTTCTTCAATAAAACATTTACGTTGGCAATCAGCGGCAATGTCAACGGCCTGGTGGAATATCTGCGCTCCTTTGGCCCGTGGGCGATTTTAATCAGTTTTGTGTTGGACGTGCTGATTAATGCCGGCAGCGTTTTCCCGTCGATTTTTCTTTCTACAGCCAACGGTCTGATTTTCGGCCTGCCCTTGGGCATCACTATTTCCTGGCTGGCGGAAACAACCGGTGTTGTTATCAGCTTTTATCTGATGCGCTTCTTCTTCCGCGATACGGCGCAGAAGCTGATTGAGAAAAGCAACTCGCTGAAATCCATTGATGAAGCAAGCAGCAAGCACGGTTTGGAGTGGATGGCCTTCGCCAGGGCGCTGCCGTATTTTCCGTCAGGCATTTTGACGGCAGTGGGTGCTGTGAGCAGCATGAGTGCGCGTGATTACATTATTGCCAATCTTATCGGCAAATTTCCTTCCACGGCGTTGGAGGTTGTTATCGGTCATGATGTAGTTAATTTTCAGGAGCACAGCCAAAGACTGACGATTTTGATCTTGGTTGTGGGCGCTGTCTTTTTTGCGTATAAAAAATGGTTCTATAAAAAGGGAAAATAAAATTTGCTTTAGTGCGTCGCTGCAGTAATTTCTGTGGCGGCGTTTTTTACAGATAGAGATACAGATAGTGAAAGGAAATAACACTTATGGAAAATAAACAAGTGCAGCCATGGCAGCAATATCAGGCGCTGTATCTGCATATACCGTTTTGCGTACAGAAATGCCTGTACTGCGATTTTGCTTCCTATGCCGGCTTTGGCGAGCAGGCGAAGCGTGAATATACCGACGCTGTGTGCAAAGAAATCGCCCTGCGTGCGGATGAGGCGGCCAATATGGCAGCGAACGCCAGTATTTACTTTGGCGGTGGTACGCCGAGCGTGCTGCCGACGGAATGCATCGCTAAGCTGGTGAACGCATTGAAGCAGTACGGCTTTTGGCAGCAGCCCTGCGAGGCCACGATTGAGGTGAACCCCGGCACGGCGGATTTGGCTAAGCTGCAGACATTGCGCAGCCTTGGCTTTGACCGCATCAGCTTCGGCGTACAGTCGCTGCAGGATAACGAGCTACTGGCAATAGGACGCATTCACAACGCACAGCAGGCATTGGAGGCACTGACGCTGGCACGCAAAGCAGGCTTCGCACGCGTCAGTGCGGATTTGATTTACGGCCTGCCGTCGCAGACGCTTACCAGCTTGCAGGATACGCTGGAGCGTTTGACCGACACAGGCATAGAGCATATTTCTGTTTACGGTCTGATTGTGGAGGAGAGCACGCCGTTGGCAAGCCTTGTGGACAAGGGCAGAATAACTTTGCCTGACGAGGATACGGCGGCGGATATGTATGAGCTGGTGCAGAGCTTTTTGCGCGAGCGTGGCTTTGAACGCTACGAAATTTCCAACTACGCGAAAAACGGTCAGTATTCACGGCACAATACGGTTTACTGGGAGTATCATCCCTACATGGCCTTCGGCGCTGCCGCCTGCGGCTTTGATGGGCAAAGACGGCGTACCGGGCTGAGTACGGTCAAGGAATATATCGGGCAGCTGCAAAGCTTCGGCGGTGAAGATTTACGCGCAAGTGCATTATATAATGTAGAAGAATTATCTTGCGCAGAGCTTTTGGAGGAATTCATGTTCATGGGCTTGCGCCGCAGCGAAGGTGCGAGCCTGGCGGAGGCACGCGAGCGCTTTGACTTTGATGTGCTGCAGCGCTTTGCCTTCGAGCTGGCGCCGCTGTTTGAACAAAAGCTTATTGCGTATGATGCAGGCACGCAAAGACTGCGCCTGACAGAGCGTGGTATGGAGGTCGGCAATCAAATATTTGAAGTTTTTGTGATAACTTAAAAATAAATAAAAAAGGTGTTGACAATAAAGTAGGCTAGTGCTATTCTAGTATCAAGATGTTAGCACTCCTAATGATAGAGTGCTAACAATCAAAATGAGGTGGGAATATGTTAAACGAAAGAAAGAAAAAAATTCTCCAGCTCATAATTGAGGATTATATTTCAACCGCTGAGCCTGTAGGTTCAAGGACGATTGCCCGCAAATATGATTTGGGCCTCAGTCCTGCGACCATCCGTAACGAGATGAGTGATCTGGAGCTCCTGGGTTATCTGGAGCAGCCGCACACCTCGGCAGGACGTGTACCGTCGGCTCAGGCTTATCGCCTTTACGTTGATTCGCTTGTTGAGCCGGGCACTCTGACAGATAATGACAGAGCACTGATTAACGGCTGGTTCAGCGAAAGACGCAGAAGCATTGATGAAATCTTCCAGTCAACGGCTAAAATCCTTTCCCGGATGACGAAGAATGTTTCAATGGTGCTGGCTAACCGTGATGCCGGTGCGTGCTTCCGTTATATGAAGTTTTTACCTCTGGATGAGCACCATGCCATCCTGTGCATTGTAACAGATGACGGCAATGTGGCCAATTGCGTGGTAGAAATTCCTTTGGGAATGCGGCCGGAGGAGCTGGACTACATGGCAGGACGCGTCAGCAGACTGCTGGAGGGCAGAGCGCTGGCGAACATTACCGAGGATCTGCTGCAGGCGGTGCATACCAATATAGCAGATGATAAGCTGCTGTTCACATCGCTGGTACAGTCCATCCGCAAAATGCGTCAAAAATACCAGCAGCAAAAGGTTTTCCTGGGTGGCACCAAGCAGCTGCTTAACCAGCCGGAATTCCGCGACGTGGAGCGTGTGAAGAATCTTCTGGGTATCCTGGAGGAGGAGCGCGTAGTACGCGATTTGCTGAAGGCAGGCGAGGACAGCGGACTGAAGATCACGATTGGCAGTGAAAACAAATTCACCGGCATTCAGGATTGCAGCATGGTGCAGGCAACCTACCGTCTTAACGGTCAGATAGTCGGTACGATGGCAGTTCTTGGCCCGACGCGTATGGAATACGGCAAGGTAATTACCGTTATGGATTACCTGCATAAGTATTTGAAAACGATGTTCGAGCAAAAGCCCGACAATAAATAAAACTAAGGAGGAAGAGCCTTGCAGGATAATGAAATGAAAGAAAAACAGGCTGAGCAGGAGGCTGCGGAAGCGAAGGCTGCCGAACAGGAAACTGCGGAGGCTGCAGAAGCTGAAAAAGCTGAAGATGCAAAAAATGCGGAGGAAGCCGCTGAGCCTGAGGTTGACCCGAAGGATGCCAAAATCGAAGAGCTGCAAAATCGTTTGCTGAGATTGCAGGCCGATTTTGAAAACTTCCGCCGTCGCACCAATATAGAAAAGGAACAGCTTTCCACCTTTGTAACAGCAAATGTGGTTGGCAAGTTCTTAAAGGTTTTAGATAATTTTGAGCGTGCTGAAGCAAGCGTCGAAAAGGGCGATAATGTGGATGCAGTTGTCGACGGTATGAAAAAAATCCGCCGTCAGTTTGAAGATGCCTTCAAAGATCTGAATGTAGAAGAAATCGAAGCTCAAAATGCTAAATTTGACCCGAATATCCACGAAGCCGTAATGCGCGGTCATAATCCGGAGCTGGATGATGAAATCGTAGATATGGTTTTCGAAAAAGGCTATAAGCTGGGTGATAAGGTTATCCGTCACAGTAAGGTTAGAGTAAACACTAACGAATAATGCAGTCTGCCGAATAAAGCACCACGTATCCGGTACTTTCCCGGCAGCCTGTGAATATTATAAATTTATAAATTACGTCAGTCCGCTCGTAATGCAGCAGCTGCTGCGATACAGACGGACAGGAAAAATAGGAGGACATATAAAATGGCTAAAGTAATTGGTATTGACTTAGGTACTACTAATAGTGTTGTTGCAGTTATGGAAGGCGGCGAACCTACCGTCATCACTAACCAGGAAGGCAGTCGCTTAACCCCGTCTGTTGTAGGCTTTGCTAAAAACGGCGAGCGTCTTGTTGGTCAGCTGGCAAAACGTCAGGCTGTTTCCAACCCTGACAGAACCATCAGCTCTATCAAACGTCATATGGGCGAAGGCTCCTACAGAGTAACTATCGACGACAAAAAATATTCCCCGGAAGAAATTTCCGCAATGATTCTGCAAAAACTGAAAGCTGATGCAGAAGCTTATCTGGGTGAAAAGGTATCCCAGGCAGTTATTACTGTTCCGGCATACTTCAATGACAGCCAACGTCAGGCTACTAAGGACGCTGGCAAGATTGCAGGCCTGGATGTTCTGCGTATTGTCAACGAGCCTACCGCTGCTTCTCTGGCATACGGCATTGATAAAACCGACGACCATACCATCATGGTATATGACCTCGGCGGCGGCACCTTCGATGTATCCATTCTGGATGTCGGCGACGGCGTATTCGAAGTAAAAGCAACCAACGGTGATACTCATCTGGGCGGCGATGACTTCGATAAGAAGATCATGGACTGGATGGTTGATGAATTCAAGAAAGCTGAAGGCATTGACCTTTCTACCGACCGTATGGCTATGCAACGTCTGCGTGAGGCTGCTGAAAAAGCTAAAATCGAATTGTCCGGCGTTATGAGCACCAACATCAACCTGCCGTTCATCACTGCAGGTGCTGATGGCCCGAAACATTTGGATATGGACTTGACTCGTGCTAAATTCGAAGCTATGACTGCAGATCTGGTTGAACGCACCATGGGCCCTGTTCGTCAGGCTATGAGCGATGCTGCTCTTTCCACAAACGATATCAGCAAGGTAATCCTGGTTGGCGGTTCTTCCCGTATCCCGGCTGTACAGGCTGCTATCAAAGCATTCATGGGCAAAGAGCCTTACAAAGGAGTTAACCCTGATGAATGCGTTGCAGTAGGTGCTGCTATTCAGGCCGGCGTTCTCTCCGGTGAAGAAGGTACCGGCAACGTACTGCTGCTGGATGTAACTCCGTTGTCCCTGGGTATTGAAACCCTCGGCGGTGTATTCACCAAGATTATCGACCGTAACACCACCATCCCGACCTCTAAGAAACAGGTATTCTCTACCGCTGCAGATAACCAGCCTTCCGTTGATATCCATGTTCTGCAAGGCGAACGTGAAATGGCTGCAGACAACAAAACTCTGGGCCGCTTCGAGCTGTCCGGCATCCCGGCTGCACCGCGTGGAATTCCTAAAATCGAAGTTTCCTTCGACATCGATGCTAACGGTATCGTTAACGTAAGCGCTAAAGACCTTGGCACCGGCAAAGAACAAAAGATTACCATTACCTCCTCCGGCACCCTGGATAAGGACGAAGTAGACAGAATGGTTAAAGAAGCAGAAGCTAACGCTGAAGCTGATAAGAAACGTAAAGAAGGCGTAGAAGTTCGCAACCAGGCCGACAACATGTGCTATCAGGCTGAAAAGACCATGAAAGACATGGAAGGCAAAGGCAAGGACGAATTAATCGCTAAGGTTAAAGCTGCAGTTGACACCCTGAAAGAAACCATGAAGGGCGACGACCTTGACAAGATTAAAGCTGATACCGAAGCTCTGACCAAACCGCTGTACGAGCTGAGCGCTGAGCTTTACAAAGAAACTCAGGCACAAGAGGGTGCTGCAGGTGCACAAGGCGCTGCAGGTGCTCAAGGTGCTAAAAAAGCCGATGACGACGTTGTAGATGCAGAAGTTGTTGACGACGACAAGAAATAAGGCTGTCGATAAGGCACCATCTGCGTCGTTGAAATGCCTAGACGTATTTGTTGATACAGACGTAAAAAAGTAATATAATATTAGTGCCCAGCTGCTGTGGCAACCGCCATCATGCATCTGGGCATTATATGCTTAAATAATATTCGGTAGAAAAGTTTTAGGAGGCGCCTGTTTTGGCTAAGAGAGATTATTATGAGGTACTGGGAGTAAGCAAAACCGCTTCCCAGGACGAAATAAAAAAAGCATTCCGTAAACTGGCCCTGAAATATCATCCTGACCGCAATAAGGGCAACGAAGAAGCCATGAACAAATTCAAGGAAGCCAATGAGGCTTACAGCGTCCTTTCCGATGAGCAGAAGCGCCAGCAGTATGACCAGCTTGGCCCTGATGCCTTCGAACAGGCGCAGACAGCCGGCGGTGCCGGCGGCAATCCGTTCGGCGGCGGCTTCGGTGGCTTCGGCGGCGGAGGCATGGAGGATATTTTCGATATGTTCTTCGGCGGCCAGGGACGCGGTCGCAGCGGCCGTGAAGCGGGCCCGCAGCGCGGTGCGGATTTGCGCTTTGATATGGAAATTACCTTTGAAGAGGCAGCTTTCGGCGTAGAGAAGGAAATCAACCTGTATCGCGACGAAACCTGCGACCATTGCCACGGCGATGGTGCAGAGCCCGGCTCCAAGGTTGAAACCTGCCCTGAATGTCACGGCTCCGGCTATGTACGCTTCACCCAGAACACCATGTTCGGTCAGATGGTAAATGAGCGTCCGTGCTCCAAGTGCCACGGCGAGGGCAAGATTATTTCCAAACCCTGCAAGGAATGCCGCGGCAAGGGTACTGTGAAGAAGAATAAACGCCTGAAGGTAAAAATCCCTGCAGGTGTAGATAACGGCTCCCGTCTGCGTGTAAGCGGCGAGGGCGAGGCCGCTGCTAAGGGCGGTCAGAGCGGTGATCTTTACGTATATCTGTACGTGAAGCCACACAAGTTCTTTGAACGTGATGGCACTACTGTTCTGTGCGAGGTACCTGTCAATATCGTACAGGCAACCCTGGGCGCTGAGATCAAGGTTCCTACGCTGGATGGTCAGGTAACCGTGAAGGTTCCCGAAGGCACTCAGCCCGGTAAGGTGCTGCGCCTGAAGGAGAAGGGCATTCCCAGCCTGCGCGGCGGTCAGCGCGGCGATCAGCTGGTTCGCATTAAGGTAGTTGTGCCGACTAAGCTGAACGAAAAGCAGAAGGAAGCACTGCGCAGCTTCGGCGAAATCAGCAAGGATAATATCAGTCCTGAGGAAAAGAGCTTCTTCAATAAAATCAAAAATCTTTTTAAATAAAAACTGTAAAAAGCTTGACACTTATCAGGCTTTATGTTATCATATTCTAGTAACAAAGCAGAAGCCACTCGCTTCTCACCTTGCGGCAAGCGCTCGACAGGGTTGGATATGATATTCATGCGGGTGGAATTTGTTCTGCCCGCTTTTTTGTTTTGCTTATATCTGATATGTTACAGATTTTATAAGCAGTAATTGCTTATCTGATGTTCATGGAGGTGAATTGTTATAAGTAAGGAAAGCTTGCGCATTAACGAAGAAATTCGTGCGCGTGAAGTGCGTGTTATTGCCAATGGGGGCGAACAGCTCGGCATTATGTCCAGCCGAGACGCTCTGAAGCTTGCATTAGAAAATCATCTGGACTTAGTCGAAATTGCTCCGACAGCAAAACCGCCTGTGTGCCGGATTATGGATTATGGCAAGTATCGTTACGAGCAGCAAAAACGCGAAAAAGAAGCTCGTAAGAAACAAAAGACCTTCGACATTAAAGAAGTTAAGCTGCGTCCTGGTATCGAGGACCACGACTTCAATGTTAAGTATAAGAATGCAGTACGTTTCCTGGAAGATGGCGATAAGGTAAAAGTTACCATCATGTTCCGTGGCCGCGAACTGTCTCATCCTGAGCTTGGCGAGGTGCTGCTGAATCGTATGGCACAGCAGTTGAAAGAAATTGCCGTCGTAGAAAGAGTTCCAAAATTAGAAGGCAAAAACATGATTATGATTGTTGCGCCAAAACCTGCTAAATAATAGAGGAGGAAATCACAATGCCGAAAATGAAAACCCGTAGAGCTGCTGCAAAGCGCTTCAAAAAAACTGCTTCTGGTGAATTCAAACATTTTAAAAACTTCAAGAGCCACATTCTCGAACATAAATCTCCTGCACGTAAGAGAAACCTGCGTAAAGCAGCTCTGGTGCACAAGACTGACAAAGAGCATGTAGCAAAAATGCTCCCGTACGCATAATTAAGAGATTTAAAGGAGGATACTAACAATGGCAAGAGTTAAAGTGGGCGTAACCGCTCATCGTCGTCATAAACACATTCTGAAACTGGCTAAAGGTTACTATGGTTCCCGCAGCAAACAATTCAAAAAAGCTAACGAGCTGGTAATGAAAGCTCTGTCCTATGCTCGTCGTGACCGTCGCGCTAAAAAACGCGAGTTCCGTCGTCTGTGGATCGCTCGTATCAACGCTGCTACCCGTGCTAACGGCCTGAGCTACAGCCGTTTCATCTGCGGCCTGACCAAAGCTGGCATCGAAATGAACCGCAAAGTTATGGCTGACATGGCTATCTATGACTCTGCTGCTTTCGCTAAGCTGGTAGAAGCTGCTAAAGCTGCTCTGTAAGAGAAAAGTAAATACTGACTGGTGCGTAGGCGCTGGTCTGAGCCTGCTCCTGTGTGCGCACGGGAGCAGGTTTTTTTGTGATTTGTGAGGGGTTTAGTTTTATGCTGGTAGTTTTAAGTAAAGCCCTGGCCTTTGTGCTCATCATACTTATAGGCTATATCTGCAAACGCCGCGGCTTTTTTTCACCGACCGACTATCAGGTCGTGAGCAAAATCGTTTTGAATATTACGCTGCCCTGTGCCGTAATCAACAGCTTTGCGCATTTTGAGATGGATTATTCCTTAATCGCTGCCGTCTTTTTAGGCTTATGCGGCAATCTGCTGATGCTGTTTGTATCCTTGATGCTGACGCGCGGAGATACGCCGGCTACCAAGATTTTCTATATCTTCAGCCTTGCCGGTTATAACGTAGGCTGCTTTACGCTGCCGTTTGCGCAGGCCTTTTTAACGCCCTTTGCCGTAGTCGGTCTGTGTATGTTTGATGTGGGCAATTCTATTATGTGTACAGGTATGACCTACGCGCTGACGGCCTCCTGCATCGGTTATGCGGACGGACGCAAGGACAAATTCAGCGTGAAGAATATTACGGACAAGCTGCTGCATTCGGTGCCGTTTGTTGTTTATATAGCCATGCTTTTGCTGTCGCTGGCAGGATTCCACTTCCCTAAGAGCGTGTACACGTTTACCGAGATTGTGGGCACAGGCAACCCGTTTTTGAGTATGCTGATGATTGGTATGATGTTCGAGCTCAAGCTGGATAAGCAGGCAATGGGCTATGTTAAGGAGCTGTTCAGCGTGCGTTATGCAATATCGCTCTTGTGTGCCGCTGCTTTTATTTATCTGGCACCGTTCAAGCAGGAGATAAATTATGTGATTGCGCTGGCCTTTATGGCACCATGTACGATTATCGGTCCGATTTTTGTAGAGAAGCTGGGAGCCAATGTACAGCTGGCCAGCCTGTTCAATTCGTTGACAATTATTACCAGCGTCGTTCTTTTTACAGCCTTTTTCATTATCATCAACGGCTGATTGACGTTGGCTCAGATATATTAGTATAATAGTAGAAAAGTAATGTGACTATGTATAGAGGAGAAACAAGATGGAACTTACCGGATTGCAAAACCCAATGGTGAAGGCTGCAGCAGAGCTGAAGCAGAAAAAATATCGTCAGCAGCAGGGCCTGTTTCTGGCGGAAGGCCTGCGTACTGTGGAAGAAGCAGTGCGTTACGGCGCTGTGCAGAGCATTTTTTATACTGCAATTGAGGATGACCGCACCCGTGCTGTGCTGGAGGAGGCTGCTGCCAAGCAGATTAAGCTTGTCTGCGTGAGCGACAAGGTACTGAAAAAAATTGCCGATACCGAAACGCCGCAGGGAATTATTGCTGTGTGCGAAATGCGCAGCAAGCGTCTGGATGATTTTCTGGCATCCGGCAAGATGCTGCTGGTTCTGGACCGCGTTACGGATCCGGGAAATATCGGTACTATGCTGCGTACTGCGGATGCTGCCGGTGTAGGCGGCCTGCTGCTCTTGCAAGGCTGCGCTGATATTTATGCGCCGAAAACCGTGCGTGCTTCCATGGGCTCGTTGTTCCACCTGCCGGTGCTGAGCGGTTTGAGCGAGGAGCTGTTAGTGCAGGCAGCACGTAAGGCAGGCTATGAGCTGCTGGTTACCTGCTTGGACGGTGCGGATAATTTGTACAAGGCTGACTTGCAGGGACGCATTGCTTTTGTTATGGGTAACGAGGCCAACGGTGTGAGTCCTGCTTTGCTGGCGGCAGCAGACAAGCGCGTCTTTATTCCGATGCAGGGACGTGCGGAATCGCTGAACGTGGCTATGGCGGCCGGTATAGTGATGTTTGAGGCGCTGCGTCAGAAGCTCAAATAATTTTTTAGTTTTTGCTTGACAAAAGCATCTCACTATAATATAATATCTATGTTGCCTATGGATGGGTTCCCGAGTGGTTAAAGGGAGCAGACTGTAAATCTGCCGCGTTTCGCTTCGTTGGTTCGAATCCAACCCCATCCACCAACTTTCATCGCGGGGTGGAGCAGTTGGTAGCTCGTCGGGCTCATAACCCGAAGGTCGGTGGTTCAAGTCCGCCCCCCGCAACCAACTAAATATTGCTGATGTAGCTCAGTCGGCAGAGCGTATCCTTGGTAAGGATAAGGTCACCAGTTCAATCCTGGTCATCAGCTCCAAATGGCGGCGTAGCTCAGTTGGCTAGAGCATGCGGTTCATACCCGCAGTGTCCGCGGTTCGAATCCGTGCGCCGCCACCAACTGCAATTCAAGACTTCCAAGAAATTGGGAGTCTTTTTTGTTGTCTGTAACAGGGAAAGGGAATACAAAATATGCTGTTCGTAGCATGTAGAATTTCTTGTTAGCTTTAAAAATTTTCACGTAAAAATAAATTGCAACAGTTTTCATACTTTTCTTGACTCAGCAGTCTTTAAATGATATACTTATTAACAGTATTAATTCCGAAAACATATAAAGATACAAGAAATATATATGTCTGAATAAACATATGTAAAAATGACTGGTTTAGCTATGGCAGACTTTGCCGAATTTTAATCTGTCATAGCTGTGATTGGTATATATTTTAAGGAGTGGTATGAGTATGCAGAAAAAAGAACTATCCAAGTTAGTCTTGACAACCCTGTTGACCAGCAGTGTACTGTGGGGGGGGACAGCACTCGCTGCTGAAGAGAATTTACAAGAGTTTTCTTTGGACACCATGGTTGTTACCGCAACCAGAACGGCGATGACCGTTAAGGAAACCCCTTCTACCGTAGAGATTGTTGACAGCAAAAAGCTGGAGCAGGCACAGGCTAAAACCTTGCATGATGCTTTAAAGGGCGCTTTAGGCGTTAATGTATTCAACGATTTCCAGGGACGCAGCAATGTCAGCATTCGCGGCAGTGAATCCCGTCACGTACTGATTATGGTCGACGGCAAGCGTTTGGGCGGCGAGGCTGCTTACAACTCTGCCAATGCCTGGGATGTAGATCGTATCCGCATGGAAGACGTTGAAAGAGTAGAAATTATCCGCGGACCTGCAGGCGCACTGTATGGCAGTGACGCTATGGGCGGTGTAATTAACGTTATTACCAAAACTCCGGACAAAACAACTGCTGATGTAAATTATGAATACGGCTGGTATGAGGACGGCAAGGGCGCCGGCTATAAAGGCAACCTGTATCTGCAAGGCGCTGAAGGCCACTATTCCTATAAAATCAACGCTGGTCTGAATAAAAACAGACCTTATTTAGATCCTAAAGGCAGCGGAGATTCCATGAACTTTTATGGCAAGCAGCAACCGCTTTCTTTGAATGTAGGCTACAAGTTCGATAATGGCAATGAATTAAGTGTAGACTTCAGCAAGATTAAAGAGAACAATCAAAAATCTACTACCAGCACAACTGTTATGGTGCCCGGTAAGGTATGGCAGGACAAGGTACAGACAATTTATAACGATAATAAGCGTACTGACTATGCTATTACTTATAAGGGCTCCGATGATAAGCAGGACTGGATGTTCAGAGCTTATAAATCAGTATTCGATAAGCACTATAAGAACCAGAACAATACCCGCATGACGATGATGGGACGCCCTCAAGGTTGGAAGTTGCAGGATCCGAAGATTGATACCGTTAAACGTACTCTGAGCGTTATTGAGGGCAAGGACACCTTCAACTTGGGTGACAAGAACAAGCTGACCGCAGGTTTTGAATATCGTAAGGATCAGAGCGAGGGCACCCGCTTAAAGAAACCTAGCACCTCTTTGAACGGCGCAGATGCTCATGCAGCTTTTGACAAGGCAGATATCAACTATCTGGCAGCATATGTGCAGGATGAATTCAGACCTGATGATAAATGGCTGATTATTCCTTCCGTACGTTTTGACCACAGTGATCAGTTCAGCAACAAGCTGACCAGCAACCTGGCTGCAACCTACAATGCTGCCGATGACGTACGTATTAAGGCTGTAGTTGGTCAGGGCTATAAAACTCCGACTGTAAACGATTTGTACATTTTCTGGGAAATGTATGCTGCAAATCCGGGTGGTAAAGGCCAATTCTATGTTGGTAACCCTGATCTGAAACCGGAAAAATCTTTAAGCTATGAATTATCTGTTGAAAAGGACTGGGGCGACAGATCTACCGTTCATCTGGGAGTATTCAGAAGTGAAGTTAAGGATTTGATTAGCACCTATTGGACCGGTAAACTGACCGATGATGATCCGGATTTGTATCCCGGCGTTAAAGGCGACATGATTATGGCGTACAAGAATATTCCTGAAGCAACTCTGCAGGGCGTAGAGTTGTACGGTTCTCACAGACTGGGCAAGAATATTTATCTGAATGCCGGTTACACCTTCCTGGATGCCAAAGACAAAACTGCGGGAACTCGTCTGAAAGACAGAGCTAAGCATCAGGTAACCTTCGGCGTTTCCTATCAGCCGGAAAACATCTATGCTTGGGACCTGAGCTTTGACCTTGTATCTAACATTGGCTACTACTTCAATAATGGCGATAAGAGCACCATGGGCAATTTCGTTTACGAAACCAAGGACTACACAATCGCTAACATTATGGCTTCCAGACATCTCAACAAGGATACCAAGATTTATCTGGGCATTGACAACATCAGCAATCACCAGAACTTTGGCCCGTATTCTGACGGCAATCTCGGTCGCTTGTACAGAGTTGGTATGGAATATAAATTCTAAACATAGCGGTAAAGTAAAAGAACAAATAAAGCAGGCCCGATGGCCTGCTTTGTTTGCCTAACGAGGAAGTATTATGCGAAAAATTTTCAGTTTCATTTTAACAGTTCTTGTGGTATGCTTATGTATAAGCGGTTGTTCACCGCTAACCGGCAACTCCGGTTCGGGTAGCGCAGTAAAAATTACCGATGATAACCAGCGTATTATTACCCTGAAGAAGGTTCCGGAAAGAATCGTTGTCCTGTCCCCGTCCTTCCTGGAGCTGGTGGAGGCTGTCGACGGCAAGGTTGTCGGCCGTGCCAAAACCCAGGTAGGCAAGGTGCCTGCTTTTGCCAAGGATGCTGCCGAGGTAGGCTTTATCTTTAATATTAACGTAGAAAAAATTGTGGAGCTGAAGCCTGATCTGGTAATTGCTTATAAGGGCATGCACGAGCGTTATCTGCATACCTTGGAATCCAATAATATTCCTGTTGTTGTGCTGAACCTGAAATCCTATGAGGATGTTAAGAACAGCATGCTTACCATTGGCAAAATAATGCGTAAGGATGCTAAAGCACAAGAAGTTGTGGCAAACCTTGATAAGGATATTAATGCTACAGTAAGCAAGCTGCCTAAAAGCGAGCGTAGCGTAGCGATTCTGCACACCACCAGCATGGGCATTACTATGGAAAAGGAAACAAGCATTGCCGGCTGCTGTGCCAAAATGCTTAAACTGCGCAACGTAGTACAAGGCGAAACCAAGCCTGTCAGCGGACCGATGGGAGCTCAGCCTGACAAGGCTCCCTACAGCCTGGAGGACTTGCTGGAGAAAAATCCGCAGGTAATCTTTATCACCTCTATGGGTGCGCCCAGAGATAACGAGGGAAATCCGAAGCTGGAGATTACGAGCAATGAAGCTTGGCAATCCATTGATGCAGTTAAAAATAAGCAGGTATTTTTCCTGCCGGATGATTTATTCCTGCTCAATCCGGGCTTGGAATATCCTAAGGCAGTACGCTATATGGCAGCAAAAATGTACCCGGATGCAGTAAAGGAGTAGGCTGATGACTGATTATGCAAAAAATATTCAGGCGTTTTATGAGCGCGATGATTATAAGGCTCTTGCCGGCCAGCTGGGGGCAACTGCTGTTGAAGCTAGCTTCAAGGATTTGACTTATGTTCCGCGCAAGACCAAACCGTTGCCGGGGATGATGGCCGGGACTATGCTGCAGGAGTTTGCTTTGCAGCCTGCGCAGCCTACGGCGCTGTATCTGCATATTCCGTTCTGCAATTTGCGCTGTTCCTACTGTAGCTTTTACCGCAATCCCTTTGAGGCGGAGCAGGTGGAAGAATATGTGCAGGCGCTTTTGGCGGAGCTGGATTTTCTGCAGCAGCAGGGCGTTTTTGCCAAGCAAAGACCGGAAGCGGTTTTCTTTGGCGGTGGCACGCCGTCCGTGCTTAATCCGGCGCAGATAAGCGTGCTGCTGAACAAAATTCATAGTGTAGCAAAGCTGGCGGACGATTGCGAGATAACCTTTGAAAGCAGCATTTATGATTTATCTGCTGATAAACTGGCTGCCTGTATTGCCGGCGGCATTAACCGCTTCAGCTTCGGCGTGCAGGCCTTTGATACGCATTTGCGCCGCTCCTTAGGCAGGCTGAATGCCAAGGAAGAGGTAACGGCCAAGCTCGAAGAGGTGGCAGCGAAAGGCGTCAAGGTTATCATCGACCTGATTTACGGCCTGAACGGCCAGACGCAGGCTATGCTGCTGGACGATATCAAAACGGCGCTGGCTTGTGGCGTGAGCGGTATGGATTTGTACAAGCTGCAGATTATGCCTAAATCTCCCTTAGGTCAGGCGATTGCCAAGGGGAATATCAAGTATGAGTATAATGATAAAATGCTGGCGGAAATGTTCGTCGCTGCCGATGCGCTGCTCGCAGAGCAGGGTGCCAAGGCACTGAGCTGCTGCCATTGGGCAATGCGCGAGGATGAACGCAGCGGTTACAATACGCTGGTGAAGAGCGGTGCGAACATCATTACCTGCGGTGCGGCCTGCGGCGGTCACATGGGAATGTATAATTATATGAAGACTATGGACCGAAGCGACTATGTAAAAAAGGCTACGTCCGGGCAGTACGCTGTCATGGGCATGGGCAAGCATAACGAAAATTATCTGCTGCTGGAGAAGCTTTCCGGACAGTGTGATTCCGGCAGGTTTGATTTTGCATTGCTGCAACAGTACGGTGATGCCGATTGGGAAAAACTGTTTGCGCCGCTGCTGGAGCAGTGGGAGCTTTTAGACCTGCTTTATGCTGTGGACGGCAAGTATTATTTTACGGCGAAGGGCAAATATTACTATCGTCAGATGGACAGAGTGCTGCTGACAGCTGCGGAATGCGCGCTTTACGGCAAACCGGGACTGATGGAGCAGGCAGGCCAGAAGATGATGGGTATTATGAAGAATATGAAATAAAAGGAGTGTACTACTATGCAGGACATTTTAATCGTTTATGACAGCAAAACCGGTAATACGGAAAAGGTTGCCAAGGCTCTGGCCGAGGCTGCAGGCGAACGCTGCGTACTGGCGCAGGTTGACGCTGCTCCGGCTGCAGATGACTTCGCTGTTGTTGTGGCAGGCTACTGGGTTGACAAGGGCGCACCGAATGCGAAGATGAAAAAATATCTGGAGAATTTGCACGGCAAAAAGGTAGTGCTGTTCCAAACCTTGGGTGCAGACCCGGCGAGCGACCATGCTGTAAGCTCCCTGGTAAATGCAGGCGTATTAATGAACAAGGACTGCAAGGTACTGGGTACTTTATCTATCCGCGGAGCGATTGATCCGGCGCTGATTGCCATGATGCGCAAGATGCCGGCAGGCAGCCCGCACAGCCCCAGTCCTGAGAGCGAAGCTCGTTGGGCTGCGGCTGCAAGTCATCCGGATGCAGAGGACCTGGCAAAGGCCAAGAGCTTTATGCAAGGTTTTTTGGCTATGTATGACAAGTTTTTGAAGATGATGTAAGAGCAGTCCTTCATACAAGAACAGTGTTTGATAATGCGCAGTCGCAGTTTCGCTGCGCATTTATTATTGTAAAAGCATTTTAGGGCAGAGAAATTTAAACGATGAACTAAAAGTGTAGAAGTATTGACAAATTTGTGTCTTGCGTACAGTTCTTTCATAGTGTACAATGGAAGTAGTCATAAAATGCAATTTTGAAAGGAAGGTGCATTATGAAAAAATTATTAGTATTCCTCATGGCGGCTTTGATGATCGTTGCTATGGCTGTAGCAGGCTGCGGCGGCGATGACAAAAAAGCTGACAATGGCAGTACCGCACACAAGGAGAAGCTGGTTATCGGTACCGATGCCGATATCAACAACCTTAACCTGCAAAAACAACAGGACGCTGCCAACAACGTTATTCTGAAGAACACTCACCAGACTCTGGTATTCTTCAATAACGGCTCTCAAGGCAAGGAGCGTTTCGGCCCCGGTCTGGCTACCGACTGGAAGTTCGTAGATGATACTCATATCATCATGAACCTGCGTAAGGACGTATACTTCAACGATGGTAAAAAGACTCCGATGACTGCAGATGACGTTAAATTCACCCTGGATATGGCAATGAAAAACGTTATCAAATCCGCTCTGGCAGGCTATGTAAAATGTACCGTTAAAGACAAATATCAGATTGAAATCGAAATCAGCTCCTATAACAACGAGTTCATTCAATCTCTGTCCTCCGTTCCTCTGTCCATCCAATCCAAAAAGGCTTATGATGATGGCGTAAAAGAGCCGTGGCTTATCGGCACCGGCCCTTACAAATATGATAAATGGGTTCAAGGCGAATACTGCCGTCTGACCAAGGTTAAGGATTATTGGGGCAACAAC
>OLYB01000510.1_pt1 | contig 37068 bp, 30 predicted proteins | sample 1674481 | NCBI WGS metagenome assembly OLYB01 (sample SAMEA103958167, study PRJEB25191) | human gut metagenome
ACAGCTCCAGCTGCGCCTGCATCAGCGCCAGCGGCGTGCGCAGCTCGTGGGCGGCATTGCCGGTGAACTGCCGCTGGGCGGCAAAGGCATTGTTCAGCCGCTCCAGCATCTGATTGAAGGAGCGGCTGAGCTGCCTGAACTCCGGAAGCACATCTTCGTCGATCCTCATATCCGCCAGATTGTTCAGCTGCACCTTCTCCACCTGCGAAGCAAAGCTGCGCAGGGGCTTGAGAGCGCGTCCGCTGACGAAGTAAGCAAGAATGCCGCTCAGGATCGTCACCGCCGCCGTGATATACCAGTTGGTGGTGCGGAAGCGTCCCTGCGCCCCATTGACGACGATGGTCAGCTCCTCGTTGGGCGCTATGAGCTGCGGGTCAAAGCTCGCTGCTTCGCCCTCATTCAGGATCACCGTGCCGCTGCCCTGCAAGGCGTCCGCAATTTTGTCCATATAGTACACGCCGGAGGAGCAGAGCAGCAGATTCATAGCCACGCAGGTAACGCCGATGAGCAGAACAGTCATCAGCGTGATGCGCCACTGCAGGGAAATCTTTTTCACGCCTCATCGCCTCCCATCAGATAGCCCTCGCCGATGCGGTTGCGGATGGGATCGTAGCCCAGCGCGGCGCGGAGCTTTTTGCGCAGGGCGGAAATATGCACCCGGATGGAGTTGCTGAAGCTGTCCACGCTGTTGTCCCAGACGTGCTCCATCAGCTCCTCCTGACTTACCGGCCGCCCCTGATGCACCATCAGATATTCCAAAATCCCCGTCTCCTTGCGGGTCAGCGTCAGCGTCTGCCCGTTGACGGCGGCGGTGCGGGAGCGGGTGTCAAAACGAAGACCTCCGCAGGTCAGCAGTACGCCCTGCTGCGTAAACTGCCGCAGGGTCAGGCTGCGGATGCGGGCCTCCAGCTCCGCCAGATGAAAGGGCTTTGCCAGATAATCGTTGGCCCCGGCGTCCAGCCCCTCCACCTTGTCCTCCACCTCGCTGCGGGCGGAGAGGATCAGCACCCGCGTATCCCGGTCGGTCTGCCGCAGGGTTCGCAGCACCGTCATGCCGTCCTTCCCCGGCAGGTTCAGGTCAAGAATTACCAGATCGTAGCGCTCCACGCCCAGCAGCTCCAGAGCCTTCTCCCCGTCGTAGCAGTAGTCCACGCTGTAGGCCAGCCGCCGCAGGCTGCGGACGATGGTTTCGCACAAGGCGCGTTCGTCTTCAATAACCAAAAGGTGCATGAGAGCCCTCCTTTTACATTTCTTCATGTTCACGTTGTTCTTAATTATAGCAAAAACAGATAAGGTTTGTGTTAAATTTTTCTTCTTAACAGGGACTTTAACTCCCCTGCGCTATGATAGGGGCAGAAAATCGGAAAGGGTGAAAAAAATGAGCCATGTAAAAAAGGCGGCGGCCCAGGTGATCCTGCTGGCAGCGGGAGCCGCCATGCTGTGCTTCGGTGTCTGGCGGGGCGAGGCAGCGACGGTGCTGAGCAAAGCAATCAAATTATGTCTGGAGTGTGTGGGCATTGGGTAAGAAAAAACGCGGCGTATCTCAGGTACTGTCCCGCTTCCGGGGCTGGATCCAGGCAGGAGCGACGCTGCTGACCAACCTGCATCTGCCAAATTTTCTCAAGGGCGGACTGTATCAGGGCGCGGGGAAAACCGTCTGTGTGCCGGGGCTGAACTGCTACTCCTGCCCGGCGGCCTCCGGGGCCTGTCCCATCGGGGCGTTTCAGGCGGTGGTAGGCTCGTCAAGGTTCAGCTTCTCCTATTATATCACAGGTTTCCTCATTTTGCTGGGAGTCCTGCTGGGACGCTTTATCTGCGGCTTTCTGTGTCCCTTCGGCTGGTTTCAGGAGCTGCTGCATAAGATTCCTACGAAGAAGCTCTCCACAAAGAGGCTCAGGCCTCTGACATACCTGAAGTACGCTGTGCTGCTGGTGATGGTCTTTCTGCTGCCGGCGCTTCTGGTGAACGATGTAGGCATGGGCGACCCGTTCTTCTGTAAATACCTCTGCCCACAGGGGGTCCTGGAGGGGGCCATTCCCCTGTCCCTGGCCAATTCCGGCATCCGGGCGGCGCTGGGCAGCCTGTTTACATGGAAATTCGGCATCTTGCTGGCGGTGATCGTGCTGAGCGTGGTGTTCTACCGTCCCTTCTGCAAGTGGCTCTGTCCGCTGGGAGCGTTCTATGCCCTGCTGAACAAGGTGTCCCTGTTCCAGATGAAGGTGGACAAAAGCAAGTGCGTCTCCTGCGGGAAATGCGCCAAAGCCTGCAAGATGGATGTGGATGTGACCAAGACACCCAACCACACCGAGTGCATCCGCTGTGGGATGTGCATCCGTGCCTGTCCCACAAATGCCGTGTGTTTCCGCTATGGCTTCGGAGACGGTGAACATAAACCTGCTGCGGCAGAAGTGCCGCAGGAATCCAACGAACAACAATAATTAGGAGGAACCAAAATGAGCGCAAAGAAACTGCTGACCCTGCTGCTGGCAGCACTGCTGGTGCTGTCCCTGGCCGCCTGCGGCAAAAAGGGCAACGACGACATGACAACGTCCAACAGCGAGCCCAAGAACGCCCAGGAGGCGGCCGCTATGTACAAGGCTCTGATGGACCAGGAGAACGCCATTCTGATGGAAAACCAGTCTCTTTGGGAGAAGGTGTTCATGTCTGCCGACAAGGGCATGACCATGCAGGAGGACGGCAAGAACTACGGTGATTTCCTGCTGGACACCATTGAATCCGCCAAGGACAAGTTTACCGCCGACGAGCTGAAGCTCCTGCGCCAGGGCGGCGAGAAGATCCGGGAGATCGAGCGCACCCTGGCCGCCATTGAGGCCAAGTTCCCCGAGGCGGCTCCCAAGGCCCCGGGCAACGGTGACAGCATCCCTGCCGACAGCCCCACGACCCCCGGCAACGGCGACAAGACGCAGAAGTTCCCTGCCTTCGAGGGCAAGGACCTCAACGGCAACCCCGTCAAGAGCGATGACCTGTTCTCCAAGAACGCCGTCACCGTGGTGAATTTCTGGTTCACCACCTGCAATCCCTGCGTGGGCGAGCTGACCGAGCTGGAGTCCCTGCATCAGGAGCTGACCAAGAAGGGCGGCGGTGTCATCGGCATCAATTCCTTCACCCTGGGCGGCGATGAGGCTGCCATCTCCGAGGCCAAGTCCGTTCTGTCCAAGAAGGGCGTCACCTATCCCAATGTCTACTTCCCCGCCCAGGGCGAGGCCGGCAAGTTTGTGGAGAATGTGTTCGCCTACCCCACCACCTATGTGGTGGACCGCAACGGCAACATCGTGGGCGATCCCATTGTGGGCGCCATCACCGACAAATCCCAGATGGAGTCTCTGAACAACCTCATCAACAAGGCCCTGTCCGCTGACAAGGGCTAAGTGAGGACCGGGAACCCCAGCGCCCACGGCAGATCCCCGAACGGAGACTGAGGGGTACGGGCACCTCCTGTACCTGTTTGAGAAATGATATTCCGGTGCATCCCCATCAGCAAAAAACAAGACGGCTGTTCTTCAAAGGAACAGCCGTCTCAGTCTGTCAAGGGGCCCCTGATTTCACGCGCTGCGCGCAGGTCGAGGCAGCAAGTTCTCGGGGCTGTCTGCAAAAAAAGAAAGCACCATCTTCTCAGATGGTGCTTTTCTGGAGCGGGCGACGAGGCTCGAACTCGCTACCTCGACCTTGGCAAGGTCGCGCTCTACCAGATGAGCTACGCCCGCAAACGCAAGATAGATTATAACCCGGCTGGCGGGATTTGTCAACCCCTGCGTTCTGCTTTTTTCAGCTTTTTTTCAGGATGATCTCGATGATGCCCACGTCGCCGCCCTCGGGATAAAAGTTCACGGTCCAGGGCTCCTTTTCCTCCGGGGCCTCCATGGCCTGCACCTGGTCCACAATGGCCCGGACCTGCTCCTCCTGGTGGTCAAAATACCCCACCTGCACCACCAGCTCGCCGCTTCCGCTGCGGGCGGCGGAGGTCAGCAGGTCGTGCAGGGCGGAGATGCTGGTGGTATACACCATGGAGGCGATCTGCTCCGGGGTCCGGCGATAGCCGATGGTCAGCTGGATGGCCGTGTAGTTCCGGGCGCTGTCGTCCACGGTATAGGTCAGATACTCCACGGCATAGGCCCCCAGGGGCGTCTCCTGCTGCACCTCCTTGCAGGCCCGCTCTGCGGCGGCGGAGGCGTCCATAGGCTCCGACCCGGCATACAGCCAGACGGTGCCCTCCTTGGCCCCGCCGGTCAGCAGCAGAAGAAGGTCGTTCACCAGGTCCTGATAGCTTTCTGCCCGGAGAACGGACCGGTCCTCGCTTTCGTAGTAGGTGGAGCTGTGGGGCCGGACCACGCTGTAGTCCCGCTCCAGAAGCGAGCCACACCCGGAGAGCAGCAGCGTCAGCGCCGCCAGAACGGCGGCCAGCACGGTTTTTCTCATGGCCGCCCCTCCGTTACAGGCCCGTGGGGTCATAGGTGCCGAAGCCCTCGCCCAGAATTTCATGGGCGTCGCAGACGATGACAAAGGCGTTGGGATCCACGGCCTGGACCAGCTTCTTCACGGGGATGATCTGGCGGCGGCCGAAGGCGCACAGAATCACGCGCTTGTCCTTGCCGCTCCAGGCGCCCTTGCCCTCCAGCAGGGTCACGCCCCGGTCCAGCTGCAGCAGCTCCCGGGTGATGGCCTCATACTGCTCGCTGATGATATAGGCCACCTTGGCGGCGTTGGGGCCGTACACCACCCGGTCGATCAGCAGCGACAGAATATACAGGGCCACAATGCCGTACATGGCCCGGGACAGGTCCCGGAAGCACAGGGCATAGCCCAGGGTCACGGCCACGTCCAGCGCCAGACACAGGCTGCCGATGGATAGTCCCTGGAACTTCAGCTTCAGGAGCCGTGCGGCCATTTCCGTGCCGCCGGTGGTGGCGCTCTCATGCAGCAGCATGCCGCAGCCGATGCCCACCACGATGCCCCCATAAATGCAGGCCAGAATGGGATCCATGGCCGGGAAGGTATACAGGGAGGCCAGCACGTCGATCATCAGGGAGCTGACGGCGGTGGCGTACAGGGACGAGATCAGCAGATCACGGCCGATCTTCCGCCAGCCCAGGATAAACAGGGGGATGTTCAGCACCAGGGCCACGGTACCCACCGGCAGCATGGGCAGGAAGTGGTTGATGATCTGGGCAACGCCGGTGAACCCGCCCACGGTGAAGCGGTTGGGCACAAAGAACCAGTTGAAGCCCAGGGCATACAGGCCGCAGGCCACGGTAATCAGCGCATAGCGCTTGAGAATTTTGGCAGCAGACATAGGGGACACCTCTCTTTCTGTTGTGTGGAAAAACGCAGGGATATCGGTCGGGGGGCGGAAAACACTTTATATGGTGCGTAGGGGGCGGCGTCCCCGGCGCACCGCCCGATTTTCGCATTACAGCAGCGTCAGCTGCTCCTCGCCCCGGTCCTCCGGCTTCAGGATGGCGCCGGCGGCAGGGATGGTGCGGGTGCGGTAGCGGGCCAGGTTCACGATGCCGCTTTCCTCCGCCGGCAGCACCCGGTCCAGGTGATACTTGGGCTTCAGGGTCATCACCGCCACGCCCTGGACATTTCGGGTGGTCTTGGGGGCCAGCAGGGACGTGTGCACCAGCAGAGCCCGGGGCTCTGTGGACACAAGGGCCAGCTCCCGGTCCTCCGGCAGGGGCAGGATGCTCACCAGGGGGCTCTTGTCGGAGTAGGCCCCCGTCAACTTCCGGCGGTTGGACACCGTGGCATAGGCGGACAGCTCCACCCGGGCGGCCTTGCCGTTTTCATAGAAGAACAGCAGACACCCGGAATAGTCCCCGGGCAGCACCATGAAGATGACCCGCTCGCCCTCGTCCATGGCCAGTCGGCCCGGCAGATAGTCGCCCAGGACGCTGGCCTTGCTGTCGCCGAACTCCGACACCCGGGTCTTGTACACCTGGCACCGGTCGGTGAAGAACATGATCTCGGCGTTGTTGCCGGTGTCCGCCTGCTGGCGCAGGCCGTCGCCCTCCTTGTATTTCTGCTCCCCGCTCATACGCAGGGACTTGGGGGTGATCTTCTTGAAGTACCCCTCCCGGGACAGGAACACCGTCACGGGGTAATCCTCCGGCTGGTCGTCCTCCACGTATTCCTCCACCTCGTGACCGTAAAGGATCTCTGTCCGCCGGGGCACAGCGTACTTTTTGCGCACCTGCTCCAGCTCGCCCACGATGATCTTCCGGATCCGGGCAGGCTTTTGCAGGGTGTCCTCCAGGTCGGCGATCTCCTTTTGCAGGTCCTCGGTCTCCTGGACCCGCTTGAGGATATACTCCTTGTTGATATTCCGCAGCTTGATCTCCGCCACATATTCCGCCTGGACCTGGTCGATGCCGAAGCCGATCATCAGGTTGGGGATGACCTCGGCCTCCTCCTCGGTCTCCCGGATGATGGCGATGGCCTTGTCGATGTCCAGCAGGATGCGCTTCAGGCCCAGCAGCAGGTGCAGCTTGTCCTTTTTGCGGTTCAGCACGAAATACACCCGCCGCCGCACGCACTCCGTGCGCCAGGCCGTCCACTCGTTCAGAATCTCCCCCACGCCCATGACCCGGGGCATCCCGGCGATGAGAATGTTGAAATTGCAGCTGACCGTGTCCTGCAGGGGCGTCAGGCGGAACAGCTTGGTCATCAGCTTCTCCGGGTCCGCGCCGCGCTTGAGGTCGATGGCCAGCTTCAGGCCCGACAGGTCCGTCTCGTCCCGCATGTCGCTGATCTCGCTGATTTTCCCGGCCTTGATGAGCTCCGCCACCTTGTCCAGAATGGCCTCGATGGAGGTGGAGTAGGGGATTTCGTAGATTTCGATGAGGTTTGCCTGCTTGTCATACCGCCACCGGGAGCGGACCTTCACGCCGCCCCGGCCAGTGTGGTACAGCTCCCGCAGCTCCGCCGGGTCGCAGATGATCTGGCCCCCGGTGGGGAAATCCGGGGCCAGCAGTGTGGAGGCCACGTCGTGGTCCGGGTTTTTCAGCAGGGCGATGGTGGTGTCGCACACCTCCCCCAGGTTGAAGCCGCAGATCTGGGACGCCATGCCCACGGCGATGCCCTGGTTAGCGGACACCAGCACGTTGGGGAAGGTGGTGGGCAGCAGGGATGGCTCCTTCATGGAGTTGTCGTAGTTGTCCACAAAGTCCACGGCGTCGCAGTCCAGGTCCCGGAACAGCTCCGCGCAGATGGGGGCCAGCTTTGCCTCGGTGTACCGGCTGGCGGCATAGGCCATGTCCCGGGAGTACACCTTGCCGAAGTTGCCCTTGCTGTCCACGAAGGGGTGCAGCAGGGATTCGTTGCCCTTGGCCAGGCGCACCATGGTCTCGTAAATGGCCTGGTCGCCGTGGGGGTTCAGGCGCATGGTCTGACCCACGATGTTGGCGGACTTGGTGCGTCCGCCGGTGAGCAGTCCCATTTTGTACATGGTATACAGCAGCTTGCGATGGGAGGGCTTGAAGCCGTCGATCTCCGGAATGGCCCGGGAGACGATGACGCTCATGGCGTAGGGCATATAGTTTTCGTCCAGAGTCCGGGTGATGGGCTGCTCCACCACCGTCCCCCGCAGTCCCAGCACATTGGGGTCTGCGGGCCGGTGAACGGCTTTGGGTTCTGTTTTCTTCTTTGCCATAGGAAACGGGTTCCTTTCGTTGTGGGGTTATTGTCAGGGGCCGCCGCGCATCCGTAGGGGCGAGCCTCTGTCCGCCCCTACGCACCTTAGTTATCGTTCATTCCAAATTGGATACTCTTTAGTTTTTCCTTCCACAAGCTCTCCGTATGGATGACTTCGTCATCCGTCAGCGTTTTAGGAAGAATTTGTAGGATAGAAAACTGAAAATACTGATATCGGTCGGGATGGTCGCATATAAGCTCTTTCATCAGCTTGTTATGCCCATGGAGGGAATCTGCGTAAACACGCCAGCGGCCCAGCAGACCGTCCTTTCCGTAGGCGGAGCCGACATACTGCTGCCCACTCTTGGTATCTACGATCAGATATACTGCATTCACCGCAGACAGGGCTGCCTGCCACAGCTCGTAAACATCCTTGTTTTCCACAACTTCCTTCAGCTCGGCATAAGTAAGCACGACCTTGTCATAGCCGATAAACGGCTTTTTGACCGGGGAGTCAATAGCCCAAACATCCTTCTCCGTGGTGCCCTTTTGGTGCCACGACAGTGCGGCCTTGCCCCACTTAATCACCAGGCGATGCTCGTATTCCTTGAGATTGTCAACGGGCTCCAGGTCAAAGTAATCGTACTTTCCTTCAAAGCGTCCCTCCAGCGGAAAATCTGCCGGTTTGAGGTCGGGTGTGGCCGGGACGGAGCCGTTGACCTTATAGCAGGCAAACAGACGGGCGGTGGTGCTTTTTCCACTGACGAACACGCACCAGTAGTCGTAATCTTTGCTGAAATTCGGCTTTTGGATGCGGGTGTATTCCCAGACCATCTGGGGACTGGCATAATAACACTTGGCAAAATCCTTATCTGACAGCGAGTGGCGAATAAGCTTCACCCTCGCTGGGTCCAATCCGGCCTTTTTCAGAATATCCGTGAAATGCAGCAGAGACATAACGAATCCTCCTCATTTTCAGATAAATGCACTTCCCTACCCCCGCCAATTTGCCAAGGGATAGGTGCCGTTTTCCTTCTTATAAGCGGCCAACAGCTCGTGCTCCCTCTGCTCGCAATTTTCGCAGACTTCGTACTCTAACAGCAGGAGCGGATAGTCCTTCACCTGCCAAATGGCGCGCCCACCCTTGTGGTTGACAGCGGTGTCCCAGCCGTATTTTACATATTGCAGCACTCGCTGCCGCAGGCCGCCGCGTCCGTTAGCCTTGCCGATGTACAAAACGGTTTTATCTGTGCATTGGCCGTATTTTTGTTCCAAAATTGCCGCCGGATAACCTTTTGCACGCAAATTGTCGGAGCCCTCAATAAAGGAAATGGGTAGCTTTTCCGGGGCCAGCACTCGGTAAATACCTGGCTGACACGGAAGCGAACTGCACTTTGTCCGATGGAGTTCTTCCAAAGTGGAGACCGTTGGGTTCTTTTTATACAGTTCCCTTAAATGGCAAAACAGTCGAAGTAAGGTCCCCTCCGCAATGCTGCGGTAAGTAAGCGTTCCCTGGCAAAAGTAGTCGCGCCGAAAATGCCATGTCAGACAGGCAAGGGTCGCTAAATATGGGAGTTCTTCCGTACTCAAATTATCCACCTGCTCGTCGCGCACGCCATACAGTGACAACACATACGGGTAATTGCTTAGAAAGTAACCTGCCTCATAGTTCCTTTTAATTAAATCGCTTATCGGGAAGGTTATTACCCGAAACTTTTCATCAAAGCTGTCTATGGAATATTGGCGGCACAGCTCTTTTAGCATCGGGTCGCGGTCAACACTTTCCAAAAATGAAATATCTTTATCAAATCTGTCCATACGCCCACTCAGCTCACGTCGATCATATCCAGATAGCGACAGCCGTTCTTGGCGATATAGTCCTTTCGTCCGGCCAGGTTGTCGCCCAGCAGCAGGTCGAATACCCGGGCGGTCTCCTCCGCCTCGTCGGGCAGCACACGCACCAGCCGCCGGGTCTCCGGGTTCATGGTGGTCAGCCACATCATCTCCGGGTCGTTTTCGCCCAGTCCCTTGGATCGCTGGACGGTGAATTTCTTCCCCTCCAGCTGGCGGACGATGTCGGCCTTCTCCTTTTCGGAGTAGGCAAACCACGTCTTTTCCGCGCTCTTTTCCTTATAGGTGATCTCAAACAGCGGCGTCTCCGCAATGTAGACGTACCCCTCCCGAATCAGGGTGGGACACAGCCGGTACAGCATGGTCAGAATCAGCGTCCGGATCTGGAAGCCGTCCACATCGCCGTCGGTGCAGATGACCACCTTGCTCCAGCGGAGGCTGCCCAGGTCGAACTGGCTCAGCTCCTTGGCCGCCTTGCCCTGCACCTCCACGCCGCAGCCCAGCACCTTCATCAGGTCCGTAATCACATCGCTTTTGAAGATCCGGGGATAGTCCGCCTTCAGGCAGTTGAGGATCTTGCCCCGGACGGGCATCAGCCCCTGGAACTCCGCGTCCCGGGACTGCTTGCAGGCGCCCAGAGCAGAGTCGCCCTCCACGATGTAGATCTCCCGCCGGTCCACGTTCTTGGTGCGGCAGTCCACGAACTTCTGCACCCGGTTGGCAATGTCGATCTTCTCCGTCAGCTTTTTTTTGGTGCCCAGGCGGGTGCGCTCCGCCGTCTCCCGGCTGCGCTTGTTGATAAGCACCTGGGCTGCCATGCGCTCGGCGGCGTCGTGATTCTCGATGAAATATACCTGCAGCTGCTGGCGCAGGAACTCGGACATGGCGTCCTGGATAAACTTGTTGGTGATGGCTTTTTTCGTCTGGTTCTCGTAGCTGGTCTGGGTGGAAAAGTTGCTGCTGACCAGCAGCAGGCACTCCTGCACGTCAGGGAAGGTGATCTTGCTCTCGCCCTTGGTGTATTTGTTGTTGTCCCGGAGATATTTGTCCAGTGCCGCCACAAAGGCCAGGCGGGTGGCCTTGTCGGGGCTGCCCCCGTGCTCCAGGAAGCTGGAGTTGTGATAGTGCTCCATCAGGTGCACCCGGTTGGAAAAGCACCACGCAATGTTCAGCTTCACCTTATACTCGGGCTTGTCCGCCCGGTCCCGGCCCTGGCGCTCCGCCTCCCAGCACACGGGCTCGGTGATGGGGTCTTCCCCGGCCAGCTCGGCAATATAGTCCCGGATGCCGTTTTCATACAGAAAGTCCTGGGTGTCGAACCTTCCGGCAGATACCTCGCTGCGCAGCCGGAACGTGACCCCGGCATTGACCACCGCCTGCCGCTTCATCACATCCCGGTAATAGTCCAGGGGGATGTCGATGTCGGTGAACACCTCCAGGTCCGGCAGCCAGCGAATGGTGGTGCCGGTTTTCCTCCGGGTCAGGGGCGTGACCTCCATCTGACCCGCGATCTCGCCCCGCCGGAAGTGGAGCTTATACTCGTTTCCGTCCCGGCAGACGGTGACGTCCATGTAGCGGCTGGCATACTGGGTGGCGCAGGAGCCCAGGCCGTTCAGGCCCAGGGAGAACTCATAGTTTTCCCCGGTGGGGTCGTATTTGCCGCCGGCGTACATCTCGCAGAACACCAGCTCCCAGTTGTACCGCCCCTCCTTTTCGTTCCAGTCCACGGGACAGCCCCGGCCCTGGTCCTCCACCTGGATGGACTTGTCCAGGAAGCGGGTCACGGTGATGAGCCGCCCGAAGCCCGCCCGGGCCTCGTCGATGGCGTTGGACATGATCTCAAACACCGCATGCTCGCAGCCCTCCAGCCCGTCGGAGCCGAAAATGACGCCGGGCCGTTTCCGGACCCGGTCCGCACCCTTCAGGCTGGATATGCTGTCGTTGTCGTATACTTTTTTCTTGGCCATAGATTCCCTCCGGCGGTCAAGGCCGCCAAAACTCCGATTATACAATCTATTGTAACGCAAAACTCCCCGTCTGGCAAGTGCCGCCGCCGGACGGGGCAAAAAAACGTTTTGCCGGGTCAAAAAGTTACGCAGGCCGGGCCCCCATAATTCTTTTGCAACCGGGCCGGTATCCGGTATCCGCAAGGGTTTTGCACATTATCCACAGGGTTTTCCACATAATTATGTTAACAGGAACATGGCGCAAAAAATGCCGGAACCCGAAGAAAAGGGAAAATAAGCCGCCGGCCTGCGCGGAAAGCGCAGACCGGCGGCGCGCGATGTTTTTTTACAGCCAGCTCTGGTCGAAGCCGTAGGGCAGCAGCTCCCGCAGCCGGAAGCTCTTGGCCTGGCCCCGGCCGTTGAGACAGATGACCTCCATCTCCGGGGCAAACTCCATCATCACCTGGCGGCAGGAGCCGCAGGGCACGCAGTAGTCCTCGCTCCGTCCGGCGATGACGATGCGCACAAAGTCCCGGTGCCCCTCGCTGACGGCCTTGAAGATGGCGGTGCGCTCGGCGCAGATGGTGCAGCCGTAGGCGGCGTTTTCAATGTTGCAGCCGGTAAACACCGTTCCGTCGGCACACTCCAGAGCCGCCCCCACCGGGAAGTGGGAATAGGGGATATAGGCCCGGTCCAGCATGGCCACAGCAGCCTGGCAAAGCTCGTCTCTTGTCACGATGTGGTCCTCCCTTTCGTGGTGTTTTTTCTGACACGCTTTTTACCGGGCGTTGTAGCGCCGGATGCCCAGGGCCAGCAGGTCCATGGCCCGCTCCAGATCCGCCTGCTTCAGCACATAGGCAATGCGGATCTCGCTGCGGCCCCGGCCCGGGGTGGCATAGAAGGGCTCGCCCGGAGCAAACATCACGGTGTCGCCGTTGTCCTCGAACTCCTCCAGCAGCCAGCGCTGGAAGGTGTCGGCATCGTCCACCGGCAGGTGGGCCATGACGTAGAACGCCCCCTTGGGACACTCGCAGATGACGCCGGGGATGGCCTGGAGCTTCTGCATCACCGTATCCCGGCGGTGCTTATACTCCTCCCGCACGGCGGCAAAATACTCCGGGCCCACGTCGTACAGGGCGGCGGAGGCCACCTGATCCAGGGTGGGCACCGACAGGCGGCACTGGGCATACTTCATGGCGTGGGCCATCAGCTCCCGGTTGCGGGTGATGAGGCAGCCGATGCGGGCGCCGCAGGCAGAGAACCGCTTGGATACGGTGTCGATGACGATGACGTTTTCCGCCGCGTCCGGGAACTGGCCCAGGGATTGCAGCGGCTCCCCGGCGTAGACGAACTCCCGGTACGCCTCGTCGCCGATGATGAACAGGTCGTGGGCCTTGGCCACGTCCACCAGCATCCGCATTTCCTCCGGCGTCAGCACCACGCCGGTGGGGTTGCCGGGGTTGGTGCATACGATGGCCCGGGTATGCTGGTTGATCTCCGCCTCCACCCGGGCCCGGTCGGCGTAGCGGTAGCCCTCGTGGGGGCTGGTAGGAATAGGGTGGATGGACGCGCCGCAGGTGCGGACCATGGTGTTGTAGTTGGGATAGAAGGGCTCGGGAATCAGAACCTCGTCGCCGTCGTCCAGGATGCAGTTGAAGGCGATCTGCAGCGCCTCGGAGCCGCCGTTGGTGATGAGGATATCCCCGGCGTCGAAGTGCATGTCCAGCTTGTCGTAATATTTCTGAATGGCCTCCACCAGCACCGGCATACCGGGGGAGGGGGCATATTCCAGCACCGGCAGGTCAAAATGCCGCACGGCCTCAAAATACGCCTTGGGCGTCTCGATGTCCGGCTGGCCGATGTTCAGGTGATAGATTCTCCGACCCTTGGCCTGGGCCGCCACAGCGTAGGGGTGGAACTTCCGCATAGGGGACAGGCCGCATTTCTGGACCTTGCTGGAAAATTTCATATCTGGTGACCTCCTACAATTTTGACAGAATCGCGTGTCCTTTCTACCCTCCATCTTAGCCTATTTTCCGAAAAAGTCAACCGCAACTTTTCCGTGCCTTTCCCCACGGCCTCCGCAGTTGGTTTTGTCATAATTTGTAACATTTTGTTTCCGCCTTTTAACTGGACATTTTCTCCGGCCCGGCCTTATAATATGCTCTGTGAGTTCAGCCGGGGCTGCGGCCCTGCGAAGATAAAAAGAGGAAAACCATCATGGGATTTAATACGCTTGCATTTGTTTTCGCGTTTCTGCCGCTGTTTCTGGCGGCGTTTTATCTGGTCCCCGCCCGCTGGCGGACGGCGCTGCTGTGTCTGGGGAGCCTGGTGTTCTACGTCATCGGCGTGTGGAAAAGGCCCTGGTGCCTGGCTCCGCTGCTGGGCCTGGCGGCGCTGGTATATTTCCTGGGTCGGGGGATGCAGTCCCGGAAAAGCCGGGGGCTGCTGGTGCTGGGCCTGGCGGCCCTGTTCGGCTGCCTGTTCTTCTTCAAATATGCGGGGCTCCTGGGTCTGGGAGTGACGCTGCCCCTGGCCATCAGCTTCTATTCCTTCCAGCTGGCGGCGTATCTCATCGACGTGTACCGGGGCCGGGTGACGGCGGAGACGAAGCCCCTGCTGTTTTTCACCGGCGTGCTGCTGTTTCCCAAGCTGCTGTCCGGCCCTCTGATGGACCCGCTGTCCCTGCAGCAGCAGCTGTCCGCCCCGCCCCGGCCCGATCTGGAGGATTTCGACAGCGGACTGCGTGACTTCGTGCTGGGTCTGTCCATGAAGGTGCTGCTGGCCAACCAGATCGGCGGCCTGTGGCGCCAGGTGGGCAATATCGGCTACGAGAGCGTGTCCACGCCTCTGGCATGGATGGGCATCGCAGCCTATTCCCTGCAATTGTATCTGGACTTCTGCGGCTATTCCTGGATGGCTCTGGGGCTGGGCCGGATGCTGGGCTTCCGCCTGCCCCGGAACTTCGAGCATCCCTATGCTGCCCGGTCCATGCGGGACTTCTGGCGCCGGTGGCACATCAGCCTCAGCTCCTGGTTCCGGGATTATGTATACATTCCCCTGGGCGGCAGCCGGGAGGGCAAAGCCCGGACGTATCTGAACCTGTTGGCGGTATGGGTCCTGACGGGCCTGTGGCACGGCAGCACTCTGAATTTCCTGCTGTGGAGCCTGTTTCTGTTTGTCCTCATCGCTCTGGAGCGGGCAGGCTGGGACCGGGTGCTGGATAAGAGCCGGGTGCTGTCCCGGGTCTACATGGTGCTGATGATCCCCCTGAGCTGGCTGCTGTTCGCCATCCCGTCGGTGGGCCGCATCGGCGTGTACCTGGGCCGCCTGTTCCCCATCGTGTCCCGGGGGGTGGCTGTCAACGCCGGGGACTGGCTGCAATACGGCAAACAGTATTGGTGGCTGCTGGTGCTGGGCATCGTGTTCTCCACTCCGGGGCCGGAGAAGCTGTGGAACCGCATTCGCAGCTCCTGGCTGGGCACGGTGATCCTGGCGGTGCTGTTCTGGGCCTGCGTATACTGCATGTCCGTGGCCACCAACGATCCGTTTCTGTACTTCTCGTTCTAAGGGGGCAATTCTCATGAAGCATATCCACAACCTCCGCCCCTTGGCGCTGGCTTTTATCCTGGTGGTCACCGGCATCGCCGCCGCCGTGTGCGGCCTGGTGATGAAGGGGCAGCTGCAAAAATATGTGGGAGGCTACGACGACAAATGGGCCGTGGCGGTGCCGTTTCTGATGCTGCGGGACAACACGGACTGGCAGCGGATGCTGGCGGCCAAAAATGCGCCTGCGCCGGACCCCCAGCCGGACCCCGAACCGGCACCGGAGCCTGAACCGGACCCCGAACCGGAGCCGGAGCCCCAGCCACCGGTGGTGGTCACCAATGCCGTGTACGGCCAGGACGAGAGCTTTTTCGACGATGCGCTGTTCATCGGCGACTCCCGGATGGTGAACGTGGCCAACTATGCCCGGCTGGGCAATGCCGACTATTTCGCCGACGTGGGCATGACGGTGTTCAAGATGTTCTCCACCACCGCCTCCGACAAGGACTTCGGCGCCACGGACCTGGCGTCGCTGCTGCGTTCCCGGGAGTACAGCCATATTTTCATCATGCTGGGCCTCAACGAGGCCGGGTATCCTCTGGGGAACCTGTTCGACGCCTATCAGGAGGACCTGGACCAGCTGCGCCAGCTCCAGCCCAACGCCACCATTTACATTCTGAAGGTTTACGGCGTCACCGCCGACATTGCCGCCGGGAATCCCAGCTTTGCCCACAGCCGCCTGACGGCGGTGAACAAGGGCTTTGCGGACCTGGCCGACGGCAGCAGCGTCCGCTGCCTGGACTCGGACGAGTTGTTCTGCGGCAGCGACGGCTTCATGCTGCCGGAATACACCGGCGACGGCGTCCACCCCTATGGCAAATACGCTTATTTCTTCTCCCAGTGGCTGTGTGAGCAGATCACCCAGGGAAAATAACCGCCGGAGAATGAATAAGACGGATCGGGAAGCACGCCCTCCGGCTGAGGCCGGAGGGCTCCTCAGTCTGTCAAAGAACCCCTGCTTTCATGCGGCGAAAGCGGGGGTTCTGTTGCAGTTTGGGGAAAAATAAGCGAGTATCAGCTGGGAAATGAAGGCCCTCCAACTCCAATTTGCCAGCTTTTTCAGATTCATGGCAGCAAATTTAAGCCTGACCTATCTGGTGACGGCGGCCAAGCCTCGGCGGTGTGTATAGCGCATAGCGTGTTTCTCCTTCGCATCCGCCATGGCAGTAGTACGGCTCCAGTCGTTCATACAGCCACTCATAGTCCATGACCTTCTCAATCTTCCGCAGCAGATGGTTTTTCGGCACCAGTGCATCCAAGTCTACAATGATCGGTTCGCGCCGTGCGTCTTTTCTCCAGCCTTCCATAAAAAACACCCCCGTTTCTTCTATTATAGCAGAAACCAGGGCGGTCGGGTAGTTTTTTGACAGGCTGAAGCGGCGTCCTGACGGACGCCGCTTCGTTTCAATCCAATAATGCGCATATCTTTTCAGAACACTCCTCCGGAGACATCTCCAGCGTATTCAATGTCAGATCATACCCCTTTTGTGGATAAAGGTACGCGCAAGAGGCCTTTGCCGATCCAATTGATCTGTCCCCACGCTTTTTTTCTCTTTTTTCCAATTCGCTTAACGGGCACGTTACCTGTACCGTGATCAGCGCGCAGTCTTTCAGCGCTTCCATTAATTGCTCATAAATACGCTCACTGGTAATTACATGGTCAATAATAGCTCCGTCACCGGCATTTAAGATATCCAATGCCTTTTGGCAAAGCAGGTGAGATATTTCAAAAACATCGTCCTCATAAACAGGCTGATGGACCGTCATATCCAAAAAGTCATCAATAGAGACGACCCGATACTCTTCCCTTTTGGTGTCCCTCATGCGCTGCCTTAATGCCCTTGCCAATGTGGATTTTCCGCTGCTGGATGCACCATTCAATAAAATAACGTTCAAAGACATAGCCCTTCCCCTTTACGGATTTCATTATACCTCCAGGCCATGAAATTTTCAAGCCGTCCACCCTTCCGTATTCCGCTTTCCGGTGTGGACCGCTCAAAAGCTGAAAAAAGCTGTGAAATACAAAATTTCACAGCTTTTTTGGTGGACCTGAAGGGATTCGAACCCTCGACCTCTCGGATGCGAACCGAACGCTCTCCCAGCTGAGCTACAAGCCCATGTTGCAGGGCGTCGCACGCCCTGCTCAATTATTATACACATTCTGCGCCAGAATGCAAGCTTTTTCTTACCTGGCCCGGAAAAATTCACTCTATTCCGGAAGCTCTCCCTCCCCGCTGCCCATTTCCGCCTCGGCCCAGTCGGACAGGGATTCCAGCACCGGCAGCAGCCGCAGGCAGCGCTCCGTGGGGCTGTACTCCACCCGCACCGGCACCTCGGGATATGCCTGCCGCCGCACCAGGCCGTCCCGCTCCAGCTCCCGCAGAGCCGCCGCCAGCACCGTGTTGCTGATGCCGTCCAGCTTTCCCCGCAGGGTGTTGTAGCGGATGCTCCCGGCATTGGCCACGGAGCACAGGATCTGCACCTTCCACTTGCCGCCGATGCGGCTCATGGCCCAGTGCAGCGGACATTTCTCCATACAGGGGCAGTCGTAATGGGACATGGTAAGCTCCTCCTGACCTGGTCAGTTCTTTCTGCGTGCTTGCTTTTTTCCGGGACTGTGCTACTATTGTATCAGATAAGGAAAAAGGAGTAAATAGCAAATGCACATTTATCTTCAGGGCCTGACCATGGGCCTTGCGTATGTGGCCCCCATCGGCCTGCAAAATCTGTTCGTCATCAACAGCGCCCTGACCCAGAAGCGGACTCGGGTCTATCTCACCGCCCTGATCGTGATCCTGTGGGACGTGTCCCTGGGTATTGCCTGCTTCCTGGGCGCCGGCGCCCTGATGGAGGCCTTGCCCTGGCTTCAGAAGGTCATCCTAGGCCTGGGCAGCCTTATCGTCATCTGGATCGGCGTGGGGCTGCTGCGATCCAAGGCCTCCCTGGAGGGTGGCAAGGACGTGAACGTGCCCCTTTGGCGTCTGTTCACCACCGCCTTTGTGGTGACCTGGATGAATCCCCAGGCCCTCATCGACGGCACCATGATGCTGGGGGCCTTCCGGGCCAGCCTGCCCCAGGGCGGCGATCTGCCCTTTATCTTCGGCTTCGGCAGCGCCTCCGTCCTGTGGTTCCTGACCCTGTCCACGGTGGTATCCCTGCTGGGAGGCCGGTTCAACGAAAAGGTCCTGAACATCATCAACAAGGTCTGCGGCGCGGTGATCATCTTCTATGGCTGCAAGCTGCTGTGGAGCTTTGTGAAGCTCATGGGTTGGCTTTGATTCGCCGGGACGAGGCAATATACAGGGGGATGGCTGCCAGCTGCGCCGCCACCGAATGCCCCGCAAACACGAAAATGGCAAAAGGGGGGGCGGACAGCACGATGAAGGCCATGGCCTGGGACATTTTCTTACCGCGCATAATGGTTTCCTCCCTGCCGGCTGCTTTTCTCACAGCCCATGTACCCCAGCCTCCCGGTTTGTCAAGGCCCCGGCGCAAAAAAGGAGCCGCCCTGCAAGCAGAGCGGCCCAAGCGGGTGGGATATTGGAAAGCTTCCGATACATATGATACGCCATTTTGCCTGCCGTGTAAATAGGAACCTTTGTCACATCTGGTCGAACGACAAAAAAATCTTAAATTTTTGTGAATCTCTGCCAAAAATGCCCGTGCCTACTTTTCAAGGCCCGGGCATTATGTTATAATGCGGATAAGGATAAGGGGAACCATCTCCCCGACCCTTGCCCCGAAAGGGATACCTGCGAAAGGAGCAACCAACTATGAAGTTCACATTTACCTGCAAGAAGATCGCCCTGAACGACTCCATCAAGGACTATGCCGAAAAGAAAATCAGCAAGCTGGATCGGTATTTCCCGGAGGAAGCGGACGCATTTGTGACCTTCGCCGTAGAGAAGAAAAACCGCTGTGTGGTGGAGCTGACCATCCGCGCCGCCAACGGCACGCTGTTCCGCGCCCAGGAGGAGGACCCCGACGGCGACATGCGGGGCGCCATTGACGAGGCCGTTGCCTTTATCGACCGCCGTATCCGCAAGAACAAGACCCGTCTGGCCCGGAATCTGCGGCCCGATGCCCTGGCGTCCACCGTTCCTGCCGAGTTTGACGTGGTGGAGGAGCCGGAATTCGACGTGGTGCGCACCAAGCGCTTCGCCGTGAAGCCCATGACCACTGAGGAGGCCATTCTGCAGATGAACCTGCTGGATCACACCTTCTATGTGTTCCGGAATATGGATACCTCCGCCGTGTGCGTGGTGTATCGCCGCAACAACGGCGGCTACGGCCTCATCGAGACCCAGGACTGATTTATGTATATACTGCGGGGGCGGACACGAGTCCGCCCCCGTTTTTTGACCGCCAGAATGCCATCACCCACCTGAAGGAGGTGGGCGATGGCATTCTGAGTGTGGAGAGAAACGGTAATGAGGAAGCTGATATCTGTGTGTCAGGACGCGGACTCGCTGTCGTTGACAGCGGCGGCAGCAGCCTGCTTCTTGGCCTTCTTGCTGGCGATCACCGTCTTGATGACCGGAGAGAACAGGGAGACGGCGGCCAAGATGATGAACACGCAGCTGATGGGCCGGGTAAAGAAGGTGCCCACGTCGCCGTCGGACAGGATCAGGGCCCGGCGAAAGTTCTTTTCGATCATTCCGCCCAGAATCACGCCCAGAATGATGGGCGGCAGGGCGAAGTCCATCTTCTGCAGCACATAGCCCGCGATACCGGCAATGATCATCATATACACGTCGTTGAGGCTGCGGTTGCAGGCGTAGGTACCCACGAAGCAGAAGGTGAAGATCAGAGGCAGCAGGATCTTCTGGGGAATATCCAGCACCCGGGACCACAGCCGGATACCGGCAAAGCCCAGGATACCCATCAGAAGGTTCGCCACAAACAGACCCACGAACAGCATATATACGCTGTCCTTATGCTCGGTGAACAGCAACGGGCCGGGGGCCAGGCCCAGCATGGTCAGGGAGCCCAGCATGACCGCCGTACCGGCGTCGCCGGGAATACCCATGGACAGCAGCGGGACGAAGGCGCCGCCGGAGATGGCGTTGTTGCCGCTTTCGGAGGCCGCAATGCCCTCCGGGGAACCGTGGCCGAATTCCTCCTTGTGCTTGGACCATGTCTTGGCCTGGCTGTAGCTGACCCAGGAGGCGATATCGCCGCCGGTGCCGGGCACCGCGCCGATGAAGGTGCCGATGATGGAGGAGCGGATCAGCGTGGGGAAGATCCGCTTCAGATCGGCCTTGGAGGGGAAAACGTGCTCGATCTTCATCCTGTTTTTCTCCGCCTTGTAGCCCTTGGCCATCTCCTCAATGGTGTTCAGGCCCTGGGAGAAGGCGAACAGGCCGATCAGCAGAGGGATGAAGCTGATGCCGCCCATCAGGTACACGGACCCAAAGGTGAACCGGCTGACGCCGCCCATGCCGTCGATGCCGATGGTGGCCAGCAGCAGGCCGATGACGCCGCCGATGACGCCCTTGATGACGGATTTGCCCGTCAGGCCTGCCACAATGCTGATGCCGAACACGGCCAGCGCAAAGTACTCCTGTGCGCTGAACTTCAGGGCTACCTTAGCCAGCATAGGGGCGAAGATGCACAGGCAGATGGCGCTGAACAGGCCGCCGAACAGAGAGGCCAGGGTGGAGATGCCCAGGGCACGGCCGGGCTGACCCAGCTTGTTGGCCATGGGATAGCCGTCCAGAGCCGTGGCAGCGGAGGCGGAGGTGCCCGGGGTGTTCAGCAGGCTGGCGGAAATGGAGCCGCCGTAAATGCCGCCGCAGAACACGCCCAGCAGCATGTACATGCCGCCCATGCCGGAGAAGCTCAGGGTAAAGGGAAGAAGGATCGAGAGGCCCATGACTGTGGACAGGCCAGGCAGAGCGCCAATGACGATGCCTGCGAAGGTTCCGATGAACACCGCGAACAGGTTTATCGGCAGAAAGACATTCTGGATTGCACCCAATACGTATTCCAAAGCAAGCACCTCCCTTACAGCTTAAACAGGACGCCCTGGGGAAGTCTGACCCGCAGGCCGAACTTGAACAGTGCGTATATGGCGGCCGTGGCGATGATGCCCACCAGAATGGCGCGCAGCCACTTCCTCTCACCCAGCACCCACATAACGGAGGGGATGAAGATCACGGACGCCAGGATGAAGCCGCCGAAGCGCAGGACCACGCAGTACACTGCAAAGATCAGCAGCATCCAGTATACGCCCTTCATTTCGGGACTCTTGACGTTGATGGGGACCTCATTGCTGTTGCGGTAGGCCTTGCCGACAAAGCCCTCAATGACCATGCCGACGGACAGCACCGCCAGCAGCACCGCCAGGCAGCGGGGCCAGATAGCGGAGCCCGGGTCCTGGCCGATGGTATTGGCGCCAATAGGGTGCGCGTACTCGGCCGTGGAGATAAAGACGAAGACGCTGATGGCGAAGAATACCGCCGCGGCTCCGATGTTCCATTTTTTCATAGTGATTATCCTCGCAGTGGAAAGCAGAAATCAAGTCAGTTCAGGGTGATACCGGTGCACAGCTCGGCATACTTGGCGTCGTCGGCCTTCAGCATGTCGTTCAGAGCGGTGCCGGTGAGCTCAACAGGCTCCATGCCCAGGTTGCGGATGGCAGCCTTGTACTCATCGCTGGCAACAGCCTTGGCAAAGATATCGCTCAGATAGTCGATCTTGGCCTGATCGGTGCCGGCAGGAGCGCAGACAACAACCCAGCCGCGGAAGTTGGTGTCGCTGTTCATGGTCTCGGAAACGGTGGGGATGTCGGGATAGCTTTCCATACGCTGGTCAGCCAGGAAGCCCAGCATCTTCAGGGTACCGGCCTCCACCTGGCTCTTGGCAGGCTGCATCTGGGTAAAGGAGGCGTCCAGATGACCGCCGGCCATAGCGGCCACCACGTCGGCGGAGCCGTCGTAGGAAACATGGTTCAGGGTGATGCCGAAGTCACGCTCGAAAGCGATGGCAGCCAGATGGGTGGCAGTGCCCACGCCGGAGTTGCCCACGGTGACCTCACCGGGATGGGCCTTGCAGTAAGCCACGAACTCCTCCACGGAGTCATACTTGCCGTTGTTGGCGGCAACCAGCAGGCCGTAGGGGTCAGCCATGGTGGCAGCCAGGGGGACGAAGGAATCCAGACCCAGCTGGGTCTTGCCCTCGTACTTCATCATCAGCAGGTCCACAGCGATGGGGCCAAGGGTGTAGCCGTCGTTGTCGGATGCTGCGGTGGCGGACATACCGATCAGGCCGCCGGCGCCGGTCTGGTTCTCAGGCATAAAGCTCACGCCGCTGGGCAGATACTTGCTGGCAGCGTCCAGCAGGGCGCGCACGGACATGTCGGTGGGACCACCGGCGGAGTAGGGAACGATCACGGTGATGTTTTCCTTGGGATAATCCGCGGTCTTGTCACCGTCGGAGCTGCTGCAGCCCACCAGGGCCAGCACCATGAGAGACACCAGGAGCATGGCCACAAAGCTTTTCATGTGATTTTTCATTTTCGTCCTCCTAAAATGTAATATGAACATTTTGACAGCGTTCGTTTCTGAAAAACTATCAAAATATCACACAATATTTTTGCGGAACTCCCCTGCCCCGCTTGACTTCGCGTCCATTTTCTAACATCTTCTATATTTAGATTTTATAAAGGATGTCTGGAAATGTCAAGGGAAATGTGATGCAATTACCAAAGACCAGCGCAATGAACAAAAAAACTTGTCTAATTTGTTCAATGTGCACTTGCGCATGTTAAAAAATGCGCATTCTGAGCCACAAACATAGTGATAAGGCGAAAATAATAACACATCCTGAGAAAAAATGGTATTTCAGAACATTTTTCTCTCAGGATGTGTTACATACGATCAAACGAAATGAACAATTTTCCCCGCGTCCCGTGCCGCCAATGATACGCCAGGCGGTCACGGGCAGGGGGCATGGAGGGTTCATCAGCCGTTTACGGCGTCGGATGCAATGAGGGCCTCGGCCTCTTCTTCCGTAAGGCCCAGCTTCTCCATAAACACCTCTTTGCTGTGCTGGCCCAGCAGCGGGGCCGGTGTGAAGGTGTCGATCTTGTGGTTGGTGAGCTTGATCTGGTTGCCGGTGAGCTTCATACGGCCGGCCTTGGGGTGGTCCACCTCCACGAACATTTCGCGGGCGCCGGCGATATGGGGATCCTTCACCACCCGGTCGATGGTGTTGATGGGCGCGGCAGGAATCCCCTTGTCCAGCATGGCCTGCACCGCGTCGTCGATGGTCCAATCCTTCAGCCAGTCCTCGATAATGGGCTTGAGGTCGGCATGGTGCAGCACGCGGTCGTTGTTGGAGGTGAAGCGGGGATCCGTCTTCAGCTCGGGCTTGCCCATCAGGTCGCACAGCAGACCATACAGCTTGTCGTTGCCTGCGCCGATGACCAGCATGCCGTCCTTGGCCTGGAAGGAGTCATAGGGATACAGGGCCTCATAGCGGTTGCCGATGCGCTGAGGGATCTTGCCGGTGGCTAGATAGATGATGTTGATGATCTCCAGAGAGGAAACCATGGAGTCCACCAGGGCCACGTCCACCTTCTCGCCCTCGCCGGTCTTCAGGCGGTTGATATAGGCCGCCAGGATGCCCACGCAGCAGCTGATGCCGCCCATGACATCGGCAATGGCGGTGCCGGTGCGGGTGGGGGCGCTGTCGGGCCAGCCGGTGGTGCTCATCAGGCCGCTGATGGCCTGACCCACAATGTCATAGCCTGCCCGCTCATGGTAGGGGCCGTAGTGGCCGAAGCCGGAGACGGAGGCATAGATGATGGCAGGGTTGATCTTGCGCAGCTCCTCATAGCCCAGGCCCAGGCGGTCCATAACGCCGGGACGGTAATTCTCCAGAACCACGTCGCTCTGGGCCACCAGCTTGCGGAACACCTCTTTACCGGCCTGGCTCTTGAGGTTCAGGACGATGCCGCGCTTGTTGCGGTTGAGGTTCATATAATAGGCGCTTTCGCCGTTGACAATGGGGAAGTTGCTGCGGGCGTCATCGCCCTTGCCTGGACGCTCGATCTTGATGACCTCGGCGCCCAGATCCGCCAGCATCATGCCGCAGTACGGGGCGGCAAGCACGCGGGACAGATCCAGCACCTTCATGCCGGACAGCAGACCTTTATGCTCCATAGTGTGTACTCCTTTTTTTGCGCAGGTGCGCCAGTCAGATTTGCTTGATTCAGATGCGGGCCACGCCGGACTTGCGGGCGGCCTCGGCCACGGCCTTGGCCACGGCGGGACCCACCCGGGGGTCAAAGGCAGCGGGGATGATATAGTCCTCGGACAGCTCGTCACCCACCAGGCCCGCCAGGGCCTCGGCGGCGGCCATCTTCATCTCCTCGTTGATGTCGCTGGCGCGGACGTCGAACGCACCCCGGAAGATGCCGGGGAAGGCCAGAACGTTGTTGATCTGGTTGGGATAGTCGCTGCGGCCGGTGGAGACCACCCTGGCCCCGCCCGCCTTGGCGTCGTCGGGGAAGATCTCCGGCGTGGGGTTGGCGCAGGCAAAGATGATGGCGTCCTTGTTCATGGTCCTGACCATTTCGGTGGTAACGGTGCCGGGAGCGGACACGCCGATGAACACGTCTGCGCCCACCAGCATATCGGCCAGGGAACCGTCCTTGCGGCCCAGGTTCGTGACCTGTGCCATCTCCTCCTTGATCCAGTTCAGGCCCTGGCGGCCGGCATAGATAGCGCCACTGCGGTCGCACATGGTGATATCCTTGAAGCCCGCGGACAGCAGCAGCTTGGTAATGGCAATGGCGGCAGCGCCGGCGCCGGAGGTGACGATCTTCACGTCCTCCTTCTTCTTGCCCACCACCTTCAGGGCGTTGGTCAGACCTGCCAGGGTGATGACGGCGGTGCCGTGCTGGTCATCGTGGAAAATGGGAATGTCGCACTTTTCCTTCAGCTTGCGCTCGATCTCGAAGCAGCGGGGAGCAGCAATATCCTCCAGATTGATGCCGCCGAAGGAGCCGGAGATGTTGTACACAGTCTCCACAAACTCGTCCACGTTCTTGGTCTTGACGCAGAGAGGGAAGGCATCCACGCCGCCAAAGGACTTGAACAGCACGCACTTACCCTCCATCACGGGCATACCGGCCTCGGGGCCGATGTCGCCCAGGCCCAGAACGGCGCTGCCGTCGGTGATGACGGCGCACAGATTGTGGCGGCGGGTCAGCTCATAGCTCTTTTCGATGTCCTTCTGGATCTCCAGGCAGGGCTGGGCCACGCCGGGGGTATAGGCCAGGGACAGGTCGTCCTTGGTCTTGACGGGCACGGTGGCCACCACCTCGATCTTACCCTTCCACTCGCCGTGGAGTCTCAGGGATTCCTTTGCGTAATCCATAGTGTAATTCCTTTCTTATTGTTCGTCCATGGCATGGGGCAGAGTGGACCCGCCGTAGGGCATTACCAGCACGGAGGCGTCGGGGCCCAGCTTTTGGAAGGCGTAGTCCAGAGCGCTCTGCACATCGGAATAGGGAGTGAGGAAAATGGACCGGACGAAATCGGGCTCCATTTCGCTGACCAGGCAGATCTCCGCATTCTGCAGGACCATGGCAATGGCGGCGGCCTTGTGGCCGCCCAACTGAAAGTCCCGGCCGATGCGCTCCACCATGCTCTCGGGAGAGGGCATGGTGGTCATCCACTCCTGGAAGGTCGTGCCGCCCAGACCCTCCCGGCAGGAGCCCACCAGGATCACCACGCCGCCCTTGGCGACGGCATGCTTGGCGTTGTCCAAAGCCTTCTGGGTCTGGTAAAGGTTCAGGTCCTTGGGCGCGCCGCCCTGGGACACGATGACGATATCCGCACGGTGGTCGATGTCCTTGCGGTAGAGCCTGTCCAGAAAGCGGCAGCCCTCCCGGTGGGCCAGGGTCACATCACCGGCCACGGCGCAGACGATCTGCTTGTGCTCATCCAGCACCACGTTGAGGATATAATCCACCCCGCACATGGCGGCGGCCTCCTCAATGTCCCGGCGCAGGGGGTTGCCCTCCAGATTTCCGGCGCAGGCGCTCTCCCGGACCATCATGGAGTGATTGGACTGGATCGCGCTGGGAGTGGAGACGCCGGGCATAATGGCCTTGGCGCCGCCGGAATATCCGGCAAAGTAGTGATATTCGATGTTGCCCAGGCAAATGCGCCGGTCCGCCTCGGCCACCACCCGGGTGATGTCCACCGGCGTACCGGCAGAGGTGACGCCCAGATGCACCACATCCGCGGGGTCGCTGTCCACGCAGCGGATCTGTGCCCAGGCCTGTTCACCGGCCAGATGGCGCATTTCCTCCGGGGTCTGGGCGCGGTGGCTGCCCAGTGCGAAAACCAGAGTGATATCCTCCGGCCTGGCCCCGCCGGCATACAGCTCGTCCAGCAGGGCAGGCATGACGGTATAGGTGGGCATGGGCCGGGTGATATCGCTGGTAATAATGGCGATCTTCTCGCCGGGGTGGATGACCTCCCGCAGCAGAGGAGCGCCAATGGGGGAGGAGAGGGCCCTGCAGACCTCTCGCTCCCCGGTAAGCGCATGGGGGACTGGGTTGGGAGTCAGAACACCCTGAAGATTCCGTTCAGGGACGGTAAAGCGCTGTACGCCGTTACCGAAACCAACTTCAAGTTCCATCCAGAGCCTCTCCTGTTGTTCAGCCCCAGATCTCTTCGTCCGTGGGCATGGTGGAGCCGGGACGAACCTTGGCCACACGGCTGACGTTGAACAGGTGGCGCCAGCTCAGGTTCTCGCTGATGGAGTTGTTGCCCCAGCTGCCGCAGCCCAGAGTGGTGGTGGCGGACAGGCTGTTGAAGAAGCTGCCGCCGTTGTTGGTGGAGCAGATCTGGTTGATCAGGAACCGGGATACCGGCAGGGTCTCGGCAGCGTAATCAATGTGGGCGTCGTTATAGGAGTGGATGCAGACGCTGTGGCCCTTGCCCTCCACGTTCAGGTTGGCGTTGGCGATGGCCACGGCCTCCTCCCAGGTGTTGTAGCGGTAGGCAGCGATGCAGGGGCACATCTTCTCCTTGGAGAAGGGCTCACCGGCGCCGGCCTTCTCCACCTTCACCAGCAGGACCACGGTGTCGGCGGGAACGGTCAGACCGGCCATCTTGGCGATGTGCTGCGCGCTCTGGCCCACGGCGTCCTTGTTCATCTTGCCGCCGGGGAAGATCACGTTGCGGACGGCGTCGATCTCCTCGGGCTTCTCCACATAGTAAGCGCCGTTCTTCTGGAAGGTCTTGACCATGTCGTCATACATGGCGGCAGGGGTGATGGCGGTCTGCTCGCCGGAGCAGATGATGCCGTTATCGAACTTGCGTCCGGCAACGATCATGGGAACGACCTTCTCCAGGTCCACGTCGTCGTCGATGATGCACTGGACGTTGCCGCCGCCCACGCCGTAGGCGGGCTTGCCGGAGGCATACGCGGCCTTGACCATGCCGGCGCCGCCGGTGGAGATGCACACGTCGCACTGCTTCATGATCTCGCCGGAGATCTCGATGGTGGGCTCAGCCACGCACTGCAGCAGATCAGCGGGAGCACCCAGCTTCACGATGGCCTCCTGCATCAGCTCGCAGGCCCGGGTGGAGCACTTCTTGGACCGGGGGTGAGGCCCAACGATGATGGCATTGCGGCCCTTCAGGGCGAACATGGCGTTGCACATGGGGGTGACGATGGGGTTGGTGGTGGGGGTGATGGCGCCCACAACGCCCATGGGCTTGGCCACCTCGGTCAGGCCCAGCTCAGGCAGCTGGCGGATGATACCAACGCTCTTGCCGCCCTTCATGTCGCTCCAGATCACGCGGGCCTTGCCCTTGTTCTTGTTGACCTTGTCCTCATAAACGCCCATGCCGGTCTCGTCCACGGCCATGCGGGCCAGAGGCTCGGCGTTGTCAAAGATGGCCTTGGCCATGGCCTTGCACAGGGCATCCACCTGCTCCTGGGTGTAGTTCTCGATAACGGCCTGGGCAACGCGTGCCTTCTCAACCAGTTCGCTTACATACTTGGCAGCTTCCATTGTAATGTACCTCCATAAAATTTTTATATAAGTGCAATGATAAACGGGTATCGCCTATTTTGCCGGGAAAAACCGGGTCCTTTACAGGCCCAGGCGCTCGATGCGCAGCTCCTCCTCGCGGGTGAAGTTGCTCTTGGGCGTGTAGCCGGGCAGAGGCATCAGCTTCTCATGGATGGCGTCGATGAACCAGTGCTCATTGGGGAAGAACTGCTCCTCCATTTCGGGGCAGGGAGTGATCCAGTTGCGGGCGCCCAGCACCACGGCGGGAGCGTCCAGATCGTCGAAGGCCAGCTCGTTGATATGGGTGGCCATGTCGTTGATGATGCTGCCGCGGACGCAGGCGTCGGAGGCCAGGATGATCCTGCCGGTCTTTTTCACGGAGGCCAGGACCTTCTCATAGTTGAAGGGCACCACGCTGCGAGCGTCGATGACCTCAGCCTCCAGGCCGAACTGCTCCTTCAGAATGTCGGCAGCCTTCAGGGCCTTGTACAGGGTGGGGCCGATGGTCAGGATGGTGATATCCTTGCCCTGGCGCTTGATGTCGGGCTCGCCGAAGGGGATCTCATAGGACTCGGTGGGCACGCCCTCCAGGTGGAATTCCTCGCCCTTGTCGTACATGGGCTGGCTCTCCATGAAGATCACGGGGTCGGTGCCGTTCAGGGCGGTGGTCATCATGCCCTTGGCGTCATAGGGGGTGATGGGGTACACAACCTTCAGGCCGGGCACATGGGCGGGCAGAGCGGTCCAGTCCTGAGAATGCTGAGCGCCGTACTTGCGGCCCACGGAAACCCGCAGGACCATAGGCAGCTTCAGCTGGCCGGCGGACATAGCCTGCCACTTGGCCATCTGGTTGAAGATCTCGTCGCCGGCGCGGCCCATGAAGTCGCAGTACATCAGCTCGGTGACGCTGCGGCCGCCGCACATGCCGTAACCAACGGCGCTGGCCACGATGCAGGACTCGGAGATGGGGGAGTTGAACAGACGGTTGAAGGGGATGGAATCGCTGAGGCCCTGATACACGCCGAAGGCGCCGCCCCATTCGCGGACATCCTCACCGTAGGAGACCAGGGTGGGATCCTCGTAATACTTGTCGATAATGGCCTCGAAGATGGCGTCGCGGATGGTGTACTGCTTCAGCTTGGACACGGGCTTGCCGTCCACGACGGCGGCGCGCTCCTTCTTGGCGATCTTCTGGACCCGGGGGTTCTCGGACTTGGGCGTCAGCACGAAGGGAGTGCCCTGGGCCATGCTGACCTGGTGACCGTTGTTGAAGGTGAAGCGGGAGATGGCATCGGGATCCTTGATAAAGTCCAGACGGGGGGAGATCTCCAGATCCTTGGACAGCTTCATGACCTCGGTGATGCGGGTCTTGATGTCCTCGTTGATCTTGTCGATGTCGGCATCGGTGGCCACACCGGCCTCAATGAGCTGCTTGCGGAACAGCAGGATGCAGTCGTTCTGCTCCCAGGACTCGATCTCCTCCTTGGAGCGATAGGCGTTCTGGTCGGAGGTGGAGTGGCCGCCCAGACGATAGGTCAGCACGTCCAGCAGCACGGGACCCTTGTTCTCCTTGATAAGCTGCAGCTTGCGGCGATAGGCGTCGATAACGGCCAGGGGGTTCACGCCGTCCACGCGCTCGGCATTCATCTGGTTCTCAGTGATGCCGGCGCCCACCCGGGCCAGCTGGCCATAGGCCATGGTCTCGCCGTTGGTGCGGCCGCCCATGCCGTAGCCGTTGTCCATGAAGTTGAAGATCACAGGCAGGCCGCCCTTGTACTCGTCGGGCCACAGGGTCTTCAGCTGATCCATGGCGGAGAAGTTCAGCGCCTCCCACACGGGGCCGCAGCCCAGGGAGCCGTCGCCGCCGTTGGCGATGACCACGCCGGGCGCCTTCATATTCTTCTTATACAGGGCAGCGCCGGCGGCGATGCAGGGGGAGCCGCCCACGATGGCGTTGTTGGGATAAATGCCGAAGGGCAGGAAGAACAGGTGCATGGAGTTGCCCAGACCCCGGGCAAAGCCGTTCTCGCGGCCGAACAGCTCGCAGGTCAGGCCGTACAGGAAGAAGACGATGGCCTGCTCCTTGACGCTCTTTTCGGGCAGGTGCTTCTTCACCACCTCATAGGGCTTGCCGTCGAAGGTGGTCTCCATGATGTGGAGCAGCTCCTCGTCGGACATCTTGGTGATGGCGGACAGGCCCTTGGCCAGCACCTCGCCATGGCTGCGGTGGGTGCCGAAGATAAAGTCATTGCTGTCCAGCAGATAGCTCTGGCCCACGGCCGCGGACTCCTCGCCGGTGTACAGGTGGGCGGGGCCGGTGTAGGTATACTCCACGCCGTTGTAGGCCTTCGTCAGGCGGACGGACTTCAGCATGGACTCAAACTCGCGGATATACTCCATATCGCGATAGATACGCAGCATATCTTCCTTGGTGAAGCTGTCACCCTTCAGCTCGTCGGCCACGGTCTTCTGATACTTGCAGACGTCGATATCCTGGAAGTGGATCTCGCCGGGGGCACGCAGCTGTTTGGGATCATAGAATTGTGCTTTGGACATGGTGCAACACTCCTATATTTCTAAATAAAAGTATATCGGTTGGAACGGGTGAAATCAGAGCTTCACGGCGAAGGCCGCCTCGCGGATGATCTCGCTGACGGAGGGGTGGGGATACACGATCTCCCGGATGGCGTCCACGGTCATCTCCTTCTCGATCATCACGGCACAGGCCAGGATGAACTCGGAGGAATAATTGCTCATGACGTGCGCGCCCACCAGGGTGCGGTATTTCTTGTCGAACACGAACTTGGCGATGCCCACAGGGCCCTCGTTCTCGGCCACATAGCGGCCGGCATAGGCCATGGGCAGCTTCACGGTAACGGCGTCGATGCCGGCGGCCTTGGCCTGCTCCTCGGTCATGCCCACGCAGGCCACCTCGGGGTTGGTGTACAGCACGCTGGGGATGGCCTTGTAGCGCATCCGGTCCTTCTTGCCCAGGATGGTGTTCACAGCCACCTCACCCATGCGGTAGGCGGAATGGGCCAGCATGGAGGTGCCGTTGCAGTCACCCACGGCGTAGACGTTGACGGCGTTGGTGCGGCAGCACTCGTCCACCTTGATGGCGCCGCGCTCCACCACCAGGTTCAGGTTCTCCACGCCGCAGGTGTCCGCCACGGGCTTGCGGCCAATGGCCAGCAGCACCTTGTCGCACAGGACCTTCTCCTCCCTGCCGTCCTTCTCGTACACGACGCCGTCGGCGTCGATGCGGACCACCTTGGACTTCAGGCAGAACTTCATGCCGTCCTTCTCATAGCCCTTCTGCAGCAGGGCGGAGATCTCGTCGTCGATGGGCCCGGCGATCTTGGGCATCATCTCGATGACGGTGGTCTCGCAGCCCACCACGCCGTAGTAGGCGGCCAGCTCCAGGCCGATAACGCCGCCGCCGATGACGGCCAGGCGCCGGGGCAGCTCCTTCAGTGCCAGAGCCTCGCGGTTGGTCATCACGAAGCCGGAGGCCAGGCCCTCCTTCACCCCGGGGATGGGGGGGACGAAGGCCCGGGAGCCGGTGGCAATGATCAGGTTCTTGCCGGTGTAGACCTTACCGTCGGCCTCCACCTGGATGCCCTCGTCGCCGCGGCCGCGGATCATGCCGGAGGCATTGACCACTTCCACGTGGCTGGCCTTCATGGCCGCGCCCACGCCGGAGACCAAGGTGTGGATGACCTTTTCCTTGCGGGCCACCACGGCGGGCTGGTCCACATGGGACCCCTGGCACACCACGCCGAACTTGCGGCCGTACTCGGTGGTATAGTGATAGATCTTTGCGGAATTCAGCAGGACCTTGCTGGGGATGCAGCCCTCGTTGAGGCAGGTGCCGCCCAGGGCGCGCTGCTCGATCAGCAGGGTCTTCAGACCGGCCTGACCGGCGCGCTCTGCGGCCACATAGCCGCCGGGGCCGCCGCCCAGGACAATAACGTCATAGCTCATGGTGATATTTCCTCCAAATCAAATCTGGCAGCGTGTGCCGCGTCCTTATTTCGCCAGCAGCAGGTCGAAGTTGGCAATGTTGTTGGCCAGGGCCTGCAGGAAGCGGGAAGCGGGAGCGCCGTCCAAAGCGCGGTGGTCATAGGTCAGGGACAGGTTCATGGTGGGATAGAACTCAGGCTGGCCATTCTTCATCCGGATACGGGTCTCGATGTTGCACACGCCCAGGATACCCGTCTGAGGAGGATTGATGATGGGGGTGAAGGTGGTCACGCCGAAGGCGCCCAGGTTGGACACGGTGAAGGAAGCACCAGTGAGCTTATCGGGAGAGATGGAGCCGCTGCGGCACTCGGCGGCCAGCTCCTTCATCTTCAGACTGATCTCGGCCAGGCTCATCTCGTCAGCGTGCATGATGGTGGGCACCAGCAGGCCCCGGTCGGTATCCACGGCCACGCCGATATTGGCGTGCTTGAACAGCTTCATCTCATTGTCGCTGTAGTGGGCGTTCAGGGCGGGGAAATCCAGAATGGTCCGGGACACGGCGAAGATCACCATGTCGTTGAGGCTGATGCCGGGCAGACCGGCCTTTTCGCCTTCGGCCTTGATGCGGGCCCGCAGCTTCTGCATGGCGGTGACGTCCGCGAAGCTGTTGTGGGTCAGCTGGGCCATGTTGGACAGGGAGTCGTGCATGTTCCGGGCGATGAGCTTGCGCAGGTGGGTGTTCTTGACGGTCTCAAACTCCGCCTCGGCGGCAGGAGCGGCGGCAGCGGCAGGAGCCGCGGCAGTCTCCGCTGCGGGAGCGGCGGCCTTGGTGCCCAGATCGGCGGTGGTAACGGCGCCGCTGAGACCGGTACCGGCCTCGCTGCCGGTGGCATAGGGACGGGCGGCGTCGGTGATGAAGGGTCCGGTCAGCGCCATAGCGGCGATGTCCCGCTCGATGATGCGGCCATTGGGGCCGGTGCCCTTGGCGTAACGGATGTCGATGCCCTTTTCCTCGGCCATTCTGCGGGCCCGGGGAGAAATGCGGATGGCTTCGCCATGGTTGACCATGGTGGGAGCCGCGGCAGCCGCGGCAGGGGCGGCCGCAGGAGCGGCAGCAGCCGCAGGGGCAGCCTCAGCAGCGGGAGCGGCCTTGCCGCCCAGGGAGAAGGGCTCGCCGGGCTTGCCCACCACGCAGACGATCTCCTTGACGGCGATCTCGTCGCCCTCCTCGCCGATGCACTTGAGGACGGTGCCGTCCTGCTCGCTCTCCACGTCGAAGGTGGCCTTGCCGGTCTCGATGGCAAACAGATAGTCGCCGGTCTTGACGGTGTCGCCTTCCTTGACATACCACTTGCTCAGGATGGCGCTGTCCTCGGACAGGCCCTTCTGGGGCATGCGGACGAACAGCACGTTGCCGGAGGGCGCAGTCTCGGCGGCAGGAGCCGCAGGAGCCGCAGGGGCGGCAGCAGGAGCGGGAGCTGCCGCAGGGGCGGCAGCGGCGGGGGCATCGTCCGTCTGGAAGCTCTCGCCGGGCTGACCCACCACGCACACCAGCGCCTTCACGGGGACCTCGTCCCCCTCCTCACCGATGCACTTGAGGACGGTGCCGTCCTCCTCGCTCTCCACGTCGAAGGTAGCCTTGCCAGTCTCGATGGCGAACACAAAGTCGCCCTTTTTCACGGTATCGCCTTCCTTGACATACCACTTGCTCAGGATGGCGCTGTCCTCGGACAGGCCCTTCTGAGGCATACGAATCAATGAAGCCATAGTAGCGCGTTCCTCCTTTTACGCCTTGAAATCGTCCTCGATCTCCTGATAGGCGGCGGTGAAGTTGTTGAAGAAGCCCACGAACGGGGGATAGGAGAACAGGTCCTCCCAGGTCAGCAGACCCTCCTCGGGATCGGAGTAAGCCTGGTTGAACACCTTGCTCTGCTTCAGGACCTCCATGTACTTCTCCTCGGTGGGCTGGTCAATGATGGAAGCCAGCGGAGTGGGGTTGGCATCGAATTCCTCTACCTTGCCGGTGACGGTGGTGATCAGGAAGGGCGCGCCGTCCACAGGAGCCATGGAGTTCTGGATGTGCCAGGGGCCGCGGACAGCGGCGGACATAATGGACAGGTTCTTATAGCCGCGCTGGGCCAGCATGCGATAGGACTTGCGCATAACGGCCTCGGAGCCGTGGCGGGCGATGACCTTGGCGTCTGCCACGCCCTTAGACTCCAGCTCGGCGGCGATCTTGTCGTCCAGCTGGCCGGCCATCAGCACCAGATACTCCTGGTCGCGGCCCTTGCTCAGCAGCTCGGCGAAGGCCATGTGCTGGGTGATGGAGAAGTTCAGGGTCATGCACAGGCGATAGCCCTCCTCCAGCAGCACCTTCACGGCGGGCAGGGATGCCTCAACGGCAGGCAGCTTGTACACCACGTTGGGCTTGTCCATGTTCAGCTCCTTGGCCATGGCCCGGTTCCAGAAGTGGACCTGGTCGATCATGGCCTGGGTGTTGCGGATCTCGCGGGGGTCGACCTGCAGGCACACAAAGCCGTACTGGCCGTTGGTGGCCTCATAAATGGGAGCCAGGGCCCGGGCGCTGATGGCGCAGACCTTGGTGAACATCTGGGATGCCATGTCGGCGGTGGAGGCGCCGGGATTCTCGCGCTTGATCTGCTCCACCAGGGAAGCGTACTTCTCGGGGAAATCCTTCTTATAGCCCTGGATCTTGCAGGGGTTGCTGGTGCACCAGCGGGCGCCGCGGCGCAGGGAGTGATCCAGGCCGGAAGCGTAGTCATGGCCCCAGACGGTGTTCAGCTTGCCCTGGCGGTACAGGTCGCCCATCTTGCGCATGGAGCTGTTGGCGATGGATTCGATCTCCTGGCGGGCAGCCTTGACGGCCTCGCCGCAGCCAAAGCCCTCGGCAAAGGCCAGCAGGTCCTCGGAGGCGGCCACGCGGGTGTCGTCGTCCACCAGCTTTGTCAGGGCCCAATCAGCCAGGGCAGAGCGCAGATCAATGGCGATCTCCACGGCGGTCTGCACATAGGCGTCCTTATTCTGAAGATCATCGGCAACCAGGGCCTTCAGTTCTTCCTTCAGAGAGAAGATGCTGTCATGGAAGCTGCTGACAGAGTCAGGGAACAGGATCGGACGGCGCTTCAGGGTTGCATACTCACTCATGATGAATTCTCCTTTTCAAATATGGTTCTATATTGAATAAAGGTATGACTGGTTCGATCCGGCAGGGCCGGAGCACAGGCGCGTTCATTTTGTTAAGAAATAAACATTTTCACATCGTTATAAAACATTTTCAAACGCCTTGGAACACTCTTTTATCATAATTTGATTTTAGCAATGAAGTGTCTCAGAGTCAACATGGAGTATTCGCTAAAAAAATGAAAATGCTTTTGTTAAATGTGCATAATAAATTTGTAAATAACATGTTCGGACATTTTTCAGACGCAAAATAACATGAAATTTGCTTCATTCGAACAAAGCGGCGTATCCTGGCAGAACTCGCCGGAACGGGACCGCCGGGCAGATTTGGGAGCCGACCCCTGGATGCCCGGTGTTTTGCCGAAAAAAGTATGCAATTTTCATATAGGCGAACAATCAAACGGTTTCTTGCCTTTTTTTCTTGACAAAATAACGTCAATGGAATAAAATAACAAGTGAACATTTTGCCCTGTTTCTCGGGTCTTGTCCGAACGGGCATCTGTTGGGATAGAAAGAATGTCCGCGAGGTCCGGCGCAGCAGCCGTTTCTCCGGAGGCAGGAGTGCAACAATCATGAAAAACGAACGACGAAGCCAGATCAAGGCTTATATTTCCGAACACAAGAGCGCCCGCATTGAGGATCTGGCCAAGCAGAATCCCGATGTGTCCCTGATGACTCTGCGCCGCGACCTGGCTGCGCTGGAGGAGGAGGGCTTCCTGGTCCGCGTCCGCGGCGGCGCCTACATCAACAGCACTCCCCCTGCCACCCAGGCAGAGGACCTTTACAGTCGGCGCGAGATCTCCAACGTAGAGGCCAAGACCATCATCTGCGAGAAGGCGCTGCCCTTTCTGGAGGAAAAGCGCTCCATCTTCTTCGATGCGGGCACCACGCTGATGACCCTGGTGCGCAGGATCCCCGATCAGGATCTGGTGGTGTTCACCTCCGCTCCCAACATCGCCATGGAGATCGTCATGCGCACCACCATGCCCCAGGTGTCTCTGTTGGGCGGTAGCCTGTCCCGCAATACCATCTCCTGTTCCGGGCATCTGACCCTGGAATACCTGCGCTCCATCAATATCGACGTGGCGTTCATGGCCACCTCTGGCTATTCGGTGGAAAATGGCTTTTCGTCCGGCAACCCCTATGAGGCCAGCATCAAAACCGAGATCGTCCGCAAGGCGCACAAGGTCATCATGCTGATGAGCAGCGACAAGGTGGGCCGCAATCTGCCCTATACCTTCGCCCGCATGGAGGATATCGACGTGCTGATCTGCGAACAGGAACCGGAGCCCGACGTGATGGCCGCCGCCCGCCAGGGTGGTGTCACCGTGCTGTAAGCGCACATATGCAATCAATCAAAACCTCCGGCTAAGCCGGAGGTTTGATCAGGCCCTATAAGGGCCTATTACGGACGAAGCCCCTTAAGGGGCCCGAAAGGTCTGCCGACCGCATTCCTTTCTCGGGCTACCCCTTAAGGGGTTTTTATCTATGCCTTGGGATTCTTACTACCCGTAAACGGGTCTATAAATTCCTTTATGCTAATCTGGTCAGACATTTTGTCCTCCTCCAACTGGTTCTGTATGTACGCCTTTATCGCTTTCTTGTTTCGGCCTACCGTATCCACAAAATACCCTCTTGCCCAAAAGTGCCTGTTCCCGTACTTATACTTCAGGTTGGCATGTCGGTCAAATATCATCAGGCTACTCTTTCCTTTCAGGTAGCCCATAATCTGGGATACGCTGTACTTCGGCGGGATGCTTATCAACATGTGGATGTGGTCTGGGCATGCTTGTGCTTCTATGATTTCCA
>OLYB01000522.1_pt1 | contig 36780 bp, 39 predicted proteins | sample 1674481 | NCBI WGS metagenome assembly OLYB01 (sample SAMEA103958167, study PRJEB25191) | human gut metagenome
GGAGGGTATCCTCCTTTTCTTGCAGTTCCCGCAGGGCAGTTTTGCTATTCTGCTGCTGGGCGGTGGTCATGTCCTGCTGCCCGGTGAGGTACAGGATGTTGTTCTCCAACTCCCGAATGGTCTCCCGCAGCTTCCGGCTCTCCACCTCCGGCGAGAGCAGCGGCTCATCCCGCAGGGCTTCCACAACGGGGCCTGCCATCTGCGCCAGAATGTCCTCCTTGGTGAGCGCAGGCAGATACCGTTGGAGAAGGTTCTTGCCATCGTTGCCCAGCTCCTCGATAAAGTACAGCGGGTTGAAAATAGACAGGAACACATCCCGTTCTCCGAAAAGGTCGGTGAGATCCACCTGCCGCACCTCGCAGCCATCATAGGTGATGGTCATACGGTTGCTCTTACGGGCGCGGGACAGCTCGTGGAGCGTCCCGTTTTCATCCACAAAGCGCATGCGGATGAACAGATCCGGATTATCCTCGCTGTGGAGCCGGTCAATGCGGTGCTCTCCGAAGAAGGGCAGACCGGTGACAGCAAAGGCAATGGCGTCCGCGATGCTGCTCTTGCCGCGTCCGTTGCCGCCCGTAATGACGGTGGGATCGCCAAAGGTCAGGTCGGTGGGCTGACTGTAGGACTTGAAGCCCTCCATGTGCAGGGCTGTGATCCGAAACGATTTGAGTTTTTCCATCAAAAGCTCTCCTTTCTCATGCGGCGTCCTTCTGCTGAATGACCTCAAAGCTGTCCAGCAGATAGAAAACCACATTGTCTTTCTTCACCATGCGTTTTTCCACATGGTATAGCTTAGCGCCCTTTTGCAGTTCAGGGTGATTCCCCATGGCGTATGCGTAGCAGCGTTTACCCTCCGGGGTTTCCAGAATAAGCTGCACGGTTGTTCCCGCAGCCTTGGCCTCCAGTACGGTGTACTCGCAGGCAGGAAACGGAACAACGGTCGTGTCCTCCTGCGGCTTTGGCGGGCCTTTCTGCGCCGTGGGCTTTGCTGTGGGGGCAGGGGCCTGTTCCTCCGCACGCAGGGCGGGGATCAGCAGGGACTGGATGCCGCAGGCTTTTGCCGGCGTCAGGCCGAGACTTTTTAACGTCTCCAGATACCGGGCGTCCAGCTTGCCGCGCTCTGTGGGCTTGATGATGAAGCTCTTGCCCTTCTTCTCCACATTGACCCAAACGGTGTCCATGCTGTAGAGCACACGGCCAATGCCCCACTGGTTGGCGGCACGCTTCATGGAGTCAGATAATCCGCCCTTGATGGGTTCGATATCCGAGTCCTCGGCACCGTCCCATTTGGTGACCCAGCCACGCTCCTCAAAATAGAGGGAGATGCCGCAAAGCTGTGACTCCCGTTTGCCTGTGCTGTGCCACGGCTTGAACTCATTATGCCAGCGGTCAGGGCCCATGACGTCATCCAGACGGTTCTGGATCGCACGGTTGGTCACATAGGGTACAGCGATGCCCTGCATCCGATCCTCATAGGCGATTTGCAGCCGCCATTCCAGATCCTCCGCCGCAAAAGGTGCAGCCAGCCGTGACAACAATTCTCTGGGATCGTTCATCTGCTACCTCCCATTGATGAAATCAGAAAGTGTTTTGCCGCTTTCTACCAGTACATCCGTGTAATAGTAGGCGGGTTCCTTGTCCTTCAGGTGCTCCAGCAGTTCTCTGTGAGACATATGCAGCCTGTTATGGCTTTCCTTGAAAAAATCGTCGTTGTTGGGAATGCCCAGCAGAAAGCGCGGGAACTTCGACAACTGCGTCTGACTCTTGAAATGCGGCAGCACATTGTTGCCCACGCAGACACGCAGATCGTCATAAACATTGGAGAAGGGATAGTGATACATTTTCGTATCCCCCGTTGGCGGCTCATCTGCCACAACGCCCATAGAGCAATCTACCGCACGGCCATCCCGTAAGGTTCGTATGCCGAACACCATGCGTGGGATAGGAAAATCCAAATACTCGGTATCGCCATAGAAGATGTCGGCTCGAAGCTCCGGATTCCAGAGTACAAAGTATTTGTCCTCGCCGCAGAAGCTGACCTGAAGGCAATTTGGCGGCAGCAATCCGCTCCGCAGGAAGTGTTCCTGGTCAAAGCTGCCATAGATGGTGTTGTAAAAATCCAGCGGCGATATTTCCTTATAGCTGACCACACCGTTTTTCTTGTGCTCCTCTACGATAAATCTGCCGCTTTCGGGCGAGACGCGCAAAAGGATCTCGCCACTGTAATCCCGGTTTACGGCTGTTTCCATACTTACGCAGCCACCTCCATTTCCTGCTCCGCAGCGGTCACCGCTGCCAGCTCTGCTTTCATGCGGTCGATCTCCGCATTGATGTAGGTCATCAGGTCGATGATGGAATTGGCAAACTCAATGGGGTCATAGTAGTCAGGCGGCGGCCAAAGATAGATCACACACCCGGCCTCGCACGGTACGATTTTGAAATCGTACAGCACATTCCCCATAAACATCTCCACCGCGTCACGAAGCTTATTCCTCCCGGTACATTCGGTTGTTCTGAAGCGAAAGGTCTCTATCTGCGCGATAAGCGTCAAATAATCATCCAGCTCCGACTCCATCAGAAGGTAACAGGTATATTCCTCCCCGTAGAAATCGTTTGGATCGTCTTCAGGCAGATAGTCCACGCAAATGTACTCCACAAGAAGCATCACGGATAACTCAAATATGTCCTCGGTGTCGATCTCGCCACAGCGATAATCACGCACGAGGTCGGCGAGAATACTTTTATTTCTCTGCCAAATATATTTCAGTATCCGCAGAAATCCCAAGATCTGCCATTCATATTCATGATCATACATAGGCCACCTCAGAAAAACGTGCGTACACATTTTGACGCTGCGGCAGTATTTCTGACCTTGGCGTTGAAACCTTCCGCCCAGTTGGCGTGTACCCGCTTCACTGCCTTTGGCATATTGGCCGGAAGGACGTGCTCCATCTCGAAAGCGGTAAGATCCAACTGCTCCAGATTGAAAGTCCCGTTCTCGGAGAGCTTGTCAAACACATGCTCTTTCAGATAAGGACTGAACTCCTGCTCCTCAAAGATGGGATAAATTTCCGGGGCGGCGATGGCTCTTTGGAAGAACAGCTCCGGAACAAACCGGATCGAAGAATCGGTCATTTGTCCTCAGCCCCCTCCGCATAGAGACGCACCAGGGAAATGGCGTATTGCTCCATGTTTTTCGCAATGTCCTCGGTCAGCTTGTCCGAGATGGTGGCCTGCTTGACCGCGGCAAAGTAAATGCCGGAATCGGGGAATATTTCCCCACAAGTCATGCCTACATGCCACGCGGCGTGTGCGACCGCAGCTTCCTCGCTGTTTTCCCTGGGACTCATCACAAGGCTGTGTATATTGCCATTGTCCACTTTCTGATCGACAGCCAGACTGTTCATAAGGCCGGAGAGATGGAACTCCATCGCCTCCTTCTGCATAGTTTTGCCATAGGAGAAGAAGTAGAGAAACAGTGCCGGGTCTGTGCGTCCCAGCACTACGCCAAGCGGCGTGTAGGTGGCTTGACGCCATGCCTTTTGTGCCGGCTCAAAGCGGGCGTACAGCTTCCCCAGCATAGGGGTAAGCAGATGTGTCGTTTCCTCCCAGACCTGTGTGCGTACCGCGTCATCACTCCCCTGTAATTTATCCACAGGATGAACGATGGCTAATGTTGTTGATCTGCTCATAATCAGTCCTCCTCATGTCAGCGCCTTGAAGCCGTGAGGCGTCAGGACGTTGAAGATCATTTTGTTGGTAATGGTTTCTTTGACCTCGCTGCCGATATGCTTACCGGTGGCAGCGAATCTCTCGTCGGTTTCTCTGCGGATCACCTTGACGATGCGGCCCTTGATGATATGGGGCGACTCACATTGGATCAGCCCGTTTATCATGCCGGAACCGCCGATCAGTCCGATCTGGCTGATGGACAACGGCAGCAGCGGGTGTTTGACGCCGCTGTCCAGTTGGCTGCAGGCCATGAGCTGCTGAAAGCTGTCACACCGGCGCAGCTGCTGCTCCAGTTCCTTCTGGTTGAACCGTTCGCCCTTGAATACCTTGACCTCTGCTTCGTTGGCAGGCAGCGCATAGCGCGGGCTGTTCAACTCGGACAGCACCGGTATCCGGTCAGGATAAGCGGCATACTGCTCCAGCCATTCAGCGTCCTGCGGCGTAGTCTCACGGCGTTTTCGTATGCCCATGATCACCACCTGCTTGAATTTTTTGAACTCTCCGTCCGTAAAACGCCAGACGGAGATATGCTCAAAATTATCACAGAGGATACGGCAAATATCCGACGTCAGACGGTAGTAAGGGATCACATACAGCAGCAGACCGCCGTACAGCAGATGGGGAATGCTCTCGATGAGAAACCGTTTTTCGTGCCGCGCCTTGCTGCCGCTCTCGTTGAGAACGGAGAGGTACGGCGGGTTCAGGAACAGCAGGTGGAACGCCTCACGGCTGATGTCGCTATGGAAGAAGCTGCCGAAGCCTACACGGTGCAGGCGGGTCTGCGCCTCCTCCGCACGGCTTTCATCCAGCTCCACCCCATAGGCATAGCAGTTGTTGCCTTGGGCGATCTGCCGCAGCGCCTTTCCGCAGCCGCAGCAGGGGTCAAAGACATAGGTGGTCACACCCTCCGGAAAAGAGATGCCTTGCAGCATCAGCGCAATGTTATCCGGAGCAGTGGGATAGTACCCCAGCTTCACGTTGTTCATAAGCCGCCCGATGGTGGCCGCATTGACAGTGTTTTTCTCCGGGAGCTGCTGTGCGAACCGGCAGACCGCATCATATACCGGGCGGTAGCCGGTGCTCATCAGGTCGAAGCCCTTAAAGCCCCGCAGCAGCTGTCCCGCCATGGTTGCCAAAGCATAGCTCTCCAGCTCCATCAGCAGAGGCTGCGCGTCGGCCAACGCTTGTGTCAGATCATCGCGGACGCGGCGGAGTGCGTCATAGGTATCACGGGCGGCGGACAGATCCGTTTGCCGGTATTTTTCAATACGGGCGCGGAATACCACCATGGCCTGCATCGCTTGCGGGATCTGTTCACGCAGCTCGCCGATCCGTTCCAGCACATAGTAGCGTTGGCTCTGTAAATCTTCACTCACGGTATGTCACCTCGCCATCTGCATAATTTGCAGGAAAGGCAAGGAACTGATGCGTTCCTTGCCTTTCTCCCGTCGCTATATTTGTGACGGTGTATGGGTAGTGGTTCATGCGGCCTTTTGAGACGCAAAGGCTTCTGCCGCAAAGTCAAATACGGGCGCGTTTTCCTCCGGCGTACCGGGGACGAGCTTCAGCGTGTAGCCGCTCTCCCGTGCCAGCTTGAACATATTGACAAATCGGGAGAGTTCTTCATCGAAGGGCTCCTTGGCAGCTTCCGCGGTCTTGCTCTCCTTTGCGGGAGGTGCATCTTCGGTATCCGTCGTATCGGGGCGATACGATGCGTCCACCGCGTTGGTGTGGACAGGATACGCGAGCAGGGACAGCCAGAAAGCCCGCCACATGGACGCCAGCAGCGTCCCCAGAAGGGTGCGCTGGCGGGTGGGCAGATTGATGATCTGCTTGGCCTTCACTTCGTCGATCTCACTGATGGTAACGGTCAGGCGACCGGTTTCCACATACGCCGCGGAGCAGAAGCAACTCACCACTGCGCTCTCGGAGGCAAACACCTCGGAGGACTCCACCACCTTGGCGATAAGCCGGCGGCATATGGTGCGGGCTGTCTCAATGCAGCGGATACGGATGATATCCGCCTCCACAGTCCCAGCGTGGATCACGCCATCGCCGTCGATCTGCTTTGCGACTACGCCATAGGTCACTTCCAACGTGCCCTCTACGATGAGATGGTCTGTGGACAGGCTTTCATAGTGGACGGTTTCACCCTTTGGGATATAAATGGTTTTCATGTTCGTCGATTCCTTTCATTATTTGTTCATGCGGCGGCACGGTATCTGACGGGCAGTACCAATGCCACATCATCTGTATCATCTGCGGTGATGGTGACAGGCGAAACAGGGCTGAGCACATGAAGGCGTACCTTCTCATGACCAGAAAATTGCTGTAAGGCGTCCCACATATAGGAGAGGTTGAAGGCAAACGCGACCTCACTGCGGCCGGGCAGCTCGATTGCCGCCCGATACCGCGCGGATGGTGTTTGCAGCGACAAACACCCGTTTTCAAAATAGACAACAGGTGTGGTTTTCGCAGGGGAAGCGCATTCCTTCAGATAGGTCAGCCTTTGCAGAAATTCCCTGCGGTCAACCACATAGCTCTCCCGTTCGCTGCGGGGGATGGCAACCTCCGGCGTCAGCGTGTCGCAGGTTTCCAAGCGGCGGACATAGGCGCAAAGCCCATCTGCCGCGAAACAGACATACCGGGTGCCCACCTGAACGGACACATTTTGATCGCCAAAGGCTTTCAAGATCCACATGGCGTCCGCGGGGACAACGAAGGTCTTATCCACGGTCATGGCATCGTTTGCACAGACGGCCAGACGCTGGCCATCCACACAGTAGAGCTGCTGCCGGTAGAAGCGTACACCGCTCATCACGGGACGGCTGTCACTCCGCCGCTGGGCTGCATACTTGATGCGGCCAATGCAGGTGAGTAGCTGTGCTGCGTTGGCAGTATACGCCCGTTCACAGGTAAACCGCGGCAGCTCCGGATAATCCTTCAGCGGGTATCCGGTAAATTCCGCACTTTTGTCGGCACAGGCCATGGTGATCTGCGGAGATGAAACTGCCGCGTCCGCGCAGGAAAATGTCAGCGGGCCACGGAAGAACTTCCCTGCCTTCGCGATGGACTTTGTGCTGGAGAGGACAACGCCAAAGTCGTCCCCCTCTGCCGGAATCTCCGTCTGTATCCATAGCTCCAGATCTGTGGCGGTGATGGTACATACACCGTCACGAAATTGAATACTCGCTTCGCTCAGTGCGGGGATCGCACTGACCTTCAAGAGTGGAATTACGCGGTTCAGCGCCTTGAAAAATGCGTCGGAATCTACAGTAGCTTTCATGCTGCACTCCTATTCTTATCCAATGTGGTACTCATGCGGACGGTCTTGGTGGAAAAGTCCGTTTGCCGTGCGCTGCATTCTCCGTTGACGAGGATATTGTAGACCATATCCACCACGATCGTAGCGGCGGTAATATTGGCGGCCATGCTCTGCGGGTCTGCCAGAGATGCTTCTGCACAGGAAAGCTCCGAAGGGAACCGATCCTGCGCCTTCAGTAGCTCTGGGAATACGCCGCCCACCGGCTTTCGGACGGTACGGCCATTCCTGCGGACACCGCATACCACCTGACCGGAAAACTCGCCGTTGCCGCTGTCGATATAGATAAGGTTTTCCGCTTTCAGGAATGCCTTGTGGCAAAGCTGGCGGGACTTGTCGTTATCTACGGCGCCGAGGAGAATGACCTGTTCGCGTGCCGTGGGGTAGCGACTGTACTCGCCTGCCCAGCCATCTGCGTGAATGAGTGTGGTGAGCGTATCCAGATCCTCCACGAAGGCGGGCAGGTATTCCGCTTCCATACCGAACACGGCGGCGTATCGCTCTGCCAGGATCTTTGCTTTGTTTTCACCCAGATCAGCGGGAGAAAAGTTCTGACGCACGAGGTTTTTGAACTCCACCTTATCGCCGTCACAGATGATAAAGCGGCTGGGCCGATCCAGCGCGTACAGGAGCCGATAGATATGCGGCGCGATATGTCCGCCTGTTCCGCCTGCGCCCAGCATGACGATTTTCACCGGTGTATTTGTAGGCAGCTTCATTTCAGATCCCCCAGCAGAAGATTCAGTGCCTTCCAGCCCCAAATACCCGTTTTCTCCTCTTTACGAGGCGAGACTTTTGAGACCGGCGCCTTTCCGTGGCTTACTTCAGTACACCATTCAGGCGGAAAGGGTTCCTCAAGTCCCTCTACCACCGTACCGGGGTCGATGTCCACGAAAGACCCACCGCAGCAGATGCGCGCCGCAATCTCCGGATAGAAATGATCCAGATGGCCCAGCACCATGTAGATACCGGTCCCGCGTTCATCCGCGTCATCAATAGAGGAGAAAAACGCCTCCATGCTATTGTGGGAATGAATGTCGGCATAGTGGATATAGCGGCTTTCATCATCGTAAGGGTTTTCCTGCAAACTGGCGTGGATGCTCGCTTTGCTGACGTTCTGCTTGGGGACGTAGGCAAGGTATTCCTCCTTCCACTTGTCCCAATAGATCAGCACCAGCGCCTCATACTCCTGTCCATGCTCTGCCATGAAGGAGCGGAAGAACGCGATGATCTGACGCATCAGCGACAGCGGGATCAGGGGCAGGGCCGGGGTAAACCCGGCCGCAACCGCCTGAAAATCAATGATCTTGTGTTTTGGGGCGATAAATTCACCCTGCTCGGTCTTATGCATCTCATAGATGTGACCGTCATTGCCGGGGATCAGGCAGATGACCTTATCCGAATTACGGGCGGCCTCTACGGTGGGAAACGTTCCTTTGTAGGCGGCAGTGCCTTTATTCTTCATGGTCACCTTGGGACGCACGATGCAGTCCGGATTCTTGTCCTTGGCCTTTTTGAGCGCGTCCAGGAACTCACGGGAACGCTCGATGGACTCCTTCATGGAGATGATCGTTGTGCCCTTGGGGTCTTTGACGTCCTTACGGATAGTGCCGTACTCCACCGACCATGACACATTTTTGCCCTCCTCCAAGTCAAGGAAATCCTCTGACTTACGGATGCGAAGCTCCTCAAACGTCATGGTCGGATCTTCAATGACCTCCTTTGCGCTCTTATGGCAAAAGACAGGCTTCTTTTCAAAAAGGCTGGCTTTGGCGTTCTCCACGGTCTTTGCCTCGAAAGCTGCTTCCAGTGGATTGCTGGGTACAGGCTCTGCGGCGGGGATCGTTGTGGGAGGAATGGTCACTGCCGCCGGCTGCGGCGCAGGGGTCTGCTCCGCTTGGGGCGCTGCGGGGGACGTAGGCGGCTGCTCCACGTGGGGCGTTGTTGTCTCCGGTGCGGGGACGGCCTGCTTGGGTACTTGGAATGGGTTGGCTTCGGGTGCTGCTGCGCCGTTGGATGTGCCGGTGCCGAAGATCTCGTTGATGTCAAGACCTTCCTCCGCGCTGATCTCCTGAAACGGCCACATATTGTTGCTGTCACTCATGGTAACGGCTCCTTTCGTGTTTTGGGACAATAAAAAAGAACGCAACCGCCCCGAAAGGCAATTACGTTCTTCTTGATGTCCAGTTTTTTACATACTTCAAGTCTTAGTCAGAACGAAGAAGGGGGTTGACCTCCTTTCTCGCCCGTGCCTGCTCTGCTCCGTCCTCAATGCCTAATGACCTTAAGTACAAGGCCATTGTAGCGGAAAGATACTGGGGCGTACAGGTGGAAAACGAAATTGAACTGCAGCATATGCCTTCTACAAAAAAGACTGATCATTCGAGATAGCCAACAGCATGATGAATACGATAAAATTTTGTGAGTGTTGGAATAAAGTGAAAGATTCCCAAAAGATATTTCGTTATAAAGATTAAGAGGCACAAAATCTTAGACACGCAATATTCACAACGGATAACGCTTGGCGAAGATAGTACTGTCCCTTGACCAGTGCGGCAGTCTTGACGGAAGGAGGAAAATTATGGTAAGAAAGCGGATTTTGACACTGTGCTTGGCTGTTGTTATGGTTGTTTCGCTGGCAAGTGTTTGCTTTGCAGCATCGGTCGATTTTACGTCGTCCAGCAAGATGAAGTTCGTGGACAGTAATACATGGACTTATGTTTGCGCAGCAACAAAGGATTCGGCCGGGAAGACTGCGTCACTCTCTGTGAACCAGATTTATGACAGCAATCGTGAGGCGAGTCTGTACCAGAAGGTTTATGCAAAGGCTACGTCTAGCGGCACAAGCGTTTCGGCATCTAAGGGATCCGTGACGAGTGTTGCGATTCCGGATGCGTATCAGGCTGCTGGAAAGTCTGTTTCTTTGTATTGCAAAGGCAACAATCCTAAGTTCGATTGTTATATTACGGGAACTTGGTCTGTTGGCTAATTAGCAGGAACGCAAGGCACCACCCCCATAAAGTTGCTTAAGGTTTAACGACTGCCGCACTGGTCATGAGAAAAGAACCAATCCGGAGGTGAAATGATGTTTTTATCATCAATACGTGTACAAATAAGGGTAGCTTTTAGAAGAAGAGAATTCCAAATTGCGGTTGCAATTGCCTGCGCATATGCCTGTTTCGCTTTCATATATACTTTGCTCGAGTTCAGGAATACAGATATTTCTCTAATAAAGGATGCAAACCAGTCTGTTTGCTTTTCGCAGTTCAATGGACTGTGGTTTTTCTTTTCGCTAATATACCCATTTTTGATTGTGTTGCCGTGTGCAACATCTTTTGTTGAGGATTACCGAAACCGGCTTTTGCCTGCATATATAAGCAGAACATCAAAGCGCATTTACTATCTATCTAAGCTTTTCGCTTGCCTCTTTTCTACAGCACTGGTTATTTTTATACCATTTCTCATGAACATCGTTCTTTGCAATGCATTTCTACCTCATAATGGTAATACTTGGTTTGGCGAATATCAAATGGATAATTACTGCCAACAACTTCTAGGAACAAATATTATATATCGTACAGAACACTCTGGACTAATACTTCTAAAAGTCTTTCTAACAAGCCCACTTTTATACAGTGTTTGCTTTTTGATTATTTTTTCTCTATTTTCCGGAATCCTTGCAGCTTCTATACTGGGCATTTCGCTGATATTCAAAAAATCTATCATTGTACTTTTCGTCCCTCTATTTGTGCTTATTCGGGGCTTAGACGTGTATGATGCATATCTTTTTTCGCAAGCGGTCGATACAGGAAAGCTATATACAAATTATCGCATCTTGGATTATGTGACTCCCACGAATACTAGTGGACAAAGCCCCGCCGCTATGGGCTTTTTTATGGTCATCACTGTTGCGATAATCTGCTGTACCACTGCGTATGCAATTCGATCGGATGCCGATGCTATTTGAACAAGGCGGGAGGTATCTAATGCGTAAACGACAGCTATTTGAAATCGGAAAAGCACTCTTTGTGGTTCCTTTTATTATTGTGCTTTCTCTCACCCGTATTGTATTGACAGAGCCTCGGGCTCAGCCAATACACACTGCACTATGGAACAATCTTTTTGGGCAAATAACAGCAGGAAACATTCAGACGATAGTATTCTCTGTAAAAAGCATAGGGCTAATCATTCTGTTCGGACTGCTCTATGGTCGGTTTATTTCTCAATATTTTGAAGAAATTAGTCCGTATGTTTTTATTCGGGTAGGAAATCGACAAAAGTGGGTACTGAGAAAAATCATTTCACTGTGGGGTATTTCTACCCTTTTTACGTTATTTGCGCTTGCAACCGAATTGTTAATTGCAACTATGAAAACTAAGGACTATGGAATGGACAGTGGCGTTGTTACTGTGCTACTAGTCTTGCTTTTTACTTTATCTTCGTTATATACAAGTGTGTGCTTATTAATAAACATGATATCAATTCAAAAAGGAGTACCTATAGGCCTTGTTTTGGCCTTTTGTGTGGTCTTGCTATTAGAATTGTTAGCCATACGCTTTTATGATAGCCCTGCAAACATTTTTCTTAATCCAATGTGCTTCAATAGCGAGATTATTGCAGATGCTCAAAGTGCCTTTTTAAAAGCCGGAATAGCGGTGCTGTATCTAGTGATTCTCTCATTTTGCACGGCGAAATATGTCAACAAAATTGATATTTTTTGAAGGGAGGCTATCAACAATGGAACATATTTTATCAGTGAAAGATATCAGCAAAACCATCGGAAAAAAGAAATTAATATGCAGTACATCATTTGAATTACATGGTGGTCACGTGTATGGTTTTACTGGGGAGAACGGCTCTGGGAAAACCATGCTGTTTAGAATTCTGAGCGGACTTGTGAAACCTACAACGGGCACTGTACATATGGATGGTATCGATATCCATACACGAGGTTTTTTACCCTCGATAGGGCTAATTATAGAATATTCATCTTTATGGCCGGATTTGACCGGTTTCGAGAATTTATTATTTTTGAGCGAATTAAATAAGCGCGCAACAGAAAAAGATATCATCGCCGTGATGAAAAGAGTTGGCTTAAACCCTGACAACCAGCTCCCAATTAGGAAATACTCGCTTGGTATGCGGCAGCGTCTAAATCTAGCACAAGCTATCATGGAAAGGCCTGACTTCCTGTTTCTGGATGAGCCAACGAACTCAATTGATCAGGATGGCGTAGTTCTTGTCCGCAAAATTATCTGTGAGGAATCTAAGAGAGGGGCTGTGGTCTTACTGACTAGTCATATAAGCCAAGATATATGTGAATTGTGCGATGCCATTTTCCAAGTTAATAGCGGCGCTTGCTCACTAATGGCAGGAGGAGCAACATGAGAACAAAAGAAACGGGAAGAAACTATGTCCTGTTAGTTGTAAGTTGCGGATGTTTTTTGGTTGCGGTAGTTTTTGGCATCATTTTTCGGATAATTGTCCCCGATTGTGGTGTGGCCCAACTGCACACGATAAAAGATGCCTACTCCCGTGATATATATTTGAATTACGCGTGGGGAGAAGTTGACGAGGCAGATATCATTGCTACAAATACATCGGACAATATTGGCGTTGATGATATCGCATTGGCGGATGTAATTGCAATAGTCTCCCCTACGGGAAAGATTGAGCAGACTGAAGGAAGCCTTGGACAAGAGGTTACTATAAATCGAGCCGTAAAAGGTGAAGTGACGGTTGGACAAAAGATTTATATCTATCAGCATTTTGGTTTTCGCGCAGTCGATGGGCACATTGAGTATATGAACACCCTGAATGTCATGAATCCTTCAAAAGAATACATTATCTTTGTTGATGCTTCTCCATTAAATGAATATCAACAAAAACCGGTGTTCATCTTGAAATCGAAATATTTGGGATACATCCGAACTGACTACCATTTAACGCAAACACTGGGTGCTGATTACCACACTATTAATTTCTCTACATTGTCTGACTATGAATTTTTTTCTGTTTCAGAAAAAATAACAGAGGCATTAAATACGGCAAGACATACTGCATTGGACAAGTTTTATTGATATTGCAATATAGAGCAAGGCTGCGGAATCGTACTATCCACAGCCTTGTTTTCATTATCAGATGCTAATTGACAATATGCCGGTTGAGGATGCTACATTAAACGCTTATGTATAGGGGGGTAAAGTTTAAGCGAACGCAAAAAGATATTCGAATTCTATTGATGTTTTGATGTGATCTGTTTTTAGTGAAAAGTGTCATATAGTGGAATTGTTCGACATATTATTTTACGAGGGCATTTAAACTTAAAAAACTCAAATTGGTACATATACAAGGAGAACTTTATGAGTAAGATAGTATTTCACAATAGCGTCCCCGAACAGTCGACGTACAAGCTTGCTCTTCAGCAAAAGATAACTGAAGTGTGCAGGGCAATTGACTTCGATGATTCTGACATCATCTGGAAAATTTTTAATAATAGCGACTTTAATGTAAAAAAGCATGCTATGAATTGTGGCTGGAATTTAGAAGGGCTTTTTACTGTGAAACGCGGTGAAGATTATGGTTATTGTTACCCAAAAAGAAATGAAGTTTGGATTTCAATTCTTGCTTTGCAGCAGGATACTTGTGCACTAAAGAATATTTCAACAGGGTTAGCTTTGCCACTATATAGGGACGGCATATTGGCAGATGTTCTTATTGACGAAATTACACATATGCAAACAAAGCGTGACCATAATGACCCATACTACAACTTTAAGTTTGAAGAGAACAAAAGCAAGTATTTTCGGAGAACATAAAGCCATAGGGCGGCGTGCAAAACCTGGTACCGCTTTGAACGATTTCTCGCACTGAATTAATCAGCGAATCCGCTATATTCTATTTTGAGGTTGCTATAATGATGGATAAAGTTACTTCTATAGATTACAAACAATTTGTCTCTTTAATACATAATAAGGATTTCCAAGCAAGTAATATTGTCTTTTGGACTGGTGCCGGCGTAGATTACGATTCTCCAACATGTCTTCCACTGGGAGGTGCTCTTACAGAGAAAATCTTATCTTGGACATGCGGTGATATGGGAACGGAATTGTTCAAAAAATGGGGTGAAATTTGTAAAGCAGTAAATTCTCTATGCTGGCCAAAGGAAAAATTACATCTTTCGTCAATACCACGGTTAGAATCCATTCTGGAGAGAGTTCGACTGTGCGAAAAGCAATCATCAATAGATGGCTCCAATAACTCTGTTATGACTATGATTAGTGGATTTAGTGATGCACCGCCAAATCCAAGTCATTATGCTTTAGCGAAAGCAGTATCTGAGGGGGCTAGTGTTGTCACAACTAATTATAGCCTATGTGTTGAAACAGCTTTTGAAAGATTGACGGGGAAAAAGCTTTCCCCTGAAAAGGTTGATAACACATCTGTATATATTTATAGCATCCCAAACGAGGCCGTTGGACGCATTATTCATATCCACGGAGTAGCTTTTGATAAAGAGAGCATAGGTATATCCTTATCATCTGTAAAGAACGAATTACCCTCTCAGGTTGTTGAAATTATTAAAGGCTGGCTGCATGAAAGCAAAACTTTTATTTTTGCTGGGTATAGCGCAAGCGATGTGTTTGACGTTAATCTTTTATTTAGACATATGTATGACGAGAGAATCCACGGGAGCGATAGTTTTTTTATTCAACATTCAAAGAATAACACCCCCCGTTTTCACACCACAGAAGAATTAGAAAAAGTAAAAGCGGTTCTACTTCCATTCTCTTATCAGTATGTGCTTGATGCAAATACAGCAAAAGTACTTGAGTTGCTATTTCCTGTTAATCTAACAGAGATTCACAAATTAAAAGATTTTGATTGGGTACGCCTTGGCGAAATGGTTAATTATTCTCAGGGACGTAAGCTAGATCTATTCGTGGATTTGTGCCAGTTTTTTGGAATTGATACCTCAAAGGTTTTGGAGCAGCCCTTGTTATATTCATCTAAGGAACATCAAACTAAAGGTTGGTACTCAACCTATCCCAAGCTTGCAATGGCGATACTACAAGGGAGAATATTAGAAGCTATCCAATTTGCTGTTTTGTTGATGCGTAAGGAAAGCAGTTTTTCTGGTATCTATCACTTGCTCCGCCATTTGTTAGCTGGGGCCGGAATTTTCTTGCCCTTTTCTCAAAAAAGACTATATAAGCGGGTTCAACAGGTATACTCTGCTTATGGCTCTGGAAATGCGATTGGATGGGATGTATCTGCAGATATAAACCAGTATACCGATTGGGTAATGCAGACGATTTATCTTCGCAGGACAGAATCAAATATCAAATCTTTTATGGAAGACACGCGAAGACTCGGCATGTGTATGCAACGAGTCTGTAAAAAAATAATTGAACAAGGATATGCGGGTGTTATCGAAGTCAACCAACTACATTTGGCTTATAGAAATGCTGCCGTATTACTCGCAATCTATGGAGATTTGTCAGAGTTTGAAAAGAGCTACGAGCTTCTCGATCGCTCAACATATTATTACCTTGAAGCAAGTTCAATTGCCGGGCTTATTGGCAATCTAAATGCGGGCTTATTCATGGCTATTATAGAAAAAATGCGAAACGCTGGTACCACAGATGAATTGATACTCTTTTACTACGATGCCGCCTCGAGGCTTTGTGACATAGCTGGAACAAAGCGCTATGCTCGCTTTAAGGATAAATTATGGACTTTTTATAAGCGCGTAAGTTGTGAGTGGTAAACAGAAACATGCCGACACCGGCGCTGGGGTAACGATTTTAATAGAGGAGTTCTTCTATTATGGAACCTGTTTGACCATAAAAGGAAAAACAAGTAGCGAATGAGCTACTTGTTTTTCCTTTTACCCTCTATCGAGGAATTATTAATGCGCTTACAATCTCGCCTTTCGTCAATTCACTGGTTCGGTAAATCTTCTGACAAAAGGGTTTCAGGCTGAAATCCATGCCTGCGTGTCCTTCGTCCAACAAAATACCCGTTACCGTGAAATGGTGCGCGGCCTGCGACGCCTGCAATTCCTGCTGGCAGGCATCGGGCAACTCACATTCGCCATCCGTGATGAAAACCACATCGGACTTTTCAAAGCCCTCCGTGTCCATCAATTGGATCGCTTCACGGATGGGGCGTTCAAAGTTGGTACCGCCGCCGAGGAATGTTTCCGCAGCGGTCAGTTTATCCTCCAGCGTGTATTCACTTGGGCGGAATATGTCCACATGGCAACTGCTGCTTCCGGCAAAATGGATCAGCGCAAAGCTCCTTCGGCTCTCTGCGGCGATCTCCAACAGAGTCATGGCTACCGCCTTGCCCCATGCCGCAGCTTCGCCTTTGGTAGAGTTGGATTCATCCAGACAGCAGATAATGTCGCCCATACCCTTATAGATAGGTTCACGTCGGCGATATTGCTTGATCTGTTTTTGCTGATACTTCCGCAGGAACAACGGAATAGTCTCCGGCGTGGCCAGCATGGCAAGCTCCGAGGTCAGCGCACAGGACAGGTTATTACCCAACTCCAGAGAGTAGGTTTCACCCCGCCCATAGGCATAGCTATTTTTCTTGGCCTGCGTGAAAATCTCGCGAAAGCGTCCCAGATACTTGGAAATATCCTTTAGTGCCGTGCTTTGGCGTACCTTTTCCAACAGCGCAAGGTTTTCAGGTGTACGGCACATATTCATGGGTTCATCGCTCCATGCGCCGATGATGCTCTGCACCTCCCGTGCACGCTCTGTGGCGGCCTGCACAGCGGCGGATATCGCCAGATCGACCGTCTCCGTTTGGCGCAGTATGGTCGTGTCCAGCATCTGAGATACAGCCTCCACCTGCCGCTGCTTACTGTCCAGCCGATTGGCAGCATTTATCAGCGCTTGTTTACCCGGCTCGGTCATTTCTCTAGTATGGGCTCGGGCATCAAGCAGCTTGGCGAGCTCCTCTGCCGCGGCATCACGCGCCGTTTCCAGCTTTTCGAGAGTATTCAGCGCGCCTTTATCACCGCCCAGTTCAGACAACAGTCCGTCCAACTCTTCGGCGGCTCGACTGGTGAACTCCGCCGCAGCTTCATAGGCGGGTAGACTACGACCCTCGCAGATGTTTTTCAGCGTGGGATAGTCGTCCTGTTGAGAGATGTGGTCGAGGATGGGTGTGTTGAATTTCTGTGCCGCAGCGGTGAGCATATCCGCATCGTTCCTGCGCGGAGCCAGCGAATATAAGGACTGAAACACATCGCGGGAGAGGGCGGGGAAAGACTTGAGCCTCTGCGCTGCGGCGTTCTCCGTCATATCCATTTCTGTATCATCCTCGCGTAGTTCAGCGTATATGCTGTCCTCCAGTTTGCCGGAGCGCATCACGCGGTCGGTTTTCTGTACTGGTTTTCTCCGAAGTGCCGCAAGCTCCGCAATAGGGGAGCGCAGTACATCCGCTATTGTCCGAAAGGCTTTTCGCCTATTGGTATTCATAAAGCATCTCCTATCCGCAGGGGGGAGGCTCACGCCTCCCCCCTGCTATTTCATTATCCCATAGGATCAAAACGGCAGCTCTTTGCCGGAGCCGCCCGCAGCGGGCGGGAAATCATCCAGCGGCGGGAAATTCTTAAAGGCATCGGCCTCGCCAGTCCCGGAGACTCCTTCGGTCTGCGTCGGGCGGGAATCGCCGAAGTAGACATTATCGGCGTTGATCTCCGCACTGCGGCGCTTATTGCCTTCCTTGTCCTGCCATTCGCGGATCTGAAGCCGCCCTTCGATCACAACCATGCGCCCCTTGGCAAAATACTTGCTGACAAATTCTCCAGTGGTGCGCCAAGCCACCACATCGAAGAAGTCGGTTTCTTTTTCTCCGGATTGCGATTTGAAATCGCGGTCGCAGGCAATAGAGAAGCTGCATACCGGTGTGCCGCTGCCGGTGCGGCGCAGCTCAGGATCATGAGTCAGGCGGCCCATCACAAAAATCTTGTTCAGCATAGATCGTTCCTCCAAAAATGTAGTTATTGCAGAGCAGCCATCTGCTCCAGCGGGATATAGGTGAAATTCACCGCATTGTGGGCGGCCATGCTGATGGCCTCCAGATCGTTCAGGAGCTTGTTCATCATGTCCTTTTCGCTGTCGGACTGTGCGGCGGCACACAGCTCCTGCTGCCGCTTATACAGCCGGAGCAGTTCGCCACGCAGCTTCAGCAGCGCCTTACTGCCAGCCTTGGGATTGCTACCATCCGCAACAACGGTGTTGAAATCCTCCTGCACCTCCACCGCCATAGCAAGAATACTGTTCACCTTATCCTGCAAGGGATTAACGCACAGGCGGGTCAGCGTGTTTTCTATTGCGGGCCGGTCACCGGGGGCCTGCCAAAGATAGCACTTGAGGATCAGCATGTCTTGGGACTCCACCTTGTCGTGTCCTTCCAGCCATGCCTTGGCCTGCACCAGAGGGTAGTAGTTGAGATATTTACGGTCTGACACCTCTATCCCACTGTTCCGCAGTTCACAAAGCACATCGTCAGCCAGCTCATTGATGGCGTCCGGCACAGGGATGGCGGCCACCTCCTGCTGCATGGCGTACAGCTCGGACAGCGAGATCGTGGCATTTACCGATCCATCGCCGCCGCTTTGCTTGCTCTTGAGGACGGACAGACGCTTATCGCGGTCAACAATGTCCTCTGTCACCACTTTGATCTGCAAACGGTCATACAGCGGTGCGAGGATCTGCTCCTGCGGATCGGCAAAGTTGGGTATCTCATTGGAAGCAGCAAAGAAGGAAATTGCCGGAATGGGATAGGTGCGCCCCTCGTTGGTGTATTTGCGCTCGTTAAGTGCTGTCAGCAGGGAGTTCAGCACGCCATCATTGGCCTTGAATATCTCATCCAGAAACACGATGTCTGCCTCCGGTATTTTGCCGGCGGTTTGTACCACGGGCTCATTCTGATGCAGCGCGGCTACGGCCTTTCGGTAGCTGAGCAGTTTATCCGTCGCTTTTTCCAGCGCGGTAAAGGTGTCCGGCGTATCTTTCCTCGCACCGAGACCATCCACCATACATTGAAGATCAAAGCGTAGGTTCTTATACACGTCATCGTCCTGCAGCACAGCATCCGGTACGCTGCCGGGTATCAGGCTGGACAGGTCGATGCGGCCAAAAAGCTGATCCTCATCGGTCTGCTTGGAGAGCAGCCGTTCAAACTGCCGCGCACCGGTGATCCGCTGGCGAAACAGGTTGATGGACAGGCTCTTGGCCTGACCGGGCTTGCCGAGGATGAACAGGTTATTTCGGGTCAACAGCGCGATGGCGATCAGCTCGACCAGTTCTTCACGTTCCGCCACCTGACTGTTGACGTCCTGTATCACGGCCAGCATTTTATCTCGCAGTGTCATACAATCTATCCTCCTTACGCGGCTGCCGGTGCTTCATCCTGATGGTACAGATCCAGTGCATCAAGGGAGATGAGCTCCCTGCCCCGGAAGTCTGCGGGCGCGTGGGTAATGCCGTACAGCCTGCGGGGTGTTTTGCAGCTGAGCAGTTCATTCTTGAGCTGTGCCAGAATGTGGACACGCAGCACGCCCTTGTCAGGGTCAAAGGTTTCCACCGCCCGAATGAGCCGCAGCGCCAGCTGCTGGTACACTTCCTTGTAGTCCAGACGGGCGGCGCGGATCAGCGCGTGGTTTTTTCGCATCACGCTGTCGATGCACCATAGATGTTCTTCCACGATACGGTTTCTCTCAAGAATGGAGTAAGTATTTTTCATGGTGATGTCCTTTCGTATCTTCGCTGATGGGTTCCCACAAGCGGCAGCAGCCCTTGCCCCAATCCTTCATCAGCATCGTATGTGTGTATTCTTTCGAGTTATAGGCGGGGTTCTTGCAGTGCTGCCGCCGTCTTGTTTTCGGAGCGCTGCTTACATCTATCGTATAAAACGCGTAGGTGCAGGTATCACAGCTTTTTTTGATTTCGTTCAAATAACGTCCTCCTTTTCTTCGTTGCTTCCGCGGCACAGATCAATAAGCTTCTGGCACTGGTGCATCTCAAAACCGCCGATATGCGCCTTCCGTTCGGGAAGGTGCATTTTCTTTGCCAGCCAGCGATACGCCTGTGTCCGGCTCATGCCGCGCTCTGTCCAATAGGTGTCGAAAACCTGATGGGTTTCGATACGCTTGAGACGCAGCACCTCATTGGCCAGATCACCAAGGGGGCGAATCGTCCCCCTGTGACAACCTACCCTGGCATTGCAGTTCTGACATTGATACAGCTTTTCGCCCTTCAGACCCAGCCGCACGGCAGAATCGCCGTAGACGCTTTCTGCCGGCACAAGGCGGACAATACCGCCGCAGTATCGGCAAATATGGGGTATCTCCAATCGCACGCCCCCTTACGCAGCCTTTGCAGCTTTTTTACGGGGCGGTTTTGCTTTCGACGCGGTCATGCGGAGCTGTGTCTGCATATAGAACGCATCCTCCGTGGAGAGCGTCAGCATTCCCGTCTGGGCGATACCCAGCGTAACGGTGCCGTGCAGTGCCCGCAGGCAGCGTTCCAGCCGATCCACCGCAAAGCAGTAGTCACCGGCAGGTTGTCCCGTCAGAGGAATGACCGTCAGTGCAGCGTTGGAGGAACCGACCTCGCCGGTGCAGCGAAGGGTCAGCCGATTCCCATCAAAGTGTAGGATCGTCCTGTTGTCCATGCACGCGGCAGTGGCCGCCTGCAATGTGCGGCGCAGCTCCTCGGAATCGCTCAGCACCGTAAATGTGTTTTGTGTCCCCGCAATGAGACTGTCCGTGTCCACATAGCTGCCGTGCATGAGCCGTGCGGCAAACTGAAAACCCTCTTTCACAAAGACGAGCTGCCTGTCGGCCATGCCAACGGAAAATGTGTCCTTTTCCTCGCAGAGCTGAGCCAGCTTTTCCAGGTTGGCAGCGGGGATAAGAAACGTCTGATCTCCAGTACATTGCTTATCTCCTTTTGCGGAAACAATGCAGACGCCGTCGCTGCCAACGGCGCGCAGGCCATCAGCGGTCAGGCGGAGGTTTACGCAGCGCAGCAGGGGCATATTGCTGTTGTTCGGGTCTGTGGCAAATGCCGCACGGCGTACCATGGACGGAACACCGCTGAGCTTCACCATGCTTTCAGGAGCAGTGATGTTCATGCGTGGGAAACCTTTGCCGCTGGCTGTTGGTACCTGATAGTACGCATGGTCACTGGATAGTGCCAGCGTATCCTTGTCTCCCTTGCAGCACTCCACCGTATTCCCCGGGAGGTTGGCGAGCATGGCGGAGAGCAGCTTGGCGTCAATGGCGAATGTGGTATCACCGCCTTCATAGGCCAGCAGCGGCACGTCCTGCCGCAGCGTCACCTCCATATTGGTGGCGGTCATGTGCAGGGAGCGCATTCCCGTGTCGATCTCCAGCAGCGCGCACTTCAGCGCCTCCAACGGTGATGCGGACGGCACCAGCTGCGCGGCACGTTTGGCGGCAGTCAGAAACGCCGCCCTTTCAATGGTAAAATTCAAAAATATTCCTCCTTTACGCGGCAGTATTGAACATACTGAGCTGATCCTCCAGTTCGGTGTGTTTCGGTTTCCTGCCGGTTCTCGATGCTTGCAGCAGGCCATCATAAAGCACCTGCCGCGCTGCGGTATCTGCGGCACGGACACTTTCGGGCTGCGGTACTTCGACCACCCTTTCTTTCTGAACAGTGACCGGCTCTGGAAGCTGCTTTACTGCGCGGTGCGGGTTGATAATGGCCATCTTCTTGAAGGTGGCGGCAATATCCTCCACATTGTCCTTGATGCCCAGCATCAGCTCCTTTGCCATCTGCGAGGTCATGTCCTGCACATCGCTCATGGCTGCCAGTCCTTCCTCGGAGAAAGTCCCCTCGATCAGCCCGGCCACAGCCAGCTTAGAGGCCATCAGCTTCATCGCCTTCGCCTGCATGGTGTCGGCGTAGTAGAGCATATAGACCTCGACTCTCGGTGCTGTCTGGTTGATGCGCCATGACCGGCGCGACGCCTGCCGCAAGGTAAACAGGTTATAGCCCATGGAGTAGAAGATCAGCGTCGTAAATGCGTTCAGGTCAAGACCGGTCTCCACACATTTGGGGTTGGTGATAATGACCTGTGTGCCTGCGGACAGCCTCTTACTGAGCCAATCCTCCCGCTTTTCCGGGACGATCTGTGTGCTCAGGATCTCCGTTCGGATACCTTCCTCACGCAGCAGTCCCAGCAGCTTTCGCTGGGTATTTGTCCGTGTCCAGCTGGTGTAGATCATTACCCTCTCGCCTGCGGCGATCTTGGCCCGCACGATCTCCAGCACCTTCTCCTCTTTCGGGAGGACGGTCTGGAAGTCTGCCATGTCCTCCGGCTTCACGATGGTGCAGCCGCTGATGGGGTGGATGATCTCCGGCTGGTCATAGGGTTGATCCGGATACACCGTCAGCAGATTGAGATAGGCGGACAAGATCTTATTGGCCGCCTTACGGTCATTTCTCAGGACTGACGTCAGTTCCCGTTCCACTTCTTTGTATGCCTCTTCGATTGGCTTCGGCATCGTCAGCGGTATGGGAATTTCCTCGTAATCAGGAAGGTCCTTACCCATATCGGACAGCGACAGGAATGCCGTACACTCCAGCAAGAAGCGGGAGAATACCAGCGGAGAAACACCGGGGAGCTGCCGTGAGCGTTTTTTGCTTTTGGCACTGCGGCGGTTGGAGTTATAGTCCGCGTCGGTGATCTCATAGGTGTTTTCCACCACGCCGTATTCCGCATCAAACCGGGAAGGCACATCGTGGGACTTTCCATCCTTTTGCATCAGTCCGGGGACGATACGGTACAGAAGATGAAAAATGCCGGAGCTGTAACCGTTGATCAGCGTTGCGGTCATGCCGATGAATTTCCGGCTGATGCCGTAAAGCTCCGCCATGGCGTCACCCTGCCCGCTGTCGTTGTTGTACTCATGCAGCTCATCACAGAGAAAGCTGCCGATCCGTCCACGGTACTTTTTCTTGAGGTAGGTACTCAGCGGAAAGCGGCGGTGCGCGCCCTTGATGCAATACGGGCGTTCCGGATGCTCCACGAGCTGCCGCAGCTGATCCAGAATGTGTTCGTTTTTCGTGCGGTTGAGGTGCATAGCAGCCTGTGGCCGGAACACCCAGCCATACCCGCCAATTTTTATCCACGGCATTTGACGCCGGTCATTGACCGGAGCCCAAAGCGGTGTGCCGCAATGAGGGCATAGGTGGTTTGCCAGATGCTCCTTCTGGAAGAAAAACTGGTCCGAAGGTACCATGTATCTTGTGCCGTCGCCACTGGTCTCCATCTCAATGAGTCCCAGACAGTCCGGGCAGACAAAGCCGCGCTTTCTGCGGCTCCATAGCACGGCGGGATAACGCATGTAACCGTCTCTGGCACGTTCTTTACTGAAAACGGCATATACGTTTTTATCCCCACGTTGGTACAGGTCAAAGAGCCGATCCACGTCGGTGATGCTTTTGACCACCATGCCATAGGTATCCGGCAGCGTTTCTGCGATCTCACGTACCCATTTGCCTGTGACGTGTGAAGGGCACATGACAAGGTTGAAGGATTTGCCAGTCCCGCGGCCTTTGAGTGCGTTCAACGCTCCTGTCGCTGCTGCACTCAGCTTGGTCTTGCCGCTGCCGCATTCCGCCACAATGAGTGCCATTTTTTGTTGGCAAAGCTGCCGTTTGACAGCCTCCGTCACCGCAAGCTGGGCATCATAGAGGGAATAGCCGGCTTTTTCGTGGATGTAATCGTTGACCTCCAGAATTTCTTCCGAAAGCGGCTCCGACGCCGGATCGAACTTGGGAACGAACTGGCTGCGGATACGATCGGCCACAGTAACGCCAAAGGTGTTCAGATAGCTGGTCACGCTATTTACCACCGCAAAGCCGTCTGCCGCATCTGGGATAGCACCAGGAATGGTGATACGCCCATCTTTGAGCCCCTGCTCCAGAATGTCCGTTACGTTTCGATCCTCTGGCAGCAGCGTCAACGACCATGCTTCCATGCGCTCAGTGAAGGAAAGCACTTTCATCTGCCGCAGATCGCCGCGGGCAATGAGGGAATCCAGCACATAGTCCTGAAACTCAGGGATCAGCGGTGCGGCAGTTTTCCGGTCTACCTCAGCAAACAGACTCGCACGGTCTCCGGGCGGGCAAAAGATATAGCATTTGCGTGGGTTTTCAGGGACGTCCTCATCGCTATCGTCGGCAGTATTTTCCTCCGTCTGACTGTCATCGTTAGCCATCAGGGTCGCAACGGCATATATCCCGTCGTGGGACAGCAGCCGTCGGTAACCTTTGGGCCTGCAATCCAGATATAGGGTCGTATCGTCCTGTTTCAGCTCCACCGACGCGCCGCCGTATATGGCGTCCGATAGAGCCCGCACGACTTCGGGATAACCGCCGAAGCGAATGGCGCTGATCGTCTGCTGCGCGCCGCTGTCGATGATAACAGTATCCGCATAGCCGGTCAGCCGGATCTGAAATTTGGGGTCACTGTAGCTGATTTCCATCAGCTTACTTCTTATGGGTGCCATTCATTTTGAAATCTCCTTTCTTCCGGACAATGAAAAAAGACCGTAACTGCCCCAAAAGGCAATTACGGTCTTCTTGATGTCCTATATTTTTACATACTTCAAGTCTTAGTCAGAACGAAGAAGGAAAACCTACCTCCTTTCTCGCCCGTGCCTGCTCTGCTCCGTCCTTTATGCTTTCACCTAAAGTACAGATTCATTGTACCGCAGGAGGTGCAGGGCGTACAGGTGGAAAGAAGATGTGTCAAGCCGTATGTCATAAGACCATAAGGCGCGACATATTATTATTGGATTCGATTAATGTGGTTATGTTGTTCTTTAGATATGAGTAGGAGGCACCATGGAAAAAATAGTACAATGGATAGAAATAATCTCGAAGGTACTTGGATCAATAGCGATTATTCTTGCGTGGTTTCAGTGGAAAGAAACAAACCGTTTAAAGAGAGCTGACCATCTTCAACAATTGGGAGTGTTACTGCTCGAAAATAAAGAAATTCAGGAAGTACTACATATACTTATCGTTGGCAGTACGTGGTATGATGCGAAAACATGGAGTTTTGTAAGCGATGAAATGGAGCAAAAAGTGGATCGCCTTTTGGCATATTATTCGTATGTATGCTATCTAAGAGATAATGGCTTACTTGGGGAAAAAGAATTTCTAATTTTCAAATATGATTTGGCTGTGATTGGAAGCAATCCAGACATGCAAACATACTTAAAACATTTACAAGAAAATGCAGAGAATTCAAAATTGTCTGAAATTCCGTTTCAACCAATTTTAAAATATCTCTCGTTTCAAAAATGATTACTGCGGGGCAGGTACAAAATAGCGTCCCTTAGATTGGCATAAAAAGTAGCAGAGGAACATACTCCCCTACTACTTTTATTGGCTAGATGTTGCGTTTTACTCTGCCTTTAACGCCTGAATGTGGCTTATGTATTGGGCGATGAGTGTCTTTTGTAAATTGAGCATCTCAAAGAGGCAAACATATGGAGCCATCATGTTGCTGTTATTTTTATTATGAATCTCTGACACCCAATCATGTTCAGAGTCAGCGATATAGTCTTGAATTACTTCAATATAAGTTTTCTCTCCAAGTCTCATTGTCATATTGCCAAGAACCGCATTGCGAACGTCATAAGACAAAGAGACTTCTACAAATTGAGTTAAGTCATTCAAAATGTCCTGATTGTATTTGAAATCGACTTGAGAAGCAAACTCCGTACAGTATTTTCTGAGTTCCAATTCAGCATCATAGAAAGCGGTGATAGCTGGCTCATAGCCTTTGTTTCGCAGAAATAGAGACTGTGAATACAAATCTTTCATATCTGTGAAAGAGAATTGTTGTTTGATTTCGGTTGGGCTTACGCTACCCCTTTGGCTCATTGGCGTTGTGATAGTGTTGAAATACATGATGTAATACTGAATCAGTATTTGCATAATTCGATCGAATCGTAAAATTTTCTCGCGCTCATATGCGTACTCTACTTTTTCGTTTTGCTTATCCAAAAAGAATTGCACAAAAGAGACAGTGACAATAATTCCGAGCAGGTTAGTGCCAAGGCCAAAGAGAGTATTATTAATGTTACTCGCAGTTTTTTCCGTAAAATTCCCCCAGGAAGAACAGGCCAAGGCCAGAATTATGATGCTCATAATCATTAAGAAAATTGAAATTTTCCCAGCGGCACTTTTTATCCACAATGTAATTTTTTCCATATTATCCCTCATTGCTTATTTTAATCTAACTAAAAGTTGCATACAATGCCATTCAACGGGTTTCTTTCCTATTCATGTGATTAGGAAAGAAACCCGCTAAATATTGAAAGCCTTTATTCGTTATGGAATAGCTTTAGAGAGCCTTATCCGATCAGCTGTTGGCAGATACTGACTTGTCTGCCATTGCTTTACCGTTTATCTTAACAGCAAGTACAAGCGTATATGTTTTTCCACTTTTGACAGGGCAGTTTTCTGAAATGTTGACTATCCCCAGCCCGTCAGCCGTCCACGTGTCGACAACCGTAGAGCCCTGCTTTAGAGTGAGTACAAGTGACACCTTGTCGTTGGAAGTCCCCGTGTTGCATTTACCTTGACAATAAGCAACTCCATTTTTAATAGTTAGCGTTGGATAGGACGATACTGCGCGAGACGCAGCGATTGCAGGAACGGTCAGCGAAAGAATTAACAACACGGCCAGGAAAAAAGAAAATAAATGTTTCTTCATATGGATACCTCTCTTTTCTCTTTATAAATTGGAATGGGTCTTACATATAAATAAACGAAAGAAAAAGGCAGTATCTTTCAAAAGCTAAGTAAAATTATCTTCCGAAATGAGAGAGACGTTTTGTGCGGTATAAATCAACTCGTCATCACTGAGAAAACCATCTATAAAAAAGCAGATGTTGCTTTTAGTATCGATCCAAGTAATACAACTACTTTGAGTTTCAGTGGCGGATGAATAGAGTTGTCCAGGATTCCCATTTATAGATATCTCTGATACAGACATGTTTTCTAGTTCAATAGACATGGCGCTACCAGAGTCCATGGGGCCATACTGGAAAAAAAGCCAATGGTCTCCCGAGTACGCCATAAACCGCATCGAGGTTGCTCTGGAGTAGTCGTTCGGGGTTGAAAGAATCTCTGCATCATGATGATATCCCTCTGGAATATACGAAAGCTGATACTCTGGAAGATCCGATTCAGTGTGCTCGCCGGAAAATCGATACATAACATAAGTGTCATACCACTCGGTGACCCAATTAACGACCGCAGCGTAGACCTTGGGACTGATGAGCATCAGCATGCCGAAGCTTAGGATGCCAATCAATGCGATGGTTGCCACCATTTTTGCAGCTCGCTTCCAGACCGGCTTTTGCCTGCGTTCAGCCCACTTCTTTGGGTTGGACAGAAGAGATTGCATGGATTTCTGAAACTTAAGAGAAGTTTCAACCTGTTCTGTACTTGAAAACTCTGGTGCAAATTCTTCAGCCGCGGCATCTAAAAGGATGTCGCGAAGCAGTTCATTCTCTTTGTGTCCCGTCATACTAATCCCTCCTCTCTCAAACGATCAATTAGCAGTTTGCGTCCACGAAAAATGCGTGTGCTGATGGTCGCTTCCGGAACGCTCAGTTGCCGAGCAATTTCGCGGGTACTCCACTCTTCAATGAAACGCAATTCTAGGACAGTACGGTATTTTTCGGGCATTTCGTGAATTAGCTGCGTAATAGATGCGAAAGAATCTCCTTTTAGTTCATCGCTAGTGGCTAAAGGCAGTTCATCAAGAGATATTGCCGCTTTGTTTTTTCGCAGGATAGAAATACATTCGTTCTTTACAATTATAACGCAATAGGCGCCTCTTTTCTTGCATTCGATTGCCATGATTTTTTGAAAATTTTTGACAATTTTTATCCATGCGTTCTGAACGGCATCTTCACGAGCCATTTGATCGACAGGAAAGTACTTCTTGGCAACGCGCAGCATGACCGCATGATACTCGGCATAAAGTGCCATGAATTCATGCTTTTCGTGGTCAGTTTCTAGTGCAGATAAGTAAATCAGCAAAACGGTGCCTCCATTTTTGTATTCCTTTTGGAAAATGATCCGAATAGAGAAGTTAAAAGAACCCTTGGTGACAATTAAGCTAACCATGTTTATAAATGCATACAAGTAATAGTTACAAAAATTATTATAACATGAGAAGCGTGAGACGACAACCAATCCAACAGAAAATGGATGATAGATATACTAATTGATTCTGCCATTTTATAAATGTCGCTCGGCGGCAAAAACTGACAACATTCAAGAAAATATATTTGAAAAACATCCTGAAGAATTGCAAATTAGCTATTTATTTAGGCAAATACAATCTGGCCTGATTAAGCAATTTCGCCGCTTAATCAGGCCAGATTGTATTTTATGAAAAAGCGTGATTAAAAAAGTAGTGGCTTGCCTCTGAGTTTATCAAGCAGTCACATAGAGCGTATAATTGCGTGTGTCAGTTGTGCCACTTGAATTCGTAGCAAACAAAGTAACAACAACTTTATATTTAACGCCGGAAGTCCCCTGATAATAAACCGTATTGTCAAATGTATAATTATTAGAGGTGCTCATGCCAGAGTCATATTGTCCATAAGAATCTTCAAAAGTCCAAGAACTGCCATTTTGCGAGTAGAACTTCATGCTTTGTGCACCTAGGCGAGATACAACGCCTTTTGTAGTAACTGTAAAATTAATAGCTATTTTTCCATTTCCTGCCGCAGTGACTTTGCACGAACGATTAGAAATCAAATCGCTTGCCCGAGACTCTGCCGCATTCGCAGGAACGATGAGAATAGACAGCAGGAGGCAGAGAATAAAAAGCATTGATGCAGTAGTCTTAAATTTGCTATGCATAGGTTATTTAATCCTTTCTTGACTATTGTAAAGAAGTTATCATTGATACAAGTGTATCTTTAGATGCATTTGTGTCGATAAAGCATTCCAAATTGTTGTTAAACCATGTAACACAATTAGAATCATTATTCTGATAGAAGTAGTAGGTAAGGCCGCCTTGCTGGTACTCAGTGACTACGGTATCATCTTTTTCAAAGTCAAATGCATGTGCCTGCGTAAAGTAGATGACTTGAAACACGATGTATCTATCGTTTCCTTGATATAAAGTAGAAAAATTGATGTGATCACTGTATTCGGGCGAACTGACATTAACAGCAACAATTTCGTAACCTTCCGGAAACACAGGCACAATTTTTTCGGTAATGCCATAGGCATCGAGAGCTTCTTCGATGGTAGCATATTGAGCATTCTCAGGCGAAAGGTTTTCCGGGTTATTGTTTTCTTCGGACATGTCGCCGGTGTACTGATTTTCAAATGTAAATACTTCGGATGTCCATTTACCAACCATCTGAAAGATCTGTTCAAAACCGAGAGCAGTGCAGACAATCAATGACGACAAACAAATTAGTGCTGCCGCAAGGAGCAGTGCCTTACGGAGGGAAAACTTAGAACGCGTTGTTTTTCGCGTGAAATCTATAGAATCACGACCAAGTGCTGCGCAGTCCGGGGTATCACAGGGATAAAGCTGAAGGCCATCACCTTCTGGGGTGGCATAGCTGTTAAAAAATTCCTCGAGGCCTTGGGCGGCAGCTTTTTTGTTGACTTCACTGACACCACCTTCGCGTTTTTCAATCACCTCCATGATGTACATAACCATATCCAGATCACCGCCATCGGCAGCTTCCATATCTTTTTGCAGGAGATCTTCCAGCTCCTGTGTACTCAATTGGTCCAGATAGGAGTACATATCATTATTTTTTGATGTAGCCATACTCTGAACCTCCTTCACTTCATGTATGTAGATGTCGGCGATGTGCTGACATAAAATCAAAATTAAAAATCAGGAAATTCTTCCCTAATTCGTTTCCGTATTCGCTCAAGGCTTTTTGACTTGTCCACACGGTAATTCCAAGTTCTGCCGCCACTTCCGTATGACTGACATTTTCAATGAAGATTCTTCGGAACAGCGTGATGTCATCCTCTTTAAAATTATCATAGACAAATCTGTATATTGCAGAAAGTGCGTCACTCACGATCAACGCGTTAATAAAGTTGCCCGGTGCCGCAATATCTTCAGATCTATCGCCGTGATCAACCAGTAGGTTTGCCTCACGCCGCTTGGTGCGGGTATAGTTCCGCATCTTATTCTTTAAGGTCTGCATCAACCAACCTCCGATGTTCTCATGGTTGATTAACTCACCAAACTTGCTCCATGCATCATGGAAGGTATCTTGTACAAGCTCTTCGGCGACAGACGCGCATAGCTTGTTCGCTTTTGCATAACGCAGTAGCTTCGGATGGTTGCTGATATAGATTTCACTAAATATTATGCGTTGCTCCGACGTCATAGTATTCGCCCCACTTTCCCGTGCCAACAGTTTTCGTGATTTAACCGTACTGCCGACTTACAATCTTCTAGAGAATGAAACCTCTTATGACATATCTGAGAGGTACGGGATCACATTACATTTTTTTGAGAAAATTGTCGTTAACATATCGGATAAGGCCCAATAGCCGTTGCGAATCTTCACTGTCAATGGACACAAGCATTTGAGCGATATCGTTCTTTGCGCTATTGATAGTTTGCTCATAGACCAGACTGTCAACACTAACTTGAAGAGCATTAGCAACATTTACAAGGCTTTCGACACTCAACATCTTTTTGCCGCGTTCAACTTGCTTAAGGTGTTCGACGGAGATTTCGGCTCGTTCGGCCAAACCTTCTTGCGTATATCCTTGAGTGGTACGAGAAAGTTTTATGTTGTTTCCAATGATACGCTGTAGCTGCTCTTTCGCTTCGGTCATGTGCATATACCATCCTTCACCATTCCTACTAGTACCTATTATATTGTCCAGATAGGAATGACGAAATGTGCCGACAGCACTTGTCATAGGGTTCCGATAGCACCATCTTTTCTCTGGTTCTCCATGTGTGCTTTTCTAGTTAGTCAAAAACGCAGCCGAGATCTCGACTACGATTTCTCTCCAACCCGTAGTCAGACTTGGTGATTATGGGGGCAACCACCAAGTCTAAGTGCGAATAGAAAACTCAAGGGGGCTGGTCAATGACCTGCCCCCTTAAGCTCTTTATTTTTGGATATCATGCACACATCTGGTGTATGGACAGAGGTAAACTGCGTTGCCTATGGCAGGGTATACGCTGCACTCAGTTGAGGTACAGTCTGTAGCGCACCCGTCAATCCATTACATAGCCTGGTATGAAAAATAATAGTAACGGAACGTCACACAACGTTCCGTTACTATTTTATATAAGGGATGTCAAGATAATGAACTCAAAATTGGATACTGTGCGAAGCTGTAAGAGGTTTGATGGCTACCGGAAAAGATCAAGCATTTCATTGTTGTATAAACCATAATGGGATGATCTATGCATCCTTTCCTGCGGTGTCAGAGATTTCGAAACACAATATATACGCGTCTTCGGCTCCAATCCCTTGAACATTGCTGTCAATTAAGATGGCGGGTGTTTCGCATTCTAATCCAGTCTTAGATCCGTCTGCATAGTACAATTTCCAGTTAGCGAAAGGCACACCATCGGCATCTTCGGTCATTCCAGCAGAGATTACAGTTAGTTTTGCACCGGGGTACACGACAAAAACATCAAATTCACTAGTCTGGTTTTCATCTAGACGCATATTCCCCTTTTTAACCGTGTGAACATTAGTTACTTGGACAGTCAAATCATTGTAAGAAAATGTCTCTGTACTTGCATCGGGATATGTCATAGGATCATTTTGACTGTCACCTTGTTCCTCTGCAGGGGGCCGACTGTTATCGGGGATTTGGGTTGGCCCAGGGGTAGTGATGTCATCATTATTTTTGCCATTTTCAAGGTTGGTGCAGGCTGTCAGGCAGTATATGAGAGACAGCGTAAAGATTGCAATAATTAGATATATTCTTTTCATGTTAGTAGGTCTCCTGCCTATTGCTAGATTCGACTATTGCGCAAGGTTTTAGGTCATGGTGTTTACCCAGTATCCATAGGCGTATGCAGATGCATTGGGGTTATTGTTCGGCTGGAAAAACTTTGCGGGAGCAAACGCTGCCTGACTTATCCCGCTACGAGTTAGACGAACCATCCAATATACGTTTGTTCCAGCAGGATAGATTCCCTTAAAACTATAAGAGTAAGTGTCTCCGTTTTTACTCATAAGGCCACCGTCAGTCCATGTTCCAGACGATTTACTTCTGTAATAGATCCTAACTTCAGCCATGTCGCGCTTAACACCATCGTCTCTAATATATGCAACAATAGATGCCGTATTATTACTCCATTTAGCCTGAGAATAAATGTCTAAATCTTTACCAGAAGCCCACTTACTGGAGGCGAGATAGCTGTAGTTTGGCTCATTCCGAAGCCATTTCAGCCCGTTGTTTTTAGAACAAATGCCAAAGTGAAGATGAGCGGGAACATTTCCTTGGTTTCCGGATTTGCCAATTAACTGTCCCTGATTTTTATAGCCATCCGACTCACAGGCATTCATGTGATAAAAACGGACATAGTAGTCGCCGTCGTCTTTTACTTTATTCCGATTTGCATCGACAAGAAATTCAATATCACTATGTCCCACGACAGGGTTTTTTGTTGACCACCCATAGTATGGTGCATATACATTTGTGTTGATCGAAGCATTCAAATCGACTCCGTTATGAGGGTTAGTTCCGCCGGATCGCGGCTGGTTCCATTTGCTATTAACGAGAACAAAACCTCCAGAGGATCCTGTTGACATCGGAGAAATGAAGCTGACAACCTTAAGAGCGGCATCTTGAAATACGATGTCGTATGCAGCCCGAGTGGACACGGCAGGCGATACGGTTTCTTCGTGGCTAATCAGCATAGTATCTTCGTTAAGCCAAAAGCCACGTACTGCAGAGTTTGTCGCAGCTTGTACACTCTGCCCAACTTGTGTTGTTTCGTTAAGAGAAATAGCCGTCCCATTTAAAGCATCAACAATCTTGATATCATTCATACCAATATCGGCGTTTTCACCGTATGAAATGGCTAGCTTTGCCCCAGACATAGAGAACGAAGGCGTTCCATCCAAATACCCGCGAACAGAGGTGATTTCACGCAGCTTCCCAGTCTCGCTATCCAGATCATTAATGTAAGCCGTAGATGTCGAACTGCCATCTTGGTAAGTTGTATAGATGAGTTTTCCGTATCCAGCTCCCTTGACGCAAACATTGGGAAAATCCGGAATATCAACAGAATTGATGGAGCGATTTACAACGTTTACAATCCTCGTACTATCGAGTGAACCAACTACAACTGAATTATCCGAAATAAAACCGACAATATCATTATTAATTGCAGGCGAAATCAACTGAGCTTCTGCCGGATTCTGGAGATTGACTTTCCAAACGGACGTTTCGTCCGGCTCTACCGCATCACGGTTTGTACGGTACACAACATATTGCCCAGATGGATCTAACTCAACATTGTCAATCCACAACAAATAACTTTCAGGGTTTATTGCTTTGATTTCGTGTTCAATTTCAGAACGGTTTTTTCCAGCATAAGTATCGCTTGTAAGCTTATTCGTGCTTCCGCTACTTGCATTGATGCTCCAAATGCCAATATCGGTATAAGCCAAATATGTACTCGTTTCGTCGGCATATGCAAAGCCAAATTCATGGCGTCCCCATTCGGAGGGGAAAATAAATGTGTCTGAACCAATGCTGCAACGATACATTAAAGCGTCAAAAGCCCCGTTGCTCCGGTCTTCTAAACGGAGGGTAAAAGGTGTGAGCGGGACTTCGGTTTGAGTGCTTCCATTGTACGCATATGCCTTGGTATGATTGGCAATATACTCCGCACGGACAACGTCCGCGTCAGCGATAGCATCCATAGATTGCCCCTGCTCATTGAATATCCCATTAGGATATAAAATTGACGTAAGTTCTTCATACTCAGCCGTGCTTACGGGTTTTACAAGCAATGTAGTCCCACTGGCACCGTGCATAACATATTTGTTGTCATTTGAATCAACGACAACTGTTGGTGTAGAGATGGTCTCATCAATATTCGCATCGATTTGTCCTGCACTTGCTTGTACAATAAAAGATAACATAAAAGCAAGCAACAAGACTCCGCTAACCAGTCGTTTTTTTAGGCCGTTCATAAGCTTTCCTCCTCGTATGTCTTTAGTTGCTGTTCTTAGCTGTGATGGCTGGTATTTTTTGGGTTTACGGTTGAAAAAATGCATGTGCGCTTGTATTACTGTAGTCTCAAGTATTGCTGAGAGCACTTAGCTTACGAAACTAGTGCACCATTGTCAATGGTAAGAACTTGATCACATATGGAAAGAATATCTTCTTTATTATGGCTTGATAACAGGATGGTTACTCCTGAGTCTCTCAATGTATGAAGTAGCGCCCGAACACACAAAACACTTTCCTCATCTAGGTCGCGAGTAGGTTCATCCAAAATCAGCAACTCCGGAGACTCCATTATCGCCTGTGCGATAGCTAGTTTTTGCTTCATACCTAAAGAATAAGTCTTAACTTTTCGGCGATCATCTGGATCCAGGAGTACATTCTCCATTACCTGCCGGATATGTGCGTCAGAAATGATGCCTCGAAAACTGGCTAGATAGCGAAGATTATCAAATCCCGTCAAATCATTTAAGAATGCGGGGTTTTCAATGATTACACCTTTTGTCATAGGTCGATGATAAATGATTGATCCTGAATCAAGATAAAGGAGACCGGCAATAGCTCGGAGGAGCATGATTTTACCTGATCCATTTGCGCCTACAAAACCGATAGAAGCACCTTTTGAAATAGATAGATCAATATCGCATAGTATATGCTTATCCTTGATCCACTTGTTAAGTTTTACTATGATGCCATACAATATGCAGTATTGTTATCTATTCGTAGGGATGGAAAACCGCTCTTTGCACGCGGAGCAGCAGATGCAGACACTACGAGTGTAAGTGCCTATAGTACAGACAAAGATACCACTATAAGTCGCTTCAAAAAAACACCTCCTTTCTGCGAATAGTTAAGGTATTGAGAACCTCAACTATATAACGCATTAAGGAGGTGCTTTCTTTCAAGTTATTTAAAATTTACAATTACTTCAAAATTTCAACCACACTTTCAGCAATATGCAACAATTCGTCTCCATCTAAGAACGCGTCTATAGAGAAACACATATTATCGCGCTCATTCATCCAAACAATCATATTACTTTCTTCCCCGTCGGCATAGATGTATAATTGCCCTGTGTGCCCGTTGACGGTAATATCAGTTACAGTTGTTGAATCGAGATGTGTAACTTTTGCAATATTTTTTTCCTTTGGAAAATACTCAAAGTAAAGCTCTTGCTGCTTAGGCCCACTGTAAGTAATAGCTGTAGTGTTGGAAAATTTATCTGGCTGTATTACAAATTGACCGTGAGGATTGTAGCCCTGTGGGAAATATGTGATTTCATAATTGTGTAAAACAACTTCTTCGGATTCTCCTGTAAAAAGATAGGAAATATGTGTCTCATACCACTCTGTTATCCAATTCACTACGGCAGCATAAGCTTTAGGGCTAATTAACGTCAGCATTCCAATGCTTAAAATACAAATAAGCAGAATTGCTGCCGCCATTTTGACAGCCTTCTTCCAACTGGGATTTTGCTTCTGCTTAGCCCACTTCGTCGGATTGTTGCAAAGTGACTGCATAGATTTCTGAAATTTTCGAGATGTTTCAACAGGCTCTGTGCTCAAAAACTCAGGAGCGAATTCTTCAATAGCGGCATCTAGAAGGATATCGCGAAGCAGTTCGCTTTCTTTGCATTCTGTCAAACTAATTCCTCCTTCCCTAAGCAATCGATTAGCAGTTTACGCCCTCGAAAGATGCGTGTACTTACCGTTGCTTCTGGAATGTTAAGTTGCTGAGATATTTCTAGAATACTACATTCTTCAATAAAACGCATTTCCAAGATAGTACGGTATTTTTCGGGCATATTGTGGATTACCTGGGTAATTCTTGTGAAACCATCTGATCGCTGATCTGTTGCAATAATTGGGGCTAATTCATCGAATGAAAGCTCCACCTTGTCTTTGCGTAGCAAGGAGAGGCATTCGTTCTTAACAATTATAATGCAATAAGCGCCCCGTTTATTACATTCGATCCCTAGAATTTTATGAAAGTGTTTCACAATCTTTATCCATGCATTTTGAACAGCAGCTTCTAATGCCATTTGATTGGTGGGGAAATACTTTTTGGCAATGCGTAGCATGACCTCGTAATGTGTGTTATAGCGCACCATAAATTCACTTTTTTTATGATCGGTTTCTAATGGCTTCTAATACAGATAAATAAATTAGCAAGGCAATGCCTCCATTTATGTGTTGTTCCATAGTGTAAGCGGATAATTGCCACGAAGGGATTATTATCAAAGGAATTCGTTATTGTGAAAGTACTATTCCTAAAAATGAATAAATCTCGATGGTTTACGCACAAGCAGAATTAGTTTTATAATTACAAAAAGAAGGATAATGTACAATAACTTGCGCAAATTGAAAATCGCATAAAAAAAGACATAGCTTGCAGGCTCTGGTAGAATGAAGTTACCACACACCATTCTGAAAG
>OLYB01000536.1_pt1 | contig 36183 bp, 31 predicted proteins | sample 1674481 | NCBI WGS metagenome assembly OLYB01 (sample SAMEA103958167, study PRJEB25191) | human gut metagenome
AGGCACAAGGGCATGATGATGGCGTTCGCCGTGTTTCCGATGTTCACCAGCCCGGTCATCCGTTCGTTCAGCTGGATGGTCATCCTCGGCAAGAAGGGTATCGTCAACAGCGCGCTGGTTTCGCTGGGCATTTTCGCCAAGCCGCAGAGCCTGCTCTACAATGAATTTTCGATGACGGTCGGTTTCGTGCAGCTGTTTCTGCCGCTGATGATCCTCTCGCTCATCGGCGTGATGGATCATATTCCGGATGATTTGAGCGAGGCGGCCGGAAGCCTCGGCGCGACAAAACTCGGCGCATTCTTCCACGTCGTTTTTCCGCTGAGCATTTCCGGGTTGGTGACGGGCAGCGTGCTCGTGTTCACCGGCTGCATGACGGCTTATACCACGCCTCAGCTGCTCGGCGGCACGGATACCCGCGTGCTGGCAACGATGATCTATCAATACGCGATGAGCTTGCGCGACTGGACGCAGGCCTCCGTCGTGGCGGTCGTGATGATCGTGGTGACGATGATGATTTCCGGCGTGTTTAACGCCCTGAGCCGAAAGATCAACCCGATGGCGTAAGGAGGAGAAGCGAACATGGCGCTGCTTGAATTGAAAGGGATTACCGCCGGATACGGCCAGAACGTGATTCTGCGCGACTTCAACCTGAACGTGGAGCGCGGCGAGTTTGTCAGCCTGCTCGGCTCTTCCGGCTGCGGCAAGACGACAACCCTGCGCCTGATCGCGGGCTTTTCCGAGCCGATGCAGGGCACGATCAGCTTTGACGGCAGAGATTATACCCATGTGCCGCTGCACAAGCGCAATTTCGGTTTCGTATTCCAGAGCTATGCGCTCTTTCCGCACATGACCGTGTTTGATAACGTGGCTTTCGGCCTTAAAATGCGCAAGCTGGATAAGGCGGTAATCCAGCGCGACGTGATGCAGATGCTGAAACTTGTCGATCTGGAAGGGTTTGAAAACCGCTATCCGCGCGAGATGAGCGGCGGCCAGCGTCAACGCGTGGCGCTGGCACGCGCGATGGTCATCAAGCCGGATTTGATGCTCTTTGACGAACCGCTCTCCAACCTCGATGCGAAACTGCGCGTGAAGATGCGCGTGGAAATCCGCCGCATTCAGCAGGAGCTGGGTTTCACCGCGATCTACGTCACCCATGATCAGGAAGAGTGCTTCGCCATCAGCGACAAGGTCGCCATCATGAACAAGGGTCTCATCGAGCAGATGGATGCGCCCAGCACGATCTACAACAGCCCGAATACCGAGTTCATCGCCCGGTTTGTCGGCTTTGAAAACTTCTTTGAACTGACGCGCATGCAAAGCGGCGGTTTCGCCGCAGCAGACGGCACGGTGATCCGCGTGGCGGATCAGAAGCCGGGCGAGCGCTTCAAGGGCTGTATCCGCCCGGAGGACGTGCAGATCGTGCCGCCCTCCGTCGGTATGCTGACCGGCCTTGTGCGCGAGGTCATCTTCAAGGGCGTTCACTTTGAAATGCACGTCGATGTGGAAGGCTATGAGTGGATCATCCATTCCACCCAGGCCAGCCAGCCCGGCGAGCTTATCGGCATGAACATCGGCCCGGACGAAATTCATATCATGAAGCGTTCGGAGGTGTGATCCATGCTCAAATCCAAATCCTCCCGCTGGCTGGCCGGGCCGTATCTGGTCTGGATGGCCATTTTCACAGTCGTACCGCTTTTCATCGTCATCTGGTACGCCATGACGAACGCGGACGGCCAGTTCACCTTCGACAACCTCACCCAGATCGGGCGGTATTCCAGCGTGTTTGCCCGCAGCCTGATTTTGGCCGCGATCTCTACCGTGATCTGCCTGGTCATGGCGTTTCCGGTGGGGTATTTTCTCTCCCGCCTGCGCGCCAACAAGCAGCACATTATGCTGATGCTCATTATGCTGCCCATGTGGATGAACTTCCTGCTTCGCACCTACGCCTGGATGACACTGCTGGAGAAAAACGGCCTTATCAACAAGTTCTTCGGTTTGTTCGGCCTCGGCCCCTTCAACATGATCAACACCTCAGGTGCGGTTGTACTGGGCATGGTGTACAACTACCTGCCGTTTATGATTTTGCCCATCTACACGGCCATGACAAAAATCGATGATTCCATCATTGAGGCCGCGCAGGATCTGGGCTGCAACGTCTGGCATATTCTGTTTCGGGTGCTCGTCCCGCTGACCGGCCCCGGCATTGCCACCGGCATCACGCAGGTGTTTGTGCCCGCAGTCTCTACTTTTATTATCAGCCGTATGCTGGGCGGCGGCTCCAACCTGCTGATCGGCGATTTGATCGAGCTGCAGTTCCTTGGCAACTCCTACAATCTGAACCTCGGCTCCGCCATGAGCCTGGTGCTGATGGTCATTGTCCTGCTCTGCATGAGCTTCACTTCGAGCTTTGACGAGTCCGAGATGGAAGGAGTGATGTGATATGGCAAAAAAACATTCCGCATTGCTCATGCGCACCTACGTCATTCTGGTGTTCTGCTTCATGTATCTACCCATCGCGGTCATGATTGCGTTCAGCTTCAATGAGAGCAAATCCCGCTCGAACTTTACGGGCTTCACCCTCGGCTGGTACAAAAGCCTGTTCCACAACGAGATGATTTTGTCCGCGCTGGGTCTGAGCCTTGTGCTGGCGCTGGTGTCCAGCATTATCGCCACGGTGCTGGGCACGCTGGCGACCCTTGGCATCAACTCGATGTCCCGCAAAAGCCAGCTCATCATCAATAACATCAGCTATGTGCCTGTCGTCAATCCGGAGATCATCACCGGTGTTTCGCTGATGCTTCTCTTCGTCATGGCGCAGAACTTCGGCATCGGCGGCGAGAGCGGCATCTTCGGCTGGCCGACGCTGCTGATTGCACACATCACCTTCAATATCCCGTATGTTATCTTTAATGTAGGCCCCAAGCTGCGCCAGCTCGATCCCAGCCTGTACAATGCAGCGCTGGATCTGGGCTGCACACCGCGCCAGGCTTTCACCAAAGTCATCATGCCGCAGCTGTCCCCGGCCATTTTGTCGGCATTCCTCATCTGCCTGACCTACTCTATTGATGACTTCATGATTTCCTACTTCAACTCCGGCACGATGCAGACACTGCCTATCGCCATCTACTCGATGACCCGCAAGAAGGTCAGCCCCGAGATCAACGCGCTGTCTGCAGTCATATTCTGCGTCATTCTGGCAATCATCCTGATTTCCAACGCCGCAGACTCCCGCGCCTACCGCCGCAACCAGAAGGCTATCCGCAAAGCCATGCTGGACGAAGGGGGGCGCTGAAGATGAAGCTGAAAAAGTTTTCCGCTGCAGCGCTGGCCGCACTGACTGTCACCATGATGAGCGCCGCGCCGGTGCTGGCCGCCGATGACATCGAGGTCAACGAGGATATTTCCGTCTCCGGCGACTACGATTGGAAGCGCTTTGCCAACGATCATATCACGCTGAATGTCTACAACAACGGCCTGTACATCTCCGACGGTTCTGACGAGAGCATCAACGTTCTGTCCGCATTCGAGGAGCTGACCGGCATCAAGGTCAATTACACGACCTACGACTCCAACGAGAGCCTCTACGCCAAGCTGAAATCCGGCGGCGTATCCTATGATGTCATCTTCCCGTCGGATTACATGGTGGGCAAGATGGCCAAGGAGGGAATGCTGTCCGAGCTGAACATGGACAACATTCCGAACTTTGCCGGCATCGGTGAAACATATCTGGACCGCAGCTTCGACCCCGGCAACAAGTACAGCGTGCCCTACATGTGGGGCACAACGGGCCTGATCTACAACACGACGATGGTCGAGGAGCCGCCCACGAAATGGGCGGACATGTGGGATGTTGCGTACACAAACAATGTGCTGATGTTCAACAACTCCCGCGACGCTTACGCGATTGCAGCCAAGACGATTGGTCTGTCGATGAATCCGCAGTCCGTTGACGAGATCACCGCCATCACCGACGCGCTGAAGGCCCAAAAGAACATCGTGCAGGCCTACGTTATGGACGAGGTCTTTGACAAGATGGAGGGTGGCGAGGCCGCCATGGCGCCCTACTATGCGGGCGATGCCATCACGATGATCGACGAAAACCCAGACCTTGCTTTCGTCCACCCGGAGGAAGGCGTCAACTTCTTCATCGACAGCATGTGCATTCCGGCCAACGCCAAGCACCAGGAGGCCGCCGAAATGTTCATCAACTACCTGTGCGAGCCGGACGTCGGCCTTGCCAACGCGGACTTCATCGGCTATTCCACCCCCATCACCGCCGTGTGGGAGATGCTGGATGACGATTTGAAGTACAGCGAAATCGCCTACCCGGGCGCGGAGGTTCTGGACAAGGCGGAGGTCTTTGAGACTCTGCCTGACGACATCAACGCCGCCATGGATGCCCAGTGGAGCGAGATGAAGAGCTACGAGGAGGGCGGCAGCGGCTGGATGGTTCTTGTCCTGCTGCTTCTGGCCATCGTTATCTCTGCATTCAATATCTGGCGCAAGCTCCGCAAAAAATCCCGCGATAACTATTAAACAGTTTCAGGCTGCACACCGTTTTGCGTGTGCAGCCTTTTTGTTTGCCGGCCCGCAGCCTTGCCGCTGCACCCTTTTACGGTTCGATTTGTAGGGAAGGATCTTGACCCCTCCGCGGGCCGATGCAAGCATCAGCCCCTACGGCCAGCCCCAAAGCCCCCGCCTTTGCATTTTTCAAACATTTGTGCTATACTCTGCTTGACGAATCAATTCAAAATCCATCAAGGAGGGCTTCCTTATGCCCGAAAAGCTCATAACCTACACCCAAAAATTTACCGTCTACCGCACGGACGGCGACCACCTCGGCCATGTCAAGCTGGGGGCGCTGCTGCGCTATGCCCAGCAGGTTGCTACCGCCCACGCCGAGGCCGTAGGGCTGGACGATGCCCTGTACCGCAAGACCCACACCGCCTATGTGCTGGCCAAGCTGGCCCTGCACGTCACACGGCTGCCCCGTGTGGACGAGAAACTGACCCTTGTCACCCAGCCCGAGCGCTGCAAGCGCGCCGTCAACAAGCGCATCACCCATTTTTACGATGCCGACGGGGCAGAGGTCGCCACAATGGACAGCCGCTGGGTACTCATTGATACCGAAAAGCGTATGATCCTGCGCAAGCACCCGGAACAGTTTGACGACCAGTGGGCCGAGGATGTGCCCCTTGAGCTGCCGATGCGCCTGCCCCGCGTTGCACCCGAGGACTGCGAGACGCTGGGCACGCAGACCGCGGCCTACTCCCGCTGCGACATGAACGGCCACCTCAACAACACCCGCTATGCCGACATTGTCTGCGACGCCGTACCGTGGCAGGTCTGGGACAGTGCGCAGATTTCGGATTTCATCATCAGCTACCACCGCGAGGTACCCCGCGGCGAGAGCTTCACCCTGCGCCGTGCCAGACCGGCAGAGGACACCTTCTATTTTGAAGGCGAGCGGGAAGGCAAATCTGCCTTTGAGGCACAGCTGATTTTCAAACACTTATAATTTCTACACAAACCCCTGTTACACTGTTTACAGCAACAATGAAAGGGGTTATTATTATGACAAAGCAAAAATTCGGCCTGACCGGCACGGCGCTCAAAACCATTGCGTTGGTGCTCATGGTGATGGATCACATTCACTACTTTTTTGAATTTACGGGCGTTGTGCCGGAATGGTTCAGTATGCTGGCGCGGCTGTCTGCGCCGCTGTTTCTGTTCTGCACTGTGGAGGGCTTCGCCCATACCCATGACCGCAGGCGCTACTTCCTGCGTATCTGGGCCATCGGTACTGCGATGGGCACGGTGGAATTTTTTATGATCTATGCAGGGGCCTTCCGCCGGGGTGACGGCTTCTACCCGATGAATGCCATTTTTCAGGATCTGATGCTGCTCTGCATCATCTGGCAGGGCATCGACTGGCTGCGCCAGCGCCGGTTTGTGCGGGGCGCACTGGCTGCTGCCATGCCGATCCTCTGGCCGATTTGCATCGTAGCGCTGCTGACGCTTTTTCCCAAAATTCAGGACGCACCGATCTGCTCTGCCGTGTTGGCGTGGGTCATCACCGCGCCGCTGCCTTTGTTGACATCCATCACCGACGGCGGCTGGTCTTTTCTGGCCGGGGGCATCGTGCTGTATGCGCTGTATAACCACAAGCGCCTGCGGCTGGTCGTTTGGGCGGCTATGACCTTCCTGTGTGATTTTGTTCTGGTCTTTCTGCAGGTTCGCGGTCTGCCGGATTTTGCCTTTTCCCAGATGTTCACAGTCTACTATGAGTGGCTCGGCGTCTTTGCCGTTATCGGCATGGCGCTGTACAACGGCCAGCGCGGCAGCGGCCACAAGCAGCTGTTCTACTGGTTCTACCCGGCACATATCTACCTGCTTTACGGTGCATCCTGTCTTGTTTACAGCTTACTGCAATAAAAGGGGCTATTATGGCAAACATTCTGGCAATCGATGATGACCGTGACCTTTGTACGCTACTAAAAACAGCGCTTGAGCGTGACGGCCACACCGTAGAAACCCGCACCTCCGGCACGCAGCTGACCGATACGCTCTGCCGCTGGGCGGACTGCATCCTGCTGGATGTGATGATGCCCGGCGAGGACGGCTTTGCCGTCTGCCGCCGCATTCGCGCCGAGACGGACGCGCCGATTCTGTTTCTGACGGCCCGCACCGATGAGCCGTCGGTGCTGACCGGTCTCGGTCTTGGTGCGGACGATTACCTGACCAAGCCGTTCCGCGTGGCCGAGCTGCGTGCCCGGGTTGCCGCCCACCTGCGGCGGCAGAACCGCACGCCGTCCCATAAGATCACCCGCGGCGGGGTGACGCTGGACCTTTCTGCCAAAGAAGCCGGCGTTGGCAGCACGCCTTTACACCTGACAAAATCCGAGTACGCCATCTGTGAGCTGCTGGCCCTCCATGCAGGGCAGACCTTTTCCAAAGAACAGATTTACGAAGCTGTGTTCGGTTATGACGGTACAGCGGATGACACCGCCATCACCCAGCACATTAAAAACATCCGCGCCAAGCTGCGCGTGGCCGGGGCAGGGGAGGTGCTGCAAACGATATGGGGCGTTGGCTACCAATGGAAAAACGAAAACTGACCAGTCTTCGCACCGTGCTGCTGCGATATCTTCTTCTGTGCGGCGGCGGGTGTGCGCTGATTCTGGTACTCTGGTGGGTCATTTTTATGCAGCTGATAAACATCGGTTTTCTGCTGCCTGCCGTGGCGTCCGCCCAGGCCTGCGCCGATGCCCGGGAGACTGTGGCCGCCGTGACCGCTGAAACATTTGATTCCAACCAAATCAGTGACCTGTGCCGCTGGGCTGTGGTGCAGAATGACACGGTGCTGCAGACCAACATGGATGACCGCCATCTGAAAATTGCCCTCAATGCCTTTCACGGCGGCAGCGGCAATCCGGGGTACCAGTACGATGTCAAAATGGCTGACGGAAGCTTTTGCCTTTTGCAGTACGACTATGCTACGCCCTACGCCGACCCGGCCCTGCGGGACACGCTGCCGGATTTCCAGACCTGCTATATTTTGCTTCTGGCGGTGCTCATCCTCGTTTGGCTGGGCTGGCAGACCCACTGCACCGTGCGGGTCTTTGCCGCCGAGACCGCCTGTTTGCACCGCGCGGTGGATGCCATCGCTGCGCAGCAGCCCGAGCGCATTGACGCATACGGCGCGCGTCTGCGAGAGTTTTCCGCCACGCTGCATTCCATGCAGACGATGGGCCGAGAACTGACCGACAGCCTGCAAAGCCAATGGCGGATGGAGCAGCAGCGCGCCGAGCAGATTGCCGCGCTGACGCATGACTTGAAAACGCCGCTGTCCATCATTCAGGGCAACGCAGACCTGCTGGCCGAGGATGCTCTGTCCGCCGACCAGCAGACACAGGTCGAAGCCATCCTGCGCGGCACGGACCGTGCCCAGCAATATCTGGCCGCCCTGCGCACCGCCTGTGCACCGCCCGCCACAAGGGAAACCTTTCCCAGTCACACCCTTGTCAGTGGGTTGGCGGAAACAGCCCGCGCCCTCTGCGCACCTGCCGGGGTGCAGCTTATACTGAACGAGCAGTGGCAGGGGACACTGTGCGCGGCGCAGTGCGACCTGCTCCGGGCTGCCGAAAACCTGCTGGACAACGCCGTGCGCTATACGCCCCGCGGCGGCACTGTCACACTGTTGGTTACAAAAGAAAAACAGGATTTCATCCTGCGTGTGACCGATACCGGCCCCGGCTTTACGCCGGAAGCTCTTGCCAAGGCGGGGGAAATGCTCTACACCGACGCCGCCCGCAGTGACGCCGCCCACCAGGGGTTGGGGCTGTATTTTGCACGAAAAGTCGCGCAATCCCACGGCGGTGTGTTGGTTTTATCCAACCTTCCCGCTGCGCACGGTGCCTGTGCCGAGCTGCGCCTGCCGATTTGCGAATAGTGCTTGACGTTGGTTTTGCTCTGTGCTAGAATCAGGAAAAATCTGTATGCAAACGGAAGGAGCGTACTCGACATGGAAGACCAAAAATCCTGGCAGTTGGAACAGCCGCAAGGCACACCACTTTATACGGTGGATGCCCATAGCACCCAAGGAATGTACGTAAAGCGGATGCTTCTCATCAATCGTCGGAACCTGTGGCAGCTTGCCGCAGCCGTCGCCTTGCTGCTTTTGTATGCCAATTCTCTTTCGGTTTTGGGCTTTGTATTGGGGATTCTTTCGATTCCCTTTGTCTTTACCATGACACGTGCGGTTGCGGTTTTTGCGTACAAAACCACCCAAAGCGCTCGGGGTAAGCTCATTCACTACACGTTTTACGAGGATTGCTTCACGGTACAAAGCTCGTATTCCCAAAGCACGATCTGGTATGACGACCTTTACCGGGTCATTGTGCGGAAAGATTCTGTCTGCCTGATGGTCTCCAGCCTCGCTGGCTTTGCTTTGTGCGAGAACGAGTGCCCCGAAAACGTGCTGGATTTTCTGCGGGAGCGCTGTGCCGAGAAGCGAAAGCCGAAGGTGAAAGAAACACTCTTTACCGTTTTGTTTGCCCTTTTTTGTGTCCTGTTCCTAGGCTATGCCTGCATGGCCGTACTGGCCCGCCGCAGCATCCCCGCAGAAACTGCGCCCGCGCCCACGCCGCTCCCGGCAGTGACGGCTGCCCCCACGGAGGAGCCTGCGCCCACCGCTGCCCCTACCGCCGAACCCGACACAGAGGAAACCATTTCCAAAGACCCCATCAGCACCGGCTATGACGTGATCTACGAAACCTATCTGAAGGAAACCTCCACCACCTACGAGTTCAAGCTGACCGCAAAAGGGGAGGACTACATCATCCTGAACGATACCGACGACGCCGTAGAATTTTTGCAGTACGACCGGGACTCCGCAAACGGCAGCTGTGCCTTGTATGTGTATGAGCGCTGCCCCAAGGACGCAAACGGCGGCTGGTCCCGGCAGGAAGCGCAGATTTTGAACATTTACGCCTATCACTACTGGGATGGTGCCACCGCTGCCAGCGGCAAAACCGGCTGGGGCGACGCACCCACCAAGGAGTACAGCGAATTAACAGGGGAGTGAGCCGGACACAAATGTGAACAAATTGAAAAATGACAAAAGATTTACAATTTGCTATTGACATTCGATGACAAAACAGTTACAATTTAGTTGCAAGCTAAATGAACCCCAAGTCAAATAGCTTTATCACATTTTCATGTGTTCTTCTCCTCCTTTCTTGTAAATCCCCGCCCATCCCTCAGGGCGGGGATTTATTTTTTGTAATCCGGCACCGCGGGCATTTTTCTTTACAATCCCTGGAAATCGTGCTAAAATAAAAGTCGTATGTCCTTACCGTCCTGTACCTGTACAGACTACTTATATATTATATAAAGAAGCGTTCAGAGAAATAAGAGAGGGAAACACTGTAACATGGCACAATCTCGTTCCGGTAAAAAATCAACAAAGAACTCCTCCGGCAAAAAAGGCACCGCCTCCTCCCGCGGCACGGGCCGCAGCAGCACCGGGCGCTCCGCATCTGCGCGCAGCAGTGCGTCCTCCCGCAGCCGTCAGCCGTCCCGCCGTGCCCAGCGCCGCGCCGAGACCCCGAACCTGGCCCGCAGCATCCTGCTGGTGGGGCTGGGTCTGCTTTGCGTTGCGCTCGTGCTTGTGCCCGGGCAGAATCTTTGGCGCACGCTGCGCAGCTGGTACTTTGGCGTTTTCGGTATCACGACTTATCTGGTCGGACCGTTCCTGCTGTACCTGGCCTACCTGCTGGCCACCGGCTACCGCGTTGCGCTGTTTGCGGGCAAGGTATCGCTGATGGGCGTGCTCTGCGCCAGCGTGCCTGTCATCTTCTCCAAACTTAATATTGAGAACCTCAAGGTCGGGGAGATCGTCAAGATGCTCTTTACCCGCGGCGGCACCTACTTCTGGGAGGGCGGCGTCCTCGGTGCGCCCATCGGTGCCACGCTGCTGGCGCTGTTCGGGCGTCCCGCCTCCAACATTATCATGCTGCTCATCTTCCTGTTGGGGCTGATGTTCTTCTTTGCCATCACCCCCGCGGACGTCGTTCTGTTTGTAGACGGCCAGTACAAGACCCTGCAGGCCAAGCGCGAGGAGCGCGCCGCAGCCGAGACCGCCTACGACACCCGCCTGTTTGAGCAGGAGCCTGAGGAGGAGAGCGTCGAGAATCTGACCGGTGCGCTGCCGGACAGCAGCCGCCCGCACCATCCGGTTTACGACGTCATCGCGGACACGAGCCGTTTCCCGAAGCAGACCCCGCCCGCCCCGCAGCGGCAGGCCGCCTACACGCCCCCCGTGACACCTGCTGTGCCCGAGGCACCGTTTGCCGCCAAGCCCGCCGCCCAGACCCATGCGTCGTTTGACGTGGATCTTGGCCCCAGTGCAGGGGAAAATGCCCGCCAAAAGGCCGTCAGCGCTGACCCGCTGGAGCCGGTCAGCATCGGCCCGGGCGGCACGTTCGGTATGGATCCGCTGTCCAACCGGGCCAACAGCACACTGCGCCACACCCAGCCCCAGCCTGCTCCCGCACCGAAGGAGGATTTTGAGCTGCAATTGCAGCCTGCCTCAGAGCCTGCCGCGCCGGTGTACAGCACCCCGCTGACCCCGGTCACGCCCGCGCCCGCCGCACAGGCGTCCCCCGCGCCGCAGGACGAGCTGGATGCGCTCATCAACCGCGCTGTCAGCGGCCACGCGCCTTACTACACGCCGCAGGAGGTCAGTGCCGAGACAACGCTGGACCTGCCGCGGCCTACCGAGTTTGAGACCCCGCTGACGCCTGTCCCGCAGGAGCCCAAATTTGACACGCCTCTCATTCCCGTGGAGGACGAGCCCGAGCCGATTCCTGTCGAGCTGCCGCAGCTGGATATGACAGGCCGTGTGCAGGGCGATACGATGGTCCTTTCTCCGGCTGATCTTGCTGCACAGATGGCCGCAGGCGCTGCGCCGCTGGGTACGCCCGCCCCCGCAGCTGTGCCCGCCGCACCGGAGGCCCCCGCTGTTTCCGCACCGATCCCGACACTGGGCGGCAGCTTCAGTGATACCGGCAGTGCGGTCAGCGCTGCCTGGCAGTCCGGGCGCTCTGTCTCCGAAATGCTGGATGATATGCTGGCCGAGACACCCGCCGCCCCTGCCCAGCCTGTTGTCGAGGCTCCAGCCCCGGCAGCCGATTCCTACACCGCCGCACCGGCTGCCGCCCCGCAGCCGTACCAGTCTGCCCCTGCCATGACCCGCCCTGCGGCGGAAACGACCCAGAGCAGCTTCACTGTGCCCCGGCAGGGGGAGGCTGCCCGCGTGCAGGTCAGCACCGCTGTCGGCAACTCTGCCGGTGCGCCCATCCATACGCCGCCCTGTGCGGCCAAGGCCGACCCCAACGCCATGCGTCTGCCCACCTCGGAGGAGCAACCGCCGGAGCCCTACTGCTATCCTTCGCTGAATCTCTTCAACGCCACGCGCCCCGACGACGAGGCCGGGGCCGCCCGCGAAATGAAGAAAAACGCGGACATTCTGGTCAACACACTGGACAGCTTCGGCGTCAAGACGACGATGCTCGACATCTGCCGCGGCCCGTCCGTCACCCGGTATGAGCTGCAGCCCCAGGCCGGTATCAAAGTCAGCCGCATCACAAGCCTGGCCGACGACATCGCCCTGAACCTGGCCACCGCGGGTGTGCGCATTGAAGCGCCCATCCCCGGCAAGCCCGCCGTCGGCATCGAGGTCCCGAACAAGATCCGCTCCACCGTCAACATCCGCGCAGTCTTTGAATCCCAGAATTATATCAATATGCGCAGCCCGCTGACGATGGCCCTCGGCAAGGACATTGCCGGTACGGCGCAGGTCGCGGATCTCTGCAAGATGCCCCACCTGCTGATTGCCGGTTCCACCGGCAGCGGTAAATCCGTCTGCGTCAACTCCATTATCATCAGCTTCCTGTTCCGCTCCGGCCCCGAGGATGTCAAGCTCATTTTGATTGACCCGAAGGTCGTCGAGCTGGCCGAGTACAACGGCATTCCGCACCTGCTGATGCCCGTCGTCACCGAGCCGCGCAAGGCTGCCGGTGCGCTGGGTGCCAGCGTGGCCGAGATGGAGCGCCGCTACAAGCTCTTTGCCGAGAACAACGTCCGCGAGATCAAGGCCTACAACAAGCTGGCCGCCCAGACCGGCATGGAGCACCTGCCCTATATCGCCATCGTCATTGACGAGCTGGCCGACCTGATGATGGTCGCGGGCAAGGAGGTCGAGGACTATATCTGCCGCATCGCGCAGAAGGCCCGCGCCGCCGGCATCCACCTGATCGTTGCGACCCAGCGACCCAGCGTGGACGTCATCACCGGCCTTATCAAGGCCAACATCCCCAGCCGTATCGCCTTTGCCGTTTCCAGCCAGATCGACAGCCGCACCATTCTGGACAGCGGCGGTGCCGAGAAGCTGCTGGGCAACGGTGATATGCTCTTCCTGCCCGTCGGCGCGTCCAAGCCCGTGCGTGTGCAGGGTACCTTTGTGACCGATGAGGAGATCGGCGCGGTGCTGAGCTTTATCAAGTCCACCTCCACCGCCCAGTACGATGAAGAAATGATTGCCGAAATGGAGCGCCGCGCCGTTGCCGAAAAGGGCAGCAAGAAGGGCGGCGACGATGACGGAGACGGCGGCGGTGCACTGGATGCCATGTTTGAGCAGGCTGTTGAGTGCGTTATTGAGGCCGGACAGGCCAGCACCAGCCTTTTGCAGCGCCGCTGCAAGTTGGGCTACGCCCGCGCCGCCCGCATCATGGACCAGATGGAGCAGGAAAAGATCATCGGCCCCTATGAGGGTGCCAAACCCCGCGCCGTGCTTGTGACCAAGGCCGAGTGGGAGGAGCGCAAGCTGAACGGCCAGTATGACGGGTAAGTGCTTTGCCAGCCTGGCCGCGGCGGTTGCCGTCTGCCTGCTGGTGCTTGCCGCGTTTGTCGTCCAGCTCTTGGGCGGCAGGGGCAGCATTCCCGGCTGGCAGCAGCTGCGCGCTGCGCTCGGCGTACCGCTCCAAACCGAGGAAAGCGCTCCGCAGACTGCGGACGGCAGTACCGTCGTGTATGTGCTGGATGTCGGGCAGGGCGATGCCGTACTGCTTTGTCAGGACGGTGCGTACTGCCTGATCGACACCGGTCCCGTCGAGGCTGAGGACGCGCTGCTCTATGACCTGGACGTGCTGGGTGTGCCGTCGCTTGACTATCTTGTGCTGACCCATCCCCACGCAGACCACACTGGCAACGCCCGCGCGGTGCTGCGCGCCCTCCCGGTCAAGACCCTGCTGCTGCCGCTGTGGCAGCCCACGGCGGATGAGACCGCCGACTGGCCGCGCCATCTCGCAGAGCTGGCCGCCGACAGCGGCGCAGAAATTCTCACCGCAGAAGCCGGGGAGGAATACCCGCTTGGCAGCGGCAAGCTGCAAGTTTTGCAGGGCGGCAGCGAGGATGCCGACAGCGTCAACGATGCCTCGCTCTGCACGCTGTTCACGGCGGGCGATTTCCGCTTTCTCGATACCGGCGACGCAGAGGCAGACGCCGAGCAGCGCCTGGTCGATACCTACGGCCCGACCCTGCATGCCACTCTTTTCAAGGCAGGGCATCACGGGTCCTACACCTCCAACAGCCTGACCTTTATGCAGGCAGTCCGGCCCGAGGCCGTGGCCGTCAGCTGCGGGCTGCACAACGATTACGGCCATCCGCACCGCGCTGCCCTGCAAAATTACGCAGAGGTCGGTGCCGAGGTATGGCGCACTGACCTGGAAGGCAGCCTCACCTTCATCTGGCAGAACAACACCCTCAACGTGGAAACTTCCGCGGACTCCGCCGATTTTGCGGCGTAAAAATAAGGAGTAGAAAATGACGATTACGGAACAGTTCAAAGCCAAACGCTGCGTTTTCTCTATCGAATGCTTCCCGCCGAAACAGACAACCCAGATGGATAAGCTCAAGGACACCCTGCGCCAGATGCAGGCCATGGACCCCGGCTTCATCAGCGTCACCTTCGGTGCGGGCGGCTCTGCGGGCGGCGTCTCCACCGCGGAGGTGGCCGACTACATTCAGAACGAGCTGCATATCCCCACGCTGGCACACCTGATCTGCATGGGCAACGACGAAACCCGTGCAGCGGAGATTTTGGATCAGCTGGAATCTGTCGGCGTCCGGGATGTGCTGGCCCTGCGCGGGGACCGCAGCCCGTCCCGCCCGGAGAGCCCCGACTTCAAACACGCCAGCGACCTGACGTCCTTTATCAAATGGAAGAAGCCGGAATTTTCCGTTCACGGTGCCTGCTACCCGGAGGGCCACCCCGAGGCCGACAGCCTGCTGCATGACGTTGAGAACCTGCGCATCAAGCAGGCCGCCGGTGCCGAGCACCTGCTGACCCAGCTTTTCTTTGACAACATGCACTTTTACCGCTTTCTGAATCTGGCACGCCGCGCAAGCATCACGCTGCCGGTCTCTGCCGGTGTCATGCCCATCGTCAAGCGCAGCCAGATCGAACGCACCGTTTCGCTTTCTTCGGCCAGCCTGCCGTCTGAGTTCACCCGTATGATCTCCCGCTATCAGGACGACCCGGCCAGCCTGTACGATGCCGGTATCGACTACGCCGTCAGGCAGCTGCGCGACCTCATTGAGGGCGGCGCAGACGGCATCCACCTGTACGCAATGAATGACGCCGCCGTGGCCGCGAAGGTCTACGACGGCATCAGGGATCTGCTGTAATGGAGTGCCGCAAGCCCGCCGCCATTGACCGCGCCACGGCGCTGCGCTACATGGGTGCGTCCGGCTGGACGCCCGATGCCGCAACCGCGGCCCTGCTGGACAAGGCCGAGCAGACCGTGCTGACCGCTGCTGCGCCGCGTGCGGTGTACCGCCGTCTGCCGCGTACCGCCCTGCCGCTGGAAAACTGCGGCAGCGACCTGACGCGCCATCTGCAGGGCTGCGACGAGGTCCTTCTGCTGGCAGCGACCCTCGGGGCCGAGGTGGACAAACTTTTGCGCCGCATGGAACTGACTGACATTGCCCTGGCCACCGCGGCAGACGCGCTGGCCTCGGTGCTTTTGGAACAGGTCTGTGACGAGCTGGAGAACGAAATACGCGCTCAAATCGAGGCGCAGGGTGTCTTTATGACCGGGCGCTACGCACCTGGCTACGGTGACTGCCCGCTGGAGCTGAACGACGCGCTCTGCCTTGCGGCGGACACAGTGCGCGGCTGCGGCCTGGCCGTGACGCCCCAGCACCTTTTGACCCCCCGCAAGAGTACCACCGCCATTTTAGGCATTGCCGACCATCCCGTGACCGGCACCCGCGCAGGCTGTGCGACCTGCCATTTAAAGGAGACCTGCTCGTTCCGCAAGCGCGGCACGACCTGTTTCACACAAGACTGATAGGGGAGAAGCGTATGCAGATTCGTGAAGTTTTTGACCGCAAGCGGTTTGTTTTTCTGGACGGCGGCATGGGCACCCAGCTGCAGGCACGCGGTCTGCAGCCCGGGCAGAAGCCCGAGCTCGCCGCGCTGGAAATGCCGGAGGTTTTAACGGCCATCCACACTGACTACGCCAACGCGGGCGCGGATATTCTGCTGGCAAATACCTTTGGTGCCAACGCCAAGAAGCTGACCGGCTGCGGCTACACGGTGGAGGAGGTCGTTTCCGCTTCCATCGCCTGTGCGCGCAAGGCCGCCGAGACCACCGGCGCGTGTGTGGCGCTGGACATCGGCCCTCTGGGTGAGCTGCTCGTCCCCGCGGGCACGCTGGCGTTTGAGGATGCCTACAATGAGTTTGCACAGGTCATCCGCGCCGGTGCGGCGGCAGGGGCTGACCTCGTCTTTTTGGAGACGATGACCGATCTGTATGAGCTGAAGGCCGCCATCCTCGCCGCCAGGGAAAACTGCGATCTGCCTGTTTTTACCTCAATGAGCTTTGAGAGCCGCGGGCGCACCTTCACAGGCTGCACCGTCGAAAGCTACGCCGTCACGGCAGCGGGTCTCGGCGCGGACGCCGTGGGCATCAACTGCTCGCTCGGCCCCAAGGAGATTCTGCCATTCGCGCAGCGCCTCTGCCGCAGCGTGCCCGCAGGTGTTCCGGTCTTTGTCAAGCCGAACGCCGGTCTGCCGAACCCCGACGGCAGCTACAATCTCGACCCGGATGAATTTGCCGCCGAGATGAAGGAGTACGCCGCCATCGGCGTTTCGATGGTCGGCGGCTGCTGCGGCACGACGCCCGCGTTTATCGCCAGGCTGCATGAGACCTTCAGCCCGCTGACCCCGGCTGACAAGATTCCCATCCGCCGCAGCTGTCTGTGCACGCCGGTCCGCTTTGTGGAGGTCGACGGCATCACTGTGGTGGGGGAGCGCATCAATCCCACCGGCAAAAAGCGGCTGCAGCAGGCCCTGCGGGACGGCGACAGCGCCTACCCCTGCACTCAGGCTGTGGCCCAGGCCGAGGCCGGTGCGCAGGTGCTCGACGTCAACGCGGGCCTGCCCGGCATCGACGAGGCCGCCACGCTGGAGCAGCTTGTCAAGGATTTGCAGGCCGTCACCGACCTGCCGCTGCAGCTCGACTCCTCGAATCCAGAGGCCCTGTCCCGTGCGCTGCGCATCTACAACGGTAAGCCCATCGTCAACTCGGTCAACGGTGAGCCGGAGACGCTGGAAAAGATTCTGCCGCTCTGCAAAAAGTACGGTGCCGCCGTCGTCGGCCTGGCGCTGGACAAGGGCGGTATCCCGCCGACAGCTGAGGGCCGCTTTGCGATTGCCCAACGCATTGTCGCCGCTGCCAACGCCGCCGGTATCCCGAATGAGGACATCTACATTGACTGCCTGACGCTGACCGCCAGCGCCCAGCAGGAGGGTGCCGTCCAGACGCTGGAGGCTCTGTCCCGCTGCAAGCGTGAGCTGGGCGTGCGCACTGTGCTGGGCGTGTCGAACATCAGCTTCGGCCTGCCGTGCCGCGGCTACCTGAACACAACGTTTTTGACGATGGCCATGTCTGCCGGGCTCGACCTTGCCATCATGAATCCCAACACGCCGGAAATGATGGCTGCCGTGCGCGCCTACCGCGTGCTGACCTCGCAGGATTTACAGAGCACCGACTACGTTGCCGCCTATGCCGATGTGCAGATCCAGACGACGCAGACGAGCAAGTCCGCCGCCACCGTGGCCGAGGTCGGCGCCGCCGCACCGGGCGGGGACGCCCTGTTTGAGGCTGTGCGCCGCGGCCTGAAGGCCGAGGCCCGCGCCGCCGCGGACGCCGCGCTGACAATGCGCGAACCGCTGGACGTAGTGAATGTCTCGCTGATCCCCGCACTGGACGCCGTGGGCGACGGCTTTGAGAAAGGCACGGTATTCCTGCCGCAGCTTTTGCAGGCCGCCACCGCCGCGCAGGCTGCGTTTGAGGCCATCAAGGCCAAAATTGCCGCCTCCGGCCAGGCGCAGGGCAGCAAGGGCAAGATCGTCATTGCCACAGTCAAGGGCGACGTGCATGACATCGGCAAGAACATTGTCCGTGTCATCCTCGAAAACTACGGCTATGACGTGCTCGACCTCGGGCGCGACGTTGACCCCGAGCGTGTCGTAGAGGCCGTGCGCCAGACCGGTGCAAAGCTCGTCGGCCTGTCGGCCCTGATGACGACCACCGTCCCCAATATGCAGGCCACGATCGAGGCCCTGCATGCCGCGCACCTTGACTGCAAGGTCATGGTCGGCGGCGCGGTGCTGACGCCCGACTACGCCCGGGACATCGGTGCCGACTACTACTGCAAGGATGCCAAGGCCAGCGCTGATTTGGCCAAGCAGCTTTTAGGCTGATTGTATAGAGCCGCGTTTCACGAAGAAACGCGGCTTTTTGCACAATTGTAAAATCTTACCTTTGTCAGCAAATCACCATTGCAGGGAAGTTCCAATTGATGTATAATAGGTGTGTTTACTGTTTTTGGACATTTTCCTTTATTTGTCTGTTTTAGGAGCGTATCTTTTGAAGCACATAGCCAAAATCGCAGCGTTCACCGCGATTTTTCTGATTATAAATCTGATTCTCTGCGGCTTCATGCCGCCCGATAACGGTTCCAGCCTTGACATGTGGCGCAGCTACCACCAAAAGCAGTCCATTGACATTGCCGTCATTGGCTCTTCGCTGGCTTCCTGCGCCCTGCCCGAAGAAGAACTCGCCGCCGCAACAGGGGAGACCGTTGCACTGATGGCAACAAACGCCCAAAGCTTGGATATGTCGCAGATCGCGCTGGAGACCCTGCTTCGGGAGCATTCTCCCCGGTATGTGATCCTTGTCATGGATCTGACCAACATGACAGGCAAACCCTATGCCAAAGCCCAAAAGGCTTTTTTATATGCAGAGCTGCAGACGGACTCCTGGAAGGATAAGCCCGCTGACCTGCTGCGCTACATGACCAGCCGTGATAACTTTACAGGTGCAGATTCCCTGAATGCGCTTTTTCCCTGGCAGAGCGGCAGCTGGCCCACCGACTGGCCCGCTACGATCCAACAGAAGTGGAATGCCGTGCTGAATCGTCTGCCGCACCGGCGCGGTGCGGCCCATGCCCAGCCGGAGGATGCCGCGGTCATCAACTTTGACACTGTCGGTGCGGAGAATACCTGGAACCAGAACGCCCACGACTTTAGCGCGCAGCACATTGAGGAGCTGACCTCTATGCTGCAGCTCTGTCAGGAGAACGGCACGCGCCTTTTGCTCATCAGTGCGCCCAAGACCACGCTGGATGTCGTGAGCTACGAGATGTATTTTGACGACTACGCCTACTTCAAGCAGCTGGCAGCACAGTATGGGGCTTCCTATTATGACTTTAACCTTGCAAAGCCAGCGCTGTTTGAGAACAAAGAGCCTGACTATCACAAGGATTTCACCCACATGAATGCTGCCGGCGGGCATGCGTTCAGCCTGAGCATGGCAAAGTTTCTTGCTATGCTGGACGCCGGGCAGGATGTGGAATCGTTGTTCGAGACACCGTCAGAATATCTGGCCGCCGTAAACTATATCACCAACGTCTACATGACGCCGGAGATTCACCCTGACAAGATTTTGCTGCTGGCCGGTTCCTACCACGGTCCGTCCGTACAGGCTGAATATGAGTTTTGGGTCAAAGCGCCGGGGGAGAGCGAATACAGCCGGGTTTCCGCGTATTCTACCCGCTCCTGGACCGAGTACCCAGCGGCGGAGCACGGCACCTACCAGTTCCGCGTGAATGCCCGTATTGTTGGTTCTTCCGTCGATTTTGAGCGATATTATGAATGTTCTGTCGATTTTTAATTTTGTGGATGGTGTAGTGTGGAAATCTATTCCCTGAGTTTCTTCCTGCTGGTCAGCGTTGGACTCATTTTATATTATACTGTTTTCAGCCGCTGCCAATGGATCTGCCTGCTGGGGTTGAGCCTGCTGTTTTTTACCGCCAGCGGCTGGAAGGGCCTTGTTTTTCTGCTTTTCACTGCGTTAACGATCTGGCTCGGCGGCTTGCAGCTGGCAAAGCTGGATGCCGATTCCGCCGCGCGGCGAAAGGCTCCGGGCATAACCAAGGACGAAAAAAAGGCCATCAAAGCACAGGCGGTGCGCCGCAAAAAATGTCTTGTTGCTGCTGTGCTGACTGCCAACTTTCTTGTGCTTGGCTACTTCAAATACTGGTCCTATTTTGCGGAGTTGCTCTCCGGTGCATTTTCGGCCACAGCGCCGTCCTCACTGGGGCTGGTCATGCCGCTTGGCATCAGCTTTTACACGTTTCAGGCCGTCGGTTATCTGATTGACTGCTACCGTGGTCGGCACCCGGCAGAGAAAAACTACGTCCGCTTTCTGCTTTTCATCAGCTTTTTCCCGCAGCTGATCCAGGGCCCCATCAACCGCTACGGAGAGATGGCCCCGCAGCTCACCGCCCGTCACATCTGGAACTGGGAGCGTACCAAACGTGCACTGTTCCTGTTTCTGTTCGGCGCAATGAAGAAATATGCCATCGCAAACCTGACCGCCCCGACGATTGCCGCCATCCTCGACGGCAATGACCCCAAGCTGGCCGGTTCTATGGCACTGCTGGCCATTTTACTGTACTCGCTGCAGCAGTATGCAGATTTTTCCGGCGGCATTGATATGGTATTGGGTGTTGCGCAGCTGTACGGCATTGAGATGATGCCCAACTTCCGGCAGCCGTATTTTTCTACCTCGCTGGGGGATTTCTGGCGGCGCTGGCATATTTCGCTGGGTGCGTGGATGCGTGATTACCTGTTCTATCCCTTTGCACTGACCAAGCCGATGCAGCGCTTCGGCAAGTGGGCCACGTCGCATTGGGGCAAGCATTTTGGCCGTGTGCTGCCCGCTGCAGTCGCCAACCTGCTTGTGTTTGCCGTGGTCGGCATCTGGCACGGCCCGCAGGCGCACTACCTTGTCTGGGGTCTGTATAACGGTCTTGTCATTGCGCTGGCTGACCTGCTGGAGCCCGCTTTCAAAAAGCTCAACACGGCGCTGCACATTCCTACCGAAAGCCGCGGCTGGCACGTTTTTCGCATCGTGCGGACCTTTATCATCGTCAACATCGGCTGGTACTTTGACCGCAATGAGTTTGTGCAGGGGTGCATCTACCTGCGCAACACCTTTACAGATTTCAATTTGTCCGCATTGGCCGCGAATGCACCCGGCGCTTTCGCGGCAGTCTCCGGCCCGGCCTTGGGGCTTGTCATCATCAGTACCCTTCTGGTCTTTGCCCATAGTGTGCTGAAGGAACAAGGCCGCGACCCTTACGCAGAGGTACAGCGGCTGCCGCTTGCGCTGCGCTGGGGTTTATACTATCTTGTTATTTTCATGGTACTCCTCAGCTTTATCTGCGTCAATGAAACCGTTGGTTTCCTCTATGCCAACTTTTAAGAAAAGAGCTTTCTATGCAAACAAACATTCTGGACTGGCTTGAAGCCACGTCCGCCCGCTGCCCGGATGCCCCCGCTGTGGGGGATGACCAGACAGACTGCACCTGGGCACAGCTGGCCGACACGGCCCGCCGCGCCGGCAGCTTTCTGGCGTCCCGCACGATGCCGCGCCGCCCGGTGGCATTTTACCTGGAAAAATCCGTTTCCGCCTTTGCTGCCATGCTTGGCACAGTCTACGCGGGCTGCTGCTACTCGGTGCTTGACACCCGCCAGCCCGCTGCCCGCACTTTGCAGGTATTGGATACTTTGACCCCTGCATTTCTTGTTGCGGACGAGGCCCACGCTGCCGCAGCCGCCGCGCTGGGGTACAGCGGGCAAATCATCCGGCTTGACGATCTGCTGGCCGCACCCGCGGACGCTGCCCTGCTGGCAGCCCGCCGCCGTCAGGCTGTGGACGTTGACCCTCTGTATATCAACTTCACAAGCGGAAGCACCGGTGTGCCAAAAGGCGTCACCGTCAGCCACCGCTCGGTGCTGGATTTTATCCCGCAGTTTGCCGAAATTTTCGGCATCACACAAAATGATATTCTGGGCAATCAGGCTCCCTTTGACTTTGACGTTTCGGTCAAAGACCTGTACACGGCACTGTACACGGGGGCTAAGGTGCAGATCATCCCGCGCGCTTATTTCAGTCAGCCCACAAACCTCATGGACTATCTGGCAGACCATGAGGTCACCATACTTGTCTGGGCTGTCAGTGCCATGTGCTTTGTCTCCATCATGAACGGCTTCGGCTACCGTATACCTTCCCGCGTGCGGCAGGTATTGTTCAGCGGCGAAGTCATGCCCATCAAGCACCTGATGAAGTGGAAGTCCGCTCTGCCGCACGCCCGGTTCGTGAACCTCTACGGCCCGACAGAGATTACCTGCAACTGCACCTACGCCATTTTGCCGGACCGCGATTTTGCCCCGGATGAGGCGCTGCCCATCGGACGCGCGTTTCCCAACGAGAAGGTCTTTCTGCTGGACGAGAACGACGCCCTTGTCACCGTGCCCGGGCAGGCAGGGGAGATCTGCGTTTCCGGTACGGCGCTTGCCCTCGGCTATTATGCTGACCCTGTGCGCACAGCGCAGGCCTTTACCCAGAATCCGCTGAATACCAACTGGTATGAGCGTATTTACCGCACCGGCGACCTGGCCCGCTACGACGAAAGCGGCAGCCTGTATTATATTGGCCGCCGGGATTTCCAGATCAAGCACATGGGACACCGCGTAGAGCTTGGCGAAATTGAAGCTGCCGCTATGCGCTGCGACGCCGTGACCCGTGCCTGCTGCACGTTTGATGCCGAACGCCAGCGGCTCCACCTGTTTTACACGGGCAGTTGTGAGAAAGCCGCCCTGCTGGCTGCGCTGAAAGAAAATCTGCCGCCTTTTATGCAGCCGAATACTGCTGTGCAGCTGGACGAGATGCCGCTGAATAAAAACGGCAAAATTGACCGCACGGCACTGGCTGCCCTGACGAAAAAAGGAGCCCATAAATGACCGACGCTTCTTTACAAAAAATTGCTGCCACCTACGGCACACCGACGTTTGTCTTTGACACTGACGCTTTGCAGGCCCGCGTGCGCGCTATTCAGACAATCTGGGGCAGGGAAATCGACCTTTGCTATTCCATCAAAGCCAACCCATTTCTGCTGCCTGCCATGATGCAGGTCACTGCGCGGCTGGAAGTATGCAGTCCCGGAGAGCTTTCGCTCTGCGAGAGCCTGCATGCTGCGGATGCACGTGTTATCTATTCGGGTGTTAATAAGACGCCCGTGGATATTGCCCGCGCCGTGGCTGACGGCGTCGGCACCTGCACAGCGGAATCTCTGCTGCAGGTCCGCTATCTGCAGGATGCTGCACGCAAGGCCGCCAAACGGCTGCCTGTGCTGCTGCGGCTGAACGCGGGCAGTCAGTTCGGCATGTCAAAGGAGGATCTTTTCACCACATTGGCGCATCGCAGGGAAACACCTGATCTGGAGTTTATCGGCATTCACTACTTTGTCGGGACCCAGCGCAAAAAGCTTGTCAATCAGCAAAAAGAGCTGGCCATGCTGCGGGAACTGTACGCTGAAATTGAGCAGACTTTCGGCCTGCGTCTGCCGGAACTGGAATACGGCCCAGGGCTGGCGGTGCCGTATTTTGACGGCGACGATTTTACCGACACACTGTCCCCGGCCAAAGACCTTGCGCCAGCACTGCGCGAAGTCAGCAGCTGGGTCCATCTGACCGTTGAGATGGGCCGCTTTTACACCGCCGAATGCGGTTATTACCTGACCACCGCCATGGACTGCAAGGACCACGGCGGACAGCACTACTGCATTGTGGACGGTGGAATGAACCACCTGAATTATCTTGGCCAGATCATGGGTATGAAACGCCCGCATCTGCGCCATTTTGCTGCCCGGGCAGCTTCCGTACAGGACTGGACACTTTGCGGCAGCCTTTGTACTACGAACGATGTTCTTGTGCGCAGTATGCCGCTGGCCGGACTATGCCCCGGCGACCTGCTTGTTTTTGAAAACACCGGTGCCTACTCTGTTACGGAAGGACTTGGTCTGTTTTTGAGCCGCGACCTGCCGCAGGTCATTCTGTGGCAGAACGGCACGCCGCACCCGGTACGCAGCGAAACGCCGACCTATCCCATCAATACACCCGCTGTGTAAGATAATTTGAAAAGGAGAAATACCAATGGAACGTTTACTGGAAATTTTAAGCGAAATCAAAGAGGACGTGGACTTTTCCACCTGTACAACGCTGATCGATGACGGCATCTTGGACTCTTTCGACATTCTGCAGATCATCTCGGCCCTGAATGAGGAATACGACATTTCGATCCCCGCATCCGAAATCATGCCGCAGAACTTCAACAGCGCAGAGGCCCTTTACAAGATGGTCCAGCGCCTGCAGGAAGATTGATGTCCGAGATGCCCGAAATATAAGATAACGCTTGCATTTATTTAAAACTTATTGTATAATACTAAAAGCGGACAGGGCTGAATTGCGCTGTTTCGCGTACAGATGCAGGTCCCGCGCGTGGGCAGCCTGTGAACCATGTCAGGCGGGGAACCGAGCAGCATTAAGCGGCGCTTGCCTAGTGCCGCGGTCAAGCCTGCATCTGTACGCAAAGCAGCGCAGCCGCGTGCTCTGCCCGCTGTTTTTTGTAGCTTTGCAGGAGGTGAGCCGATGTACCGTGCCCTGTATCGAAAATGGCGTCCCCAGCGCTTTGCGGACGTGGTTGGCCAGACGGCCATCGTCACGGCCCTGCAGAACCAGATTTCTGCCGGGCGCATCGGCCATGCGTATCTGTTCACCGGCACCCGCGGCACCGGCAAGACGACCTGCGCCAAGATCTTTGCCAAGGCGGTCAACTGTCTGGACACTTCCAGCCCTGACCCCTGCGGCGAGTGTGAAATTTGTAAGGGCATTGACTCCGGCTCCGTCATGGACATCATCGAGATGGATGCCGCGTCGAACAACGGCGTTGACGACATCCGCGACCTGCGCGACGAGGTGGCCTATCTGCCGTCGGTATGCAAGTACAAGGTCTACATCATCGACGAGGTGCACATGCTCTCCACCGCGGCGTTCAACGCACTGCTCAAAACGATGGAGGAACCGCCCGAGCACGTCATCTTTATCTTAGCCACCACCGAGGTGCAGAAGGTTCCCGTCACGATTTTGAGCCGCTGCCAGCGGTATGACTTCACCCGCATCACGGCGGATGACATTGCCGGGCGGCTGCTCTACGTGGCCGGGCAGGAGAAGATCGAGCTGGACGAGAACGCCGCACAGTTGATTGGCCGTCTGGCAGACGGTGCCATGCGTGACGCGCTGTCCATTCTGGACACCTGCGCCGGTGTCGACAACCACGTGGACGAGGCGCTCGTCCGCCGTATGGCCGGTGTCACGGACAGGGGCTACCTGTTTGAGATCAGCGACGCCATCGCGGCAGGGGACTCCGTCACTGCACTGGAAAAAATCGCCGAGCTGCGCCAGCAGAGCGTCGATATGCGCCGCCTCTGCATGGAGTTGGCCGGGCATTACCGCAATCTGATGCTCTGCGCGCTGCCGGGCGGCACGTCACTTCTGACCGGCATCTCGCCGGAGGAGGAGGCCGCCTACACCCAGCGCAGGGACTTCCCGCAGCGGGAGGCCATCCGTGCGGTCAATGCGTTCGGCTCGGCACTTGAGAAAATGAGCCGCGGCACTGACCAGCGCATTGAGCTGGAGCTGGCGATTTTCTCGCTGACCCAGCCCGAGACTGCCGCCGCACCTGTTATCATCCAGCAGCCCGCCCCGGCAGCACCCGCCGCGCCCCAGGCGTTCGCCAGCGCGCCGCGCGCCTACACAGCAGCACCGCCGGTACAGGCTGCGCCCTCTGTAGTGCCGCCCGTGGTACAGCCGCAGAGCGTTCCCGCCGCTGCACCGGATGATGTACCGCCGCCCATTGACGATGACCCGCCGTTCCTGCAGCCGGAACTGAAGCCCGCCCCGCAGCAAACTCCCGCGCCGGTACCTCCAGCACCCTCTGCCCCGGCCCCGCGTAAGGCCGAGCCGCCGCGGCAGGCAGGCCCGCTGGAGCCGTTCGCCTTCTGGCCCGCCGTGCTGGCCGATTTGGAGGAGAATGATGCGATGCTCATCTCCTTTTTGCGCGGCACCCGGGCCTATTGCGACGGCAAGCGCGTGCTGTTTGAGTGCAGCGACGCCTTCCGCGATTATATCCGCAATAACCGGGAGGTCAGCAAGCGTCTTAAGGAAACTATCTACCGTGTATCGCGCACCAAGTACAGTATCGGCCCCTATGAGGAGCCAAAGACCGACGACACCACCGCTGCCGTCAGCCTGGATGAGACCCTGCACACGATGCAGGCGCTTGGTGTCGACTTAAAAATCGTTGATAAATAATTATTTTTGGAGGATACAACCATGAAAGCAAGACTGCCCAAGGGCTATGGCCGACCCGATCCCAACGCCATGATGCGTCAGGTCCAGAAGATGCAGGACGACATCCGCGCCAAGCAGGAGGAGCTTGAAGCCAAGGAGTACACCGGCACCGCCAGCGGTGAGATGGTCACTGTCACGATGAACGGCAAGCACGAGATTACCGCCGTCAAGATCAAGCCCGAGGCCGTCGACCCTGATGATATTGAAATGCTTGAAGATCTGATTGCCGCCGCCGTCAACAGCGCCTCCGCTGCCGTTGACAAGGACTCCGAGGAGGAGATGTCCAAGATGACCGGCGGTCTGAACATCCCCGGTCTGGGCTAAGAGGCTGCCTATGTTCAACAACAATGTTGAGCCGCTGGAAAATCTGATCGACCAGTTTGCCCAGTTTCCCGGTATTGGCCGCAAAAGTGCGGTGCGTATGGCCTATCAGGTCATGTCGATGCCGCCCAAGCAGGCCATGGAGCTGGCCAAGGCGATTGAGCACGCCAAAAGCGACCTGCACCGCTGCCGCATCTGCCAGGACTACACTACCGGTGATGTCTGCAAGATCTGCGCCTCCCAGAAGCGGGACCGCAGCATCATCTGCGTGGTCGAGGGCCCGCGCGACATCAAATCGATTGAGCGCACCCACGAGTACAACGGCCTGTACCATGTGCTGCACGGCCTGATTTCGCCGATGGATGGCATCGGTGCAGATCAGCTCTGCATCAAGGAACTGCTGGCCCGTCTGAATGACACCGTCAAGGAGGTCATCATGGCCACCAGCCCGACGGTGGAGGGCGAGGCCACGGCGATGTATATTGCCAAACTCATCAAACCTCTGGGCATCAAAACGACCCGCTTGGCCTATGGCCTGCCCGTCGGCTCGAGTCTGGAATACGCCGATGAGACGACGCTGTACCGTGCCATGGCCGGACGCGGCGAGATGTAAAAAAATTCCTGTACCGCTTTTGCCGGTACAGGTTTTTTATTGCAGCTTTATTTCAGCAGACCGTAATCCCGCAGACAGCGCTGTACACCCGTCAGGGTATCATCAAAGCCGACACCCGCTGCTGCACGGAACCTGCCTCCGTCCATCAGCAGGCTGCGCGGCCAGTCTGCCGTCTCTATGACAGGGTGGATGTCCAGCAGCGCACAGGCGCGCCGGGCCGTCGTGACCATGTCGCAGTCGTTCTCGCTGCCAAAGTTGTACACACCGCCCGGCAGTTCCATGGCCTGGGTCAGCCGCTCCACGGCCTCCCGCACATAGGTGATGCCGCGGTAGTCCCACGCCGAAAACCGCAGCGTCTCCTGCCGCATAGCGGCGGTCAGCAGGTTCAGCAGGAAGTTACCGCGGATCGGCAGGCCGTACCCGGGCAGGTCGTACATCCAGGCCGCCCGCAGCAGCACGGCATCGGGCAAAATATCCAGCACGCGCTGCTCCATCTCCTGCTTGTGGCGGCCATAGACGTTGGCGGGGGAGAGCGGTGTATCCTCGTCAAACGGCCCGTGCTCAGTAAGGCCCGTGTAGACCTGGTCAGAGCTGAACGCAACCAGCTTTGCGCCGCTTTTTTGCGCTGCAGCCGCCATCCAGCACGGCAGCAGAACGTTGGCGCGGTAGGACTCGTCCGGGTGCTTTTCGCTGTAGCCCGTGTCGGAGAGCGCCGCCGTGTGTACGATCACGTCCGGCTGCTCGCACCGCACCCAGTCGGCCACGGTCTGCGCATCCGCTGTGGCCGGCATTCCTTTGGGGAAGGCGCACAGCTCGTACCGCCCCGCCAGCTGGCTCATGATGCGTGCCCCCACAAAGCCGCCCGCGCCGGAGACCAATAGCTTTTTCATGTCTTTTCCCTCGCAATACGATTTTGTCTTTATTGTACCGTTTTTGCGCAGCTGTTGCAAGCGGCTTGACAAATTCCGCGCCGGTTTGTATAATAGAAACACCTAAAACAGGTGTGGATTTTTACAGTTCTGATACTACTTTTCGCCACACAGCGCTTTCTTTCCGGGAAAGCGTTGTGTGGTTTTTATTGTGTCAAAAGGAGGAGCCCATGAACGATACCTTCATGAAAGAAAAGCCGATTTTTCCGCTGCTGACCTCAATGGCCCTGCCTATGGTCGTCTCGATGCTGGTCAATGCACTGTACAACATCGTGGACAGCCTCTTTGTCGCCCGCATCAGTGAGGAAGCCATGACTGCGCTGTCCCTCGTCTACCCGGTGCAGAACCTCATCAACGCGATTGCCATCGGCTTCAGCATCGGCATTGCCGCGCTGATCTCGCTGCATCTCGGTGCAGGCAACAAAGAAAAGGCTGACATGGCCGCCACCCACGGCATGGTGCTTTCGCTGATCCACGGCGTCGTGATTTCCATCGTCTGCACCGCCATCATGCCGCGGTTCCTGCGCTCCTTCACCAGCGACGAGACCGTCATTGCCATGGGCGTGACCTACTCCCGCGTTGCCTTTATGTTCGCCGTCGTCATCATGGCCGCCATGGCGTTTGAGAAGATCTTTCAGGCGGTGGGCCGGATGAACATTACGATGATCGGCCTGATGGGCGGCTCGGTCTGCAATATCATTCTGGATCCGCTGCTGATTTTCGGCATCGGCCCGTTCCCCAAAATGGGCATTGCCGGTGCGGCGCTGGCTACCGGCATCGGCCAGATGGTCCCCGTCATCTTCTATCTGATCGTCTACTTCGTCAGCCCTATCCCGGTCAGGCTGCGCTCCGGCTGCCTGAAGCCGGACGCCAAAATGGCCCTGCAGCTCTATTCCATCGGCGTACCGGCCATCCTGAATCTGGCGCTGCCCTCGGTGCTCATCACCTTCCTGAACTCGCTGCTGGCCGTCTACTCTCAAAGCTATGTCGTCGTGCTGGGTATCTACTATAAATTGCAGACCTTCCTGTACCTGCCCGCCAACGGCATTGTGCAGGGTCTGCGCCCCATCATCGGCTACAACTACGGCGCGGGGGAATATGACCGCGTCAAAAAGCTCTACCGCACGTCCATGGGCATGTGCGCCGCCATCATGGCCGCGGGCACGGTGCTCTGTCTGGCGCTGTCCGGCCAGCTGATCGGGCTTTTCAGCTCGAACGCCGAGACCATCGCCATCGGCACGTCGGCCCTGCGCATCATCTGCGTAGGTTTCATCGTCTCGACGATTTCAGTCGTCGCCTCCGGTTCGCTGGAGGGTCTCGGCATGGGCGTGCAGTCACTGGTTATCTCGCTGTGCCGTTACATCGTTGTCATCATGCCGCTGGCCTGGCTGTTCTGCCGCCTGCTGGGTGCCGACGGCATCTGGAACGCCTTCTGGGTGACCGAGGTCATCACGGCGGGCATTTCAATGGTCGTATACCACAAGAGCGTGAAGCTGAAATAAACCAACAGGAGCCTGACCACAGCCGGTCAGGCTCCTGTTTTATATAAGTAAAAGGTTTCCCCCGAGGGGGAAGCCTTTTCGTTACACCTGCTCCTGCACGTACCGAATAAACGCATCGCGCTCCGCGGTGGAGCGCACAACGGCCGTGTACATCCAGTCGCCCATGTCCAGGCGCAGCGCCTGGGGAATGCGCTCACACATCCGCATACGGGAGCCGTACTTGGCCATGATCTGCGCATGGGTGTGCTTGTACTCATGGCAGTCGCGGCGGCCTGCGTAGACGCAGAAATACTTCGGGCCGTCCAGCTCGGCGTTGCGTACCTCGTCGTAGCAGACCATGTCCGCCCAGATCTGGTAGCAGTCCACCGAGTTCGCATAGTTGATCATATCGGGCGTGTAGCCGCCTGCGGGGCGCATGTTGACCTCCAGCGCGACGTAGTCGCCCTTTTTGCCAAGACCCGGCTTGTCCTCATTCAGCCGGAAGAACTCGCAGTGGAAGAAGCGGCTCTTTGCGCCGAACGCCTTGATGGTGCGGAAGCCCACATCCTTCAGCGCAGTGGGCACGGACTTCTGCGTCCAGTAGGAGAGGTCGCCGTTCTGACTGACGATGTCCAGCAGCGGGGTGGGGAACACGTTGGAGGTGTAGAACAGCGGCACGCAATGGCTGTCGGCCACACCGTCAAAGCTGACGATGGTGCCGTTGATGTACTCCTCCATAATGTACCGGACGTTATGCGGCTTGGCGTAGAATTCTTTCAGCTCGGTGAAATTGCGCAGCTTGTAGGTCGCCTCGGCACCGCAGCCGTTATCCGGCTTGACGATGACCGGATAGCCGACCTCCTTGATGAAGGCGCGGGCCTCGGCCAGTGTGCTGACAATATGGTAGCGCGCCACCGGTACGCCCGCAGCGATGTAGCTTTCCTTCATTTTGCTCTTGTACTTGATGCGCTCGATGAAGTCATTCTTCGCACCGGTATTGATGTTGAAATCCGTGCGCAGCTGGGCGTCCATCTCCAGCCAATACTCGTTGTTGGACTCGATCCAGTCGATCTTGCCATAGTGGAAGGTAAAGTACGCGACAGCGCGGAGCATCTCGTCGTAATTGCCAAGATCATTCACGCGGTAATACTCAGTCAGGCACTGCTTCAATTCCCAGGGAATCTCGTCAAACGGAGCATCACCGATGCCCAGCACATTGACGCCGTTGCGGTGCAGACGGTCACAGAAATTCCAGTAGGTCTTGGGAAAATGCGGGCTGACAAAGATAAAATTCATCGGGTACTTCAACTTCCTCTCTCAAACTTCACACAAACCGGCGTCACACAAAGCGATTCTGTGCAGCGTCATACTCATAGCCGATCTCGCGCAGGGCCGCACACAGCGCGTCACGGTCAGTCTCCTCACGGTCACACAGCGCGTCCAAACTGGCGTCGCGGTCCCGCAGTTGGGTGTTTACATAGCTCAACAGCATTACAGGGTCACGGGGGAGCATAGACCCACCTCCTAAAAAGCAAGCGTAAAAGAGAAAAAGCCGGTCACACGATGTGACCGGCATTTTTTCCTTCCAATCAGACCGCGCGGGTAACTTTACCAGAGCGCAGGCAGCGGGTGCAGGCGTAGATATACTTCGGGGAACCGTCCACGATCGCCTTCACGCGCTTGACATTGGGGTTCCAGGTACGGTTGCTCCGACGATGAGAGTGAGAAACCTTGATACCGAACGTGACACCCTTGCCACAGCAAGAACATTTGGCCATAATTGCTTGCACCTCCTTTTCAATAGCTTTAATAGTATAGCGTATACTGCGCGAAAATGCAAGTGTTTTGACAGAAAAAATTTTGATTTTTTTCATAATTTTGCGTTTTTGTTTGATTCAGGCGCTAAATATTGTGTTTTCGGTACCTACAGGGCTTGTCTTGCCGCCGTTTCTACGATATAATAGACTAAGCTTTTAATGGGGTGGTGTTACCTTTTGAACGGATTGTTGTCTCCCGCGGTGATCGTGCAGTATCTGCTGCGCGCTGTTGTCGTGCTCATCACCATCCCGTTTCATGAGTCGGCCCACGCGCTGGCCAGCCATCTGCTGGGTGATGACACTGCCGTGCACGCCGGGCGTCTCTCGATGAATCCGCTGCGCCACTTTGACCCGCTGGGTGCCCTGTGCATGCTGGTGGGAGGCGTCGGCTGGGCCAAGCCCGTCTCGATTAACCCGTACAACTATAAGAACCCCAAGGTTGGCATGGCGCTATCCGCCGTCGCGGGGCCTGCCAGCAATCTGCTGCTGGCGTGGGTGTCGATGATCCTGTACAAGCTGTGCTGGTACAGCGGGCTGGGGGACGCCGTTCCTGTGCTGACGATGTTCCTATATTATATGGTAGCCATGAATCTGAGCCTGGCGGTTTTCAATCTGCTGCCGGTGCCGCCGTTTGACGGCAGCCGCATTGCGCTCTTGTTTTTGCCGCAGCGGCTCTATTTCAGAGCGATGAAATATGAGCGATATATTATGCTGGCCGTGCTGGCACTGGTGTTTTTGGGTCTGCTGGACGCGCCGCTGTCCTGGCTTGTCAACGGTATGTGGCGGCTGATGCTGCACCTGACAGGCTTTGTGGAGCTGCTTTGGGGGTATTGAGTTTTTGCCGGAAGTTCTGACATTTAAAATAGAAGATTTTGAGGGCCCGCTGGATTTGCTGCTGTACCTGGTGGGCAAAAATAAAATGAACCTCTACGATGTCAACATCATGGAGCTGATCGAGCAGTACACCGCTGCCATCCGGGAGATGCAGCAGGACCGGATGGAGATTTCCAGCGAGTTCATCGACATGGCGGCGCATCTGGTGCAGATGAAAAGCGCCCTGTTGCTGCCGCGCAGCCCCGAGGCCGAGCGCATGAAGGCCGAGCTGACGGGGCGTTTGATCGAGTACAGCGCCTGCAAGGAGGTGGCCGCCCAGCTGGGCAGCCGTGCCCGTGACCTGTACACCGTAGCCCGTGAGCCGATGCCGCTGGTCGGCGCTGCCGAATACACCCGCCGCCATGACCCGAACTGGCTCGTGCAGGCGTGGTTCAATCTGATGGGCCGCAGCACCCGCAAGAAAAAGCCCACACAGGAAAAGTTTGAGCCGCTCGTCACCGCGCCGTTTGTCTCCGTCGCCAGCCGCGTCTCCCACATGCTGCGCGGCTTGCTCAAGGGCAGCCTGCAAAAAATGGGCCAGCTGTTCAGCCATGAGGAAAGCCGCAGCACAAACGTAGCGACCTTCCTGGCGCTGCTCGAGCTCATTCGCGCGGGACGCGTCAAGGTCGACGACAGCGGCACCTTGCAGCTGGACCGCACACACCGCAGAAGAAAGGACAAAACGCCATGACAGAACGACAGGAGCTCGGCTCTCTTGAAGCCATGCTGTTTGCCCACGCCGAGCCTGTGGAGACCGCCCGCCTGGCCGACGCCCTGCGGCTGGACGCCGACGAGGTCACCACGCTTTTGCAAAAGTTGCAAAAGCGCTACGATGAGCAGGAGAGCGGCATGGTCATCCTGTACTTCGAGCCTGACCGCTGGCAGATGACGACCCGCCCGTACTACGGCGAGATGGTCAAGCGCATTCTGGACACCCGCCGCAACGCGCCGCTTTCGCCCGCCGCACTGGAGGTACTGGCCGTCATCGCCTACAATCAGCCCGTCTCCCGCAGCTTTATCGAGCAGGTACGCGGCGTTGACTCGTCGTCCACCGTCACCAAGCTGTTGGACAAGGGACTGATCGAGGAGGCGGGCCGCCTGGACCTGCCCGGCAAGCCGGTAGCTTTCCAGGTCACGGACACATTTCTGCGCGTCTTTGGCCTCGGCAGTCTGGCCGACCTGCCGCCGCTTCACGGCGAGGCTGCCGAGAGCGCCGAACCGGAGGAGACGGAAGGCGACGACGGTCAGCTGGAATGGAAGTGATTGCTTATGGCCATTCTGTTGTTCCTTCTCCGACTGATCGGCTGGGTGCTGCTGGACGCCATCCTGAATATCTTCCCGGAGAAATACACACACTGGGCTGTGCTCGGCATCATGCTGCTGGGCTGGGGCACCACACTGGTGTGGGAGCTGCCCTTCAGCCTTTCGCAGGGGGCCGTGATCGTTCCCTACCTTTATATCGGCTATCTGGCCAAGAAGAACCGCTGGCTGGACAAGCCCCTGCCCCGCCGCACCCTGTACATCCTGCTGGGCGGCACAGCTCTGACCGCTGTGGGAGCTCTGCTTGCCCAGAGCACCGACTGCATTTCCATGGGCGAGTGGACCCTGGGCCCGCTGAGTATCCTGCTGGATGCCGCCACCGGCTTCTTGTTCATCCGCCTGTTCATGCGGCTCAACCGTTTTACCGGCCCCATCGCACAGGGCCTGCAGGCCATCGGCCGCAACTCGCTGAACATCTTCTGCATCCACACGGTGGAGCTTATCGCCATTCCGTGGTATCTGTTCGCGGCTCACTTTACAGACCACCCGCTGCGGGGTATGCTGCTGCAGAACGTGATCGCGTTTACCTCCATCGGGCTGGTGTGCGCCCTGCTGAACCTGCGGCGCAGCTGGATCGTCAAAGCCTCGGCCGCACGGCGGCAGGCCCAGCGGCGCATCCCCGCGCTTTCGCAGCATTGATTTCCCCGGCTGCTGCGGTGCAGCCGTATCCTATAAAACAAGAGGAGAATCCGGTTATGAACAACGATGCCCCCCAGACCCTGGACGCGGCAGGCAGCCGCGTGGCCGAACTGGAACAGCAGCTCCGGCTGTCGGACGAAGGCGTTTCCCGGCTGGCACAGCGGTGCCTGGAGCTGGAGCAGCAGGTGCTGAAATATGAGGCCGTGCTGGCCTCGCAGGGTGCCGACACCGAGCAGGGTGCTCTGCTTCTGCCCCAGCTGTTCTACGACTCCGGCTCCGGTTTTTCGCCCCATGAGTGCCTGACCGTTGCCCCTGACTCCTACGACGAGCTGACCCACGAAGTGTCGGCTGTGTTCGAGTTGCCCGTGGAGGCCAGGGCTCTGCGGCTGGATCCCGGTGAATTTGCCTGCTGCATCACCGATTTTTCCCTCTCAGACGAGCGGCTCAGCTACCACATCCTCAACGGCAACGCCCTGCAGGAGGGCACCATGCTGTTCATGAACATCGACCCCAACCTGACAGTGGAAAGTGCCGTAGGCTTCCCCGCCGGGCTGCGGTTTGCGGTGAAATATCGCTACTATCCCCTGGGCCGCTACCTGCATGAGCAGCCCGGCAAGGCCCTGCTGCGGGCGCTGACCGTGCTCAAGGAAGAGACCGAGGCCGTGTCCCGTCAGGGCACCGAACAGCTGCTGGAGGCAAACGCTGAGATCCAGCAGCTGCGCAAGCAGCTGGCAGAACAGCAGCAGCATCTGGCCGACCTGCAGAACAGCCGGGCCGCCTACGAGGCCTCGCTGGAAAACGTGCTGGGCAGCAGCAGCTGGAAGCTCACGGCACCGCTGCGCAAGCTGCTGGGCCTGTTCCACCGGCATTGAAGGGGGTTCGTACATGTACAGCAGTTACAGCCCCCTGCAGCGCCGCCAGCTGCGGGAACAGACCTATACCGACACCCAGAGCACCTATCTGCTGGTGTACGCCCCGGGCCGCCGCAATGCCCTGACCCTTTCTCTGGCCGAGCAGCTGCACCGCAAGTTCCGGCTGGTGGACCGGCTGGAAGGTGAGCTGACCCCCTCCGTGAACGGTGTGCTGCTGGTGAGCGAGGATGTGGAGTGCACCTCCACCGCCCTCACCTATTTTGCAGCCGCCTTGCAGCAGGGGGCTGACCTTGTGGTGTGCGATGCCGTGTTCGGCTACGACGGCGGCAGTGCCCTGTACCAGACCGACCAGCACCTGCCCGGCCAGCGCTGTGCCCTGCTCTCCCGCGCCCTGCTGGACCGCTGCCGCGCGGCGGCCCGCGGCAAAGACGATGTGCTGGAACTGCTGCGGCTGGCAAACCAGCTGGCGCAGAACTGCCGCTGCGTCCCGCAGGCACTGCTGCACTTCCGCCGGGAGCTGTGCGCCGAGGACGTATTCTCGGCCACCGGCAAACGCGCCGTGGTGCTGAGCCATGAACTCACCATGACCGGTGCGCCCATCGTGCTGGTGAGCGCCATCCCGGTGCTGCGCAGTCTTGGCTATGAAGTGGTGGTACTGGGCCCCTCGGACGAGGGTTCTCTGCCGCTCTTTCTGGAGGCCGGAGCTGCCGTGGTCACCCGCCGCGACTGCGTGACCTCTTCCACCCTGTGGGAGCTGGCTTCCAGCGCAGACTTTGTGCTGGCCAACACAGTGGTGGAAGCCCCCGCCGTGTGCACCCTGAACGGCGGCTTTGTGCCGGTGCTGTGGTGGCTGCACGACGCCTTTGCAGGCTATCCTTTCATCACCCACAAGATCCCCAAGGAGCTGGCCGACAACGTGCACATTGCCG